>Ga0256405_10001185_pt1 | contig 74318 bp, 64 predicted proteins | sample RumenRJG_02DNA_FD_189096 | JGI IMG/M metagenome (GOLD analysis project Ga0256405, IMG submission 189096) | Bovine rumen microbial communities from Lethbridge, Alberta, Canada - RJG_02 | ecosystem: Host-associated > Mammals > Digestive system > Stomach > Rumen | place: Canada: Alberta...
TCTATTAGATACAACAGATTACGATTTCAAAGATATTTTGCCCGAACCATTCAATGATATAAAATATAAAAGGGATTTTAAGCGCATAAAATGAGATTCACCGGGCAGGAGGACCAGGCGCCAGACTTCGGTATCCCCTACACCGACTTCGGTGCCCGCCACTACAGTCCCGCTCTCTCCCGCTGGCTCGTCCCCGACCCACTCGGCGAGAAGTACTATGACATCAGTCCGTATGCGTATTGTGCGGGGAATCCGGAAAATTTTGTAGATGATGGAGGGAAGGCGGTACATATTGTCGCGGGTGCGGTTTTGGGAGGAGTTGTTAATGGAGGGATTGCTTTATACCAAGGAAAAACCGGGAAAGATTTCTGGGGAGCAGTTGCTGGTGGAGCTGTCTTCGGAGCGATTACAACGGCGACCGGTGGAATGAGTTTGGCGGCTACAGGGGAATCTACGATTCTTAGGGGTACTATAAGTGGAGCGATAGGAGGGACTTTTGGTAGCCTTGCTGAACAGGGGATAAGTTTTGGGGAGGTCGAAATCGGGAGAACAATCAATGATGGCGTTTCTGGTGCAATTGCAGGTGCTGCTGTGTCAAGAATAAGATCGTTAATTGAAGTGGGAAGAACGAATGCTTTCCATGCAATTGAAAATAAATACAATTCTGCGGCAATGCATAATAGAATTCACAAAGAAATTGTTTCGGAATTCAAAAACACAGGCCGAAAATTGAGTGGCAATACAACTAAACGCCAATTAGACCAAGCAACTTCAGATCGTGTGAAAATTCTTTCTGAATCTGATAAAGCATTTGTTAAAGGATCATTTAAGATCGTGGATAAAGTTCAGGAACAAAGTATAGGCTGGGGAATAGATCAATTAGCTAATTGGAATTATGAGAAATACAAGGACTAAAAAGCTATCATATACGATTAAAGAGATCGATCGCTATAAGATATCTCTTTACCAGTGGCTTATTGTTTTTCTTATGGTAATCGTCTCGACGCCATTGCTATTAACAAGAGGTCCTTTTTTTCTATATTGTATGTGTGGAATCCTTGGAATATGGATGATATTGGTTATTCTAAAACTGATATCTACTGACAAAGCAAAGGTCCTATTCTCCATTGATAATGAGGGATTAATAATCAATGATAAAGGTATAATTAAATCCTTTTCATGGAGCTCTCTACAATATATCAATCTAAAATTGTCTCAGTTAACGGATGGACGATGGGAAACCTGTTTGCATGTAAAAACCAGGACAGAGGCGGAGATTTGTTTGCCTATTTCTATTTATATCTTTTCATTATATCCAACTAGTAAGCAAATAGAAAACATTGTCTTAGAATATACCGGGTGCCCCGATAAGTTTTACTGTAGCATCCCCCCTCTTTGGAAACGAATCGTTGGAATTCGGCAGTAACTGAGCACTGCGTATTGTGAAAATAATCCGCTGTCATTCGTCGATCCGGATGGGAAAGGCCCGGAGACGCTATGGGATTTGGCTAACGTGGCGATGGATGTGACGAGCTGGGTCATGTGGACAAAAAAGTTGGATAAATCTGCCTACAACCTAAGCGGCACGGTGGAGCCGTGCCATAAAATGAAAAAATGCAGGGAGTTTTTCATTTCGTGGCACCTAATCGGGCAAAATGCCGGAAAACACTGCCATGAAATGATATTTATTTAATTGAATAACGCTTATGGATTTAACAATTTCTGTCCCAAGGTATAATCCAGATACTGGGCTTGTATGTGAGTTTGAAGAAGGTTTTTGTATAGACGTGCATATAAATGACGATTTATCCGTGTGCATAAGTGCCAATAAAGGAGGTTTGATAACATTGGCGAAATTATTGTTAACGATGTCTTCTGATCTTGTTCCGGACGGTGTCCATATCCATTTAGATTCATATAACGGTCTAGAGGAGGGGTCTCATGAATTGATTATATCAAAAGAAACATCACTGATGTCCGGAAAAAATTTCCCGGATAAAGGCTAACAGATTAATATCACTAAATTACACGGTTCGAAAACTTTAGATTAGAATATCGGTAACTTTGCGGTAGGCAACAAGACGCCATCCGCAAGCCATGAACAAAGGAAAAACAATCTTCGCTCAGATCATGTCTCTCTTCAACGAATACGAGTCCAAGAAATGCGTCGACCGCGACTTATCCGCCGGCGGGGTTCTACGCCCTGGATGACTTCCAGCCGTATGGCGTGCGGACGGCTTCCGCCGCTTCGTCCTACCTCTCCCTGGTGCCGGCGGGCTCGGTGGTCTCCCTGCGGGACGCCTTCACCGGGCAGGAGGACCAGGCGCCAGACTTCGGTATTCCCTACACCGACTTCGGCGCCCGCCACTACAGTCCCGCCCTCTCCCGCTGGGTCGTCCCCGATCCCCTCGGCGAGAAGTACTACGATGTCAGTCCGTATGCGTATTGTGAAAATAATCCGCTGTCATTCATCGATCCGGATGGGAAAGGCCCGGAGACGCTATGGGATTTGGCTAACGTGGCGATGGATGTGACGAGCTGGGTCATGTGGACAAAAAAGTTGGATAAATCTGCCTACAACCTAAGCGGCGCGGTGGCGCCATGTCATAGAATGAAAAAATGCAGGGAGTTTTTCATTTCGTGGCACCCAATCGGGCAAAATGCCGGAAAACACTGCCATGAAATGAAAGAATACGGCTGTTTTTTCATTTCGTGGCGGGAGACAGAGACGAGGCCGGGGAATAATAAGGGGGAGATATTACCGGCTGAGACGGACGAAGATGCTTAAAGGGAGGACTTTCCCGAAGCGGTCACGCAGGGCGAGTTCGCCGCTGTCCATCCGGAATGCAGCTGCCGGGGCGCCATCGGCATTCCCGGATTCCGGACTTCCTCCGAGGGAAAAGGCTTCCCGGACCAGGGTTTCCCCCAGGGTGGCTGAATACCCGTTGGAGTAGAGATTCAAGACCATGAAACTGTCTTGCTGCGCCAGGATACCGGCGACGCATCCGAGCAAGTCGAACAAGCATTCATCCAGTTTCCATTTTTCTCCGTCCGGTCCGTGTCCGTATGCCGGCGGGTCGAGGATGATACCCTGATACCGGTTGCCGCGCCGCGCTTCCCGCCGGGCGAATTTCATGGCGTCTTCAATGATCCACCGGATTCCGTCCAGGTGACTCTGCTCCATGTTTCCGCGGGCCCAGGTTACTACCTGGCGGACCGAATCCAGATGTGTCACATCGGCGCCTGCCGCCTTGGCCGCCAGCGAGGCGGCTCCCGTATAAGCGAACAGATTGAGCACTTTCGGCGGCGGAGCCCCGGGCCGGACCAGCGTCCGTGTCCGATCGAAGATATATTCCCAATTCGGGGCCTGCTCGGGGAAGACGCCGACATGCTTGAAAGCCGTCAGGCCAAGCCGCAAGGTGAATGCCGGGCCGTTCTTCGCGCCGGGCGTTCCGTAGCGGATGTACCACTGGTCTTCCATCCGCTTGCGGCGGTCCCAGGTGCCGCTGTCCTCCTTTCCCGCTTTGCCGAAGCCGGCTCCCGGGCAAAAACGCGTGTGTGTGAGACGGTCCCATTCCGTCTGCGGCATGCTTTTGTGCCACAGGGCTTTGGGCTCTGGCCGGGCCAGGACATAGCTGCCGAAGCGTTCGAGTTTTTCGAAATCGCCGCAGTCAATCAGTTCGTAGTCGCGCCACTGTCCGGAGGGATATTCAAGGGTCATCGGAAAGAATTCTGTTGGTGTCCGGGACAAAGATAGTCCATTTTATCCGGAGAATGTGATGAACCTGCCGGATTTTTACTATTTTTGTGGTCCGGAAATTATTTAATATTATGCAACAGCACATTGATTCTTATGACTTCACTGGCAAGAAAGCCATTGTCAGGGTTGATTTCAACGTTCCGCTGAACGAGCAGTTCGAAATCACGGACGACACCCGGATCCGCCGGGCCATGCCGACGCTCAAGAAAGTTCTTGAGAAAGGCGGTTCCGTGATCATCATGTCCCATCTCGGACGCCCGAAGAAAGTGGATCCGAAGTTCTCCCTCAAGCACATTGTCGGCCGTGTTTCCGAGTGCCTCGGCGTTCCGGTCCAGTTCGCTGACGATTGCATGAAGGCCGGCGAAGCCGCGGCCGCCCTGAAACCGGGTGAGGCCCTGCTGCTCGAGAACCTTCGTTATTATGCAGAAGAGGAAGGCAAGCCCCGCGGATTGGCCGAGGATGCTTCCGAAGAAGAAAAGAAAGCGGCCAAGGCGGCTGTCAAAGCCAGCCAGAAAGAGTTCGTGAAGACCCTGGCTTCCTATGCCGACTGTTATATCAACGACGCCTTCGGTACGGCGCACCGTGCCCACGCGTCGACCGCCCTCATTGCGGCTTACTTCCCGAATGACAAGATGTTCGGTTATTTGATGGAAGGCGAGATCAAGGCGATTGACAATGTCCTCAAGCATGCCGAGCGCCCGCTGACGGCCATCATCGGCGGATCGAAAGTTTCCTCGAAACTGGCTGTCCTGAAGAACCTGGTCGGCAAGGTGGACAATCTGATTATCGGCGGCGGCATGGGCTATACCTTCATCAAGGCCCAGGGCGGCAAGATCGGGCTCTCCCTGCACGAGGACGAGCTGATTCCCGATGCCCTCGAGATCCTCAAGGAGGCGAAGGAAAAGGGTGTCAACGTTTCCCTTTCCGTCGAGACGGTTGCCGGTCAGAAGTTCGAGAATGATACGCCCCAGCGTATTTTCCCGACCCATGATATCGCAGATGACTGGGAGGGCATGGATGCCGCTCCCGCTTCCCTGGAGAACTGGAAGAAGATCATCCTCGCCTCGAAGACCATCCTCTGGAACGGTCCTGTCGGCGTGTTCGAACTTCCCAATTTCGCCAAGGGTACGCTCCAGATTGCCGAGGACCTCGCCGAAGCGACCCGTAACGGCGCTTATACCCTTGTCGGTGGCGGCGACTCCGTGGCAGCGGTGACCCAGATGGGGTATGCCGATAAGGTGAGCTATGTCTCCACCGGCGGTGGTGCCATGCTCGAGGCCATTGAAGGCAAGGTACTTCCCGGTATCGCAGCCATTCAGGAATAATTCTGCCCCAAATTGCATGAAGCTTGCGTCCGGCCTCTCGCCGGGCGCATTTTTTTCTTATATTTGCAAAAACCTGTTTGGATATGCTGGACCTTCTTGTTGTCTCCTGGCATGTAAACCCGGAGATTTTCCATATCGGTCAATTCGGCTTGCGCTGGTATTCCCTGCTGTTCGTCAGCGGTTTCATCCTGGGGTGGTACATCTTCCGCTGGTTTTTCCGTCGCGAGAAGATCGATGAGGACCTGCTGGAGCCGCTGCTGTATGTCCTGCTGATCGGAACCATCGTCGGCGCGCGCCTGGGCCACTGCCTGTTTTACCAGCCGGATTATTATCTCGGCAGCTGGAAGGGATTCTGGGAGATTTTCATGCCCTGGAAGGGCGGGCTGGCCAGCCATGGCGGGACGATCATGCTGTTCCTGTGCATGTGGTGGTTTGCCCGGAAATACGGTCCGAAGCACGATTTCGATTTTGTGTGGATCCTGGACCATCTGGCCATCGCCGTCGCTTTCGCCGCTTGTTTTATCAGACTCGGAAACCTCTTCAATTCAGAAATTTACGGAGATGTTACGAATCTCCCCTGGGGATTCATCTTCGAGCTGCGGGGAGAGACCGAGCCCAAACATCCGACCCAGTTGTACGAGGCGCTGAGCTACCTGCTGCTCGGAGTCGGCCTGATATTGCTGTACAAATTCCGCCTGGACAAGGTGTACCGCGGTACCTTCATCGGCATCTTCTTCATCGTGTGCTTCGGCATGCGGTTCCTGATCGAATTCATCAAGGAACCCCAGGTCGCCTTCGAGGAGGACATGGTCCTGAACATGGGCCAGTTGCTGAGCATCCCGTTCGTCCTGCTCGGGGTCGGTTTCCTGGTCTATGCCTTTGTGCGGAAGCAACCGGCCCGGGCGGTCCACCCTCCGAAAGAAAACCACAAGCAGGCGCCGACGCATTATGCGCGAAGCCTGTCTAAATAACACTTAAAACCATGACATCCAAGAGAATCATTCTGACCGTCCTGTTGCTGGCCTTGTTCTCGGCTTCTCAGGACCTGTCGGCGCAGAAGGGCTATGTCCCTGCTCCGGAGAATATCCAGGCGCGCCAGGAGTTCCAAGATGCCAAACTCGGCATTTTCATCCATTGGGGAATTTATTCCATGCTCGGAGAGGGCGAATGGGTCATGCACAAGCACAGATATGACTGGCGCGAGTATGCCAAGTTGGCGGGGGGCTTCTATCCAAGCGGGTTCAACGCGGAAGAATGGGTCCGCGCCTTCAAGGAATCCGGTGCCAAGTACTTGACTATCACTTCCCGGCATCATGACGGCTTCTCGATGTTCCGCACGGCCCAATCGGATTACAATATCGTCGATGCGACGCCTTACGGCCGCGACGTCATGGCTGAACTGGCCAAAGCCTGCGCCGCGGAAGGCATGAAATTCGGGTTCTACTATTCCCATCTGGACTGGTACCGGGCAGATTATCCGGTCGGCAGTTCTTCCTCGGCGATTCCGCGCGGGGACCGCAGCAAGAATGACTATGCCAGTTACTTGAATTTCATGAAGGGACAGCTGACGGAATTGCTGACCCAGTACGGTCCGGTCCACACGATTTGGTTCGACGGTTACTGGGACCATACGGGCAAGAGTGCTTCCGACCCTTACCGGGACACGTTTGACTGGAAACTGGACGAGCAATATGCGCTGATCCATTCCTTGCAGCCGGGCTGCCTGGTCGGGAACAACCACCATACCAATGTGCACGAAGGGGAGGATATCCAGATCTTCGAGCGGGACCTTCCGGGGGAGAACAAGTTCGGTTATTCCGGGGGATCTTCCATCAGCGCCCTGCCGCTGGAGACCTGCGGGACCATGAGCAATGCCTGGGGATACAACATCGCCGACCAGAAGGACTTCAAGTCCTGGGAAGACATGGTCCGCATGCTGGTCGGGGCGGCCGGCCGCAACGCCAATTTGCTGCTGAACATCGGCCCCCGTCCGGACGGCCGGCTGCCGGAGGTGGCGGTGCAGCGGCTGAAGGAGATGGGCGCCTGGATGAAGGTGTACGGCGAGACCATTTACGGGACCCGCGGCGGTTTCATCGGCCCGCATGACTGGGGCGTGACGACCCAGAAGGACAACCGGCTGTTCGTCCATATCCTCAAGTTGCAGGATGATGTCCTGTACCTTCCGACCGGAACGCGCAAGGTCAAATCGGCCAAGGTGTTCAAGGACGGGACGCCGGTACGGTTCTCCAAGGCCGACGGCGGGATTGTCCTGTCAGTCCCTACCCCCGGGAATGACGTGGATTATGTGGTGGAACTGACAATCAGTCAGTAAATTCGGGTTAAATCGTTTAAGTTTGTACCAAAAGAACGAAAAAAATACCTGTTTTCAGGAGAAATCCCGTTAAATTTCGACTAAAAGAACGTTTTTAGCTTGTAACGAGCGGCTGCGGGGCATCGGATGGCATACCATTTGATGCCCCGTATCGCCGTTTGTATAAGGAATTGTATATGCAGAAATTATTTGCAAGACTGTTGCTCCTGGCCGCAGGTGTCCTGTTCTCGGGGACTCTTTCGTCGGCGCAGGGAAGCGCAGATACCCTTGTGTTGACCCTCGATGAGGCCTTGAAAATTGCCCTGAGTGAAAATGTGGCCGTGAAGGTCGCCGACCAGGAAGTCCAGCGCCAGGAATATGCCCGGAAGGGCTCCTACGCCGCTTTGTATCCGCAGGTGAGCGGAAGCGGTTCTTACCAGCGCACCATCAAGAAACAGGTTATGTACATGGGCGGAGACGGCGGAGGCATGTCTTCGATGTTCACCGATATCATGGCTCCGATCTATACGGCGCTCGGAATCCTCGCCGTCAAGACGGACACGGATATTTCGGATATCATCGCGCCGAAAGAGCCGGAGCAGGAAACTTCTTCCTCGGACGGCGGTATCGCGGTCGGCCGAATGAACACCTATTCCGTCGGCGTCAGCGCCGGCATGCCGCTGGTAAACTTGCAGTTATGGGAAAGTCTCCGGCTTTCCGGCGACCAGGTCGAACTGGCCGTCGAGCAAGCCCGCTCCTCGCGCCTGGACATGGTTACGCAAGTGAAGCAGGCCTTCTATGCCGTTTTGTTTGCCAAAGAGGCTTTCGCCGTTTACAAGAGCGTTTATGAGAACGCGGTCATGAACTACGAGCAGACCCAGCGCCGGTTCAATGTCCAGAAAGCGTCCGAGTTGGAAATGTCCCGCGCGGCATCCACGGTCGCCAATGCCATTCCGAACGTGTACAACGCTGAAAGCAACATCATGCTGGCCTTGTGGCAGCTCAAGGCGGTGATGGGCCTGGACCTGGAACGGAACATCGACGTGGCCGGCAGCCTGTCCGATTATTCGGAAACCATGTTCCGCGACCTCCATGAGAGTGAAGGGACATCCCTGGACCGGAATACGACGCTCCGCCAGCTGGCCATCCAGGCGGAAATGCTGGCGCGGAACGTAAAACTCCAGCGCTATGCTTACCTGCCGACGCTTTCGGCCAGTTTCGCGTACAATTACATCTCGATGAACGACAACTTCAAGTTCGGGGAATATATCTGGACCCCGTACTCGTTTATCGGCCTGAGTCTGAGCATCCCGATCTTCGACGGCGGCTCCAAGCGCCAGCAGATCCGGCAGACGCGCATCCAGCAGTCCGAACTGGACCTGCAGCGGACCAACACCGAGCGGCAGCTGCGGATCGGCATCCAGCAGTATCTCAATACGATGGAGGCCTCGATGAAAAGCCATGACGCTGCTTTGGAGGCGGTTTCCCTGGCCCAGAAAGCCTACGATATCTCCTCGAAGTCCTATCAGGTGGGCAAGAGTACGCTGACGGACCTGAATGATGCGCAGCTGGTGCTGACGCAGGCGAAGTTGGCGCAGAGCCAGGCTGTCTATAATTTCCTGGTGGCGAAGTCTTCGCTGGAACAGGTGCTCGGCGCCGATTGGAATGAATAAAAACATGCTAGATATGAAAAGATTGATCAGAGGAATCACAATTGTCCTGGCCGCAGCGGCAGTCGCCGGCTGCGGAGGGCGCGAAAAGAAAGCGCAGGAGGCAGGAGCCGCATCCCTCCCGCAGGAAGTGGAGCGGACTGTCGAGGTGTTGCCTGCCCAGGCGCGGGATGTGCCCCAGGAGAGCGCCTATTCCAGTACGGTAGAGGCTTTTGCTACCAACAATATCATGCCGCAGCAGGCCGGCCGCATCCGCAAAATCAATGTGGAGGTGGGCGATTTCGTGGTCAAGGGCCAGGTCCTTGCGGAAATGGACCGGCTCCAGTTGGACCAGCTGGCGCTGCAGATCCAGAATGACGATATCGAATACGCGCGTCTGAAGAGCCTGTACGAGGAAGGAGGCGTTTCGAAATCGGATTTCGAAGCGGCGGAACTGGGCTACAAAGTGCGCAAGAGCAATTACGCCAACCTGGAGGAAAACACAATCCTGCGCAGCCCGCTGACGGGATTCGTCACGGCCCGCAATTTCGACAAGGAGGACATGTACTCCATGACCGCCCCGCTATTTACGGTCCAGCAGGTGACGCCGGTCAAATTGCTCGTCGGCGTATCCGAAAGCGAATATACGAAGGTCAAGAAGGGGGACGACGTCACGCTGACGGTCGACGCCCTGCCCGGCCGGACGTTCAACGGCCGGGTCAACCGGCTCTATCCGACGATCAATCCGTCGACGCATACCTTCCAGGCTGAAGTCCTGGTTACCAATTCGGACCGCGTCCTTCGCCCGGGCATGTACGCCCGTGTGACGATTACGTACGGGACCAACCACAGCATCGTGGTTCCCGACCGTGCGGTGGTCAAGCAGGAAGGGTCCGGCCAGAAATATGTCTATGTCTACAATGAAGACGGAACGGTCAGTTTCGTTCCGGTCGAGGTCGGGCGCCATATCGGGGCGGAATATGAGATTCTCAGCGGTTTGACCGAGGGGCAGCTGTATGTCTCCAAGGGGCAGACAGGCCTGAAAGACGGGTCTAAAGTGAAGGTGGTCAATCAATAAGGAGGACGACCCATGAGCATTTACCGTTCTGCTGTCAACAAGCCGGTCACCACGTTCCTGATCTTCCTTGCTTTCGCCATCCTGGGCGTTTTCTCGCTGACCCGGCTGCCGATCGACTTCTTCCCGGATGTCGAATCGAACGTCATCATGGTCATCTCCTCCTATCCGGGGGCGAGCGCCGAGGATGTGGAAAACAACCTGACCAAGCTGTTGGAAAACGCCCTCAACGGTGTCAGCGACCTCAAGGACTTGAGTTCGCAATCGCGGGAGAACATTTGTATCCTGACGCTGGAATTCAAATACGGCATCGATATCGACGAGGCAACCAATGATGTTCGGGACAAGTTGGACATGGTCAATTCGACCCTGCCCGACGGGTCGACGACACCGATTATCTTCAAGTTCAGCGCGGATGACATGCCGATCATGATCATGTCGGCGACGGCCGACCAGAGTGTATCCGCCCTGGACAAGATTTTGGATGACAAGGTCGCGACACCGCTGGCCCGGGTTTCCGGCGTCGGTACGGTTTCCGTGGCCGGTGCCCCGAAGCGCGAGATCCAGGTCTATTGCGATCCGACGAAGTTGGAGGCTTATGGATTGAGTATCAATACGCTGGTTGGCGTGATTGCGGCGGAGAACCGCAACATCCCGAGCGGAAGCGTGGATATCGGATCCGATACCTATTCCCTCCGGGTCAAGAAAGAATTCAAGGACCCGTCCGAGTTGCTCGACCTGGTGGTCGGGTATGCTCCCACCGGCGGTGCCGTCTATCTGCGCGATGTCGCCCGGGTCCGGGACGGCCTGGAAGAAAAGTCCCAGGAATCGTTCACCAACGGGGTGCGCGGTGCGCAGATTATCATCCAGAAACAATCCGGGTACAACACGGTCCAGGTAATCCGCGACGTCAAGAAGGCCATGAAAAGTATCGAGAAGAATCTGCCTTCCGATATCCACTTCCTGACCGTCATGGATTCCTCGGAGAATATCATCAACACGATCAACTCCCTGAAGGAGACGATCCTGATTACGTTCCTCGTGGTCATGCTGATCGTTTATCTCTTCCTGGGCAGATGGCGTGGAACGCTCATCGTCGTGCTGAGTATCCCGATCGCCCTGCTGGCTTCGCTGATGTACCTGTTCGCGACGGGCAATACGCTGAATATCATTTCGATGTCTGCGTTGTCCATTGCCATCGGTATGGTCGTGGACGATGCCATCGTGGTCTTGGAGAACGTGACGACGCACCTCGAACGCGGCGAGAAGCCGCGGGAGGCTGCCGTACACGGAACCGCCGAAGTGGGTATTTCCGTCATTGCCTCAACCCTGACGATGCTGTGCGTCTTCCTGCCCCTGACCATGATTTCCGGTATGGCCGGTATCATGTTCAAGCAGTTGGGCTGGATTGTCTCCATCATCATGATCGTCTCTACGACGGCGGCCCTGACCTTGGTTCCGATGATGTGTTCGGTCCTGCTGACCAACGAGAACAAGAGCGGCAGGCTATACCACTTCTTCTTCGACCCTGTCAACCGTTTCCTGGATGCCATTTCCCGGGGATATTCCCGGCTGATTGCCTGGTGCATGGCGCATAAGCTGGTGGTGCTCGCCGGTGCTGTCGCCGTATTCCTGGTTGTGCTCGGAATCTACCTGCCCGGCATGAAGACGGAGTTCTTCCCGCGGGCGGACCAGGGCCGTATCACGGCGACCATCGAGTTGCCGATCGGTACCGGACAGGATGTAACCCGGGATGTCGCGGCGCGTATCTATGAGAAAGTCCTGGCGGATGTGCCGGAAATCAAGGTATTCAGCTACCGTTTCGGACAGGCCGATTCGGACAATGCGTTCGCGAGCATGCAGAACAATGGCGATTACCTGATTTCGCTGAATATCAATATCGGCAGCCGGGAAGACCGGAAACGGGGCATTGCCGAGATCTCCGACATCATCCGGGCCGACCTGAACGGCTTCCCCGAACTGAGCCGTTATACCGTGTCGGAAGGCGGCGGCATGGGCGGAGCGGCTTCTGTCGCACTGGAAATCTATGGCTATGATTTCGAGACGACGGAGCAGATTGCCCGGGAGGTCCGTCAGCAGATGATGGCGGACGGCTCCTTCACGCAGGTGGTCCTTAGCCGTGATCAGTATACACCTGAGTATCAGGTGGATTTCGATCGAAGGAAACTGGCGCAGGCCGGGCTGACTTCTACGACGGCCGCTTCCGCGCTGAGTGCTGCGATGAGCGGTACGGTCGGGTCTTTCTTCCGGGAGGAAGGAGAGGAGTACAATATCCGCGTACGGTATGCCCCGGAGTTCCGGCGTAGCATAGAGGATATTGAGAATATATTGATTTATAACGCGATGGGCGTCGGCGTGAAGATCAAAGACCTCGGAACTGTCGTGGAGGGGAAGGTGCCGCCGACCATCCAGCGCAAGAATCGGGAGCGCCTGATTACCCTGACGGGTATTGTTGCCCGCGGACATGCCCTGAGCGATGCGGTCGGAGCGACCCAGCGGATCATGGGGCAGATGCCGCTTCCTTCCAATATTTCCTGGGAAATCGGAGGAGACTACGAGGATCAGCAGGAAATGTTCGGGGACCTGATTCTGTTGATCTTGCTGATCATTATCCTGGTTTACATGGTGATGGCGTCGCAGTTCGAGTCGTTCCTCGGTCCGTTCGTCATCATGTTCTCCATCCCGTTTGCCTTTGTCGGCGTTGCCTTGGGCAACATGGTGCACGGCATGGCGGTCGGTGTGATGTCGATGATCGGTATCATCATCCTGTTGGGTATCGTGGTGAAAAACGGTATCGTCTTGATAGACTATACGATCCTGTGCCAGGAGAGGGGGATGAATGTGCGGGATGCCTCTGTGACGGCAGCCAAAAGCCGTCTCCGCCCGATTCTCATGACCACGTTGACGACAGTCCTCGGCATGGTCCCGATGGCCCTCGGCCGCGGGGAAGGTTCCGAGATGTGGAACGGCCTGGGTATCACGGTGGCCTGGGGCCTGTCTGTCTCCACGCTCATCACACTGGTGATTATTCCTACGTTGTACTGCGCCCTGTCCGAGCGGGCTGCCCGCAGGGGTGCCCGGAAAGCAGCGCGCGAGGTACGGAAACTTGATAATGCATAGGTTATGAAAGCAGTATTCATCGCATACAACCAGGCTTACAATGAAGAGATCGTCCAGTTGCTCGAGGAATGCGGGCAGCGGGGGTATACGCTCTGGACGGATATCGGCGGCCGGGGCAGCCTGGAAGGGGAGCCGCATTTGGGTTCGCATGCCTGGCCGGTCCAGAACCACGCTGTTTTTACGGCGGTGGAGGATGACAAGCTGGCCGCCATCCTGGAAAAAGTCCGGGCCAAGGATGAAGCCTATCCGGACCTGGGCCTGCGCGCCTATGCCTGGACAATTGAGGCGGCCTATTGATCATCTCCTTGCAATCCTGCCGCAGATTTATTACATTTGCGCTAGGGAACACTTTTTGATTGAACTTGTTCCCGGCATCGGGGTGATGCCGTGTTAACTTAAAATGAATTAGAAAGATGGCGATTACAGCAACAAATGAAAACTTCGCCGGAATCATCGCTTCCTCCAAGCCGGTGGTTGTCGATTTCTGGGCGACATGGTGCGGCCCGTGCCGTGTCCTGGCTCCGGTCGTGGAAGAGGTCGGTGCCCAGTATGCGGACAAGGCGGACATTGTCAAATGCAACGTGGACGAATGTGAGGATATCGCGATGCAGTATGGTATCCGCAACATCCCCACACTGCTCTACTTCAAAGACGGAAAAGTCGTCGACAGGACTGTCGGTGTTGTCGCGGCAGAGGAAATCGTCCGTCGGATTGAAAGCATGTTGTAGTTTCCCGTATTTACGAAAAATCTTATTTATCTATCTATGAAACGTTTGATTATCAGCGGCATCGCTATTATCGCCGCTTTGATGGGTACCGTGAATGCGTCGGCGCAGGTCTATGACGGCCCCCGTTTCGGTATCATCGGAGGTATCACCAGCTCCTCCTCTACCTTGAAGAATGTGGATGCGAAATCTCTGTTTCTTTATCATGCGGGTCTGACGGCTGAATTGCCGATTGGACTGGGCTTTGCCATCCAGCCTTCCCTGGAATATCAGGTAAAGGGCGTCGCTGCGGACAAGATCGGTGACTCTTCTGTCAATGACGTGGTCAATGGTTTTGAGGCCAAGGCCGGTTTCATCGAGGTTCCTGTCCAGATCCAGTGGGGTCCGGATCTCGTCGCTTTCCGTCCGTATGCCTTTGCGGAGCCTTTTGTGGGTTACCGGATCGGCGGTAAGGCGAGCAGCGATGGTAAATACGACTGGTCTGCCTTCACGAACGACCTCAAGAAGATTGAGTACGGTCTGGGTGTCGGCGCCGGTATCGATATCTGGAAGCTTCAGGTTTCCGCCAAGTATTTCTGGAATTTCGGAGAAATGGGTGCGGCTGGTTCCGGTTCGGATGCCGTCTCTACCGTGAAGAATGCCTTCAAGGACGGAAACAATTTCAACGGAATTATCTTCTCGTTGGCGTTCTTCTTCTAAGAGTCTGATGGATAAGGAGAAAAGGGCAGTTGTTTTCTGCTCTGCCAGTTCATCCATAGATCCCAAATACAATCAAGCTGCACGTGAAGTGGTCCGTGCAGCTTGTTTGCATGGATATACCCTTGTTTCCGGCGGTGCTGTCAAAGGCACAATGGGCGTGATCGCAGAGGAGGCTCACCGGCTGGGAGTCCCGCATTGGGGTGTGCTTCCTCGATTTATGGAAGAATTTGTGTATGACCGTCTTACGAATTTGGAATGGGTGGAAACCATGGCCGTTCGGAAGGAGCGGATGCGCGAAGGGACTTGCGTAGCCATCGCGCTGCCGGGTGGGATCGGAACGATGGACGAGTTGGTCGAGACCCATGTCCTGGCCAAACTCGGCCAATACAGTGGGAAGATCCTCGTCCTGGACCTGGACGGGTTCTACCGGCCCTACCGGGAGCTCCTGGACCATTATGTCGCCACGGGGATGATGACGCCGGAAGACGCAGCCCTTGTCACCTTTGTCACTACGACGGAGGAGTTGTCCCGGGAATTGAGTAAGATTGAAGTTTGAGTAAATGGATTTTAAGCAGATACAGGAGTATATCTCGGCAGATTTGCAGGTGGCCCTTTCCCTGATGCGGGAGTCGCTGCAGAGCGATATCGACTTGTTGAACTCCACCAATGATTCGATCCTTTCGCATCCCGGCAAGCACATCCGCCCGATGATGGCCTTGCTGATCGCCCGGGCGCTTTCCGGCGGGGATGACTTGCCGCGGGATACGTATCTGTATGCCTGCGCTGCGGAGTTGCTGCACAATGCGACCTTGCTGCACGACGATGTCGCCGATGGCAGTGCCAGCCGCCGCGGAATCCCGACGGTCATGTCCCTGTTGGGCGGACGGGCTTCTGTCTTGCTCGGAGATTACTGGCTGGTCAAGGCCATGGACAGGATCCTGCAGGCCGCGCACTCTCCGGAACAAGTCATCCGCATTTTCGCAAAGACGTTGAGCGACCTCGCCGAGGGCGAAATGCTCCAGTTGCAGAAAGCGGATTCCGGAGACACTTCTGAAACAGACTATTACAGGATTATCTTCAATAAGACGGCATCCTTGTTCGAAGCCTCCGCCCTGTCTGCCGCCATCTCGGTCGGTGCGGCGCCGGACCAGAAAGAGGCGGTCCGCTCCTATGCCTGCCACCTCGGAATTGCCTTCCAGATCCGGGATGACATGCTGGATTACGAGGGCGGGGTGCAGATGGGGAAACCTGTCTGCCAGGATCTGGAAGAGCAGAAAATCACCCTGCCGCTTCTGGGTGCGCTGAACGGCTGCGATGCCGCCCGGGCGGCGGAAATCCGCCGGCAGGTGCTGCAGGTCCAGGACCATCCCCAGAACAAGGAGCAGATCCTTTCATTCGTCCGGGAACGCAACGGTCTGGCCTATGCTGCGTCTTGCCTGGAGGACTATATCGCCCGGGCGGAAGACGCCCTTTCCATCCTTGCTCCCGGCACGGCCCGGGATGCCCTCGTCTCGCTGGCCCGGTTTGTCGGAAAACGCCGGAATTAACGATTGGAAGCCATGTTTGCGGATATTGTCGGAAATGAGCAGATCAAGCAGGCCTTTGTCGGAATGGCCGACTCAGGCCGGGTGCCCCATGCCATCCTGATGGAAGAAAACGAGGGGTGCGGCGCCCTGGTTCTGGCACAGGCCTTCCTGCAATATCTGAATTGCCATCACCGCAATGGCGGCGACGCCTGCGGGAATTGTACTTCGTGCCATCAGCACGGGAAATGGATTTATCCGGATGTCCGCTATACGTTCCCGATTACTTCGGGCAGCAAAGTGTCCGGGGAGGTGAAGAACCTGACCTGCGACGACTATGCGAAATACTGGCGGGAATTGTGTCTGGCAAACCCGTATTTCCTGGAAAGCGAGTTGTCCGAGGCGCTGGGAATCGAGAAGAAAACGGGCGTCATTGCGGTTGCGGAAGGGAAAGCCATTTTGTCCAAGCTTTCTTTGTCTGCCGTCAGTGACGGATACCGTGCCGTTGTCGTCTGGCTGCCGGAGAAAATGAATGCCCAGACGGCGAACATGCTGCTCAAGGCCATCGAGGAGCCGGCCGAAAAAACGCTGTTCCTCCTGATCACCCATTCGCCGGAGAATGTATTGCAGACCATCTCTTCGCGCTGTCTGCACATCCGCGTGCTGCCCTTGTCCCGGGAAGAGGTCGCGGAGGTCCTGGAACGCCGTTTCGATGTGGCGCCGGACCGTGCCGCGCAGGCGGCTGCGTTTTCCGGAGGAAGCGTCGGGGTTGCGCTCCGCCTCTTGGGAGAGAATGGAGGTGACTCGCAACAGGCCTCCCTTTTCAAAAGCCTGATGGATAGCATTCTTGAAAGAGATTATCTGGCAGTTTTGCAGTTGGGGGAAACATTATCCGGGCTGGATTCGCGTGAAAAACAGAAAGCTTTTTGTACATTTGCCGGAGGGTGTCTGCGGAAAGTGTTCATGCTGCAGCAGGGAATGGACACAATCGCCGGGGTTGCCCCGGAGGAGATGCCGGATTATGCTTCCTGGGCGGAGCGTCTGGACAAGGCGTTTTGCCGCCGTTGCCTGTCATATCTGGGGCGTGCCCAGATGCTGATCGACCGCAATGTGAACCAGAAGATTGTCTTTTGCAATCTGGTGACCCGGATGTTCGCTTCCGTCCGTCCGGGCGCCGCTTAACAGTTTGGGTCATGAACGAAAATGAAAATATACGGTTTGACTGCTCCCGGGGCTGTACGGTTACCCGGGACAAGGACGATGCGCTGAATTGCAACTATCGCCTTGGATGCTGCAAACTGGCTGATTATAACTGGCTGGCCGGAATCGGCCAGGAACAATATTCGTCTTTCTTCGAAGTCCGTTTCAAGAATACCCGGAAGGGGATATACCGGAATACGTCCGGGCAGAGCATCAAGACCGGTGACCTGGTCATCGTGGAGGCCCAGACCGGCCATGACCTGGGAATCGTAACCTTGGAGGGGCCGGTTGTCGCCCGCCAGATGCGCTGCAAGGGGATTGATCCCGAATCGGCGGAACTCCGGAAGATCTATCGGAAAGCGAAGAGTTTCGATATCGAGAAATGGCAGGAGGCCATTGCCCGGGAACATGAAACCATGATCCGGGCCCGCGAGATTGCCGTCGAATTGGGGCTGGAGATGAAAATCGGAGACGTGGAATTCCAGGGAGACGGAACGAAAGCCATTTTCTATTATATCGCGGACGGCCGTGTGGATTTCCGCCAGCTGATCAAGGTTTTTGCCGAGGAATTCCGTATCCGGATTGAAATGAAGCAGATCGGCGCGCGGCAGGAAGCCGGCCTGATCGGCGGAATCGGTGTCTGCGGACGCGAGCTTTGCTGCGCCAACTATATTACGTCGTTCAAGTCGATTACGACGTCGGCGGCCCGGTGCCAGGATTTGTCTCTCAACCCGCAGAAGCTGGCCGGACAATGCGGTAAACTCAAATGCTGCCTGAATTACGAGGTGGCAACGTATCTGGACGCGCATTCCCGTATCCCCAAGGTATCGGAACCGTTGGAATTCGAGGATGGGCACGCTTATCTGGTCAAGACCGATATCCTGCGGGAGATCATGTATTTCTCGTACGACAAGTCTTCGATGGCGGATGTCTATGCGCTGGATGCGGCGCAGGTGCGTGAAATCATCCGGATGAACCGGGCCGGGGAGCGGCCGGAATCGCTGCGGAGCGAGCCGGAGCCTTCGCTGCCCGAGTTCGTGACGGCCGTGGGGGATGACAGCATCACGCGTTTCGACAATGTCGGCAAGAAAAAACGCCGGAATAATCACAAGCGCTCCCGCAAGGGCGGCAAACAGGGGAACGAAAACCGACAGTCCTGACAGCATGCGGAGACGGGGCGGCATATTGCGGATGGGGGCATTCTGCCTGTTGGCAGTTTGCTTGTTTTCCTGCGGGCGTCCCGCTTCGGAGGAACAATTTGTACGGACAGACCAGGCAGATGCCTGGGGACGGTATGTTTTTGCGGTGGATTTCGATGACCCTGCCTGTACGTATGCGTTGGACCTGCTGGTGAGTCTCAATTGCAAGAATGTGGAATTCAAGTCGTTCGGTGGAATGAAACTGGGGATGCTTTGGGAGTCTCCGTCCGGGATCCCCTATGAGGAATCCCTGACCGTCGGTCCGGGGAATGCGGTCGGCGGGAATTTTTTCAGCAAGTATTTGCGGACCGGTTACCGGACGGATCTCCGTCCTGCCGAATATGGGCGTTGGACCTTGTATGTCAGTGTTCCGGATGCGCAGGAGGCAGTTTGCAACGTTTCGGGAATCGGACTGGTTATGAAAAGGGAACAGCATGGGTCACGGTAAACTGCGTAAATTCGAAGAAAACAAATTGTTTTCCTGTCTGCTCCAGCCGGAGTCGGCGGATGTGCTTGACGTCGGAGCATCCTCTCTGGTGTTGAAAGACCATCCGGTCAAGGGACACTGGAACGAGGAAATGTTCGGCGGAACGGATGCGCCCATCGTATTGGAATTGGGGTGCGGCCGGGGAGAGTATACGGTCGAATTGGCCGGACGCCATCCTGAGAATCATTATATCGGGGTGGATATCAAGGGCGCGCGCTTGTGGAAAGGGGCCAAATTTGCAACCGAGAACGGGATGCGGAACGTGGCTTTCCTGCGGACCCGGATCGAGTTTATCGAGGCGTTTTTTGCGCCCGGGGAGGTGTCCGAAATCTGGCTGACCTTCTCTGACCCGCAGCCGCGCAGCGAAAACAGCCGGCTGACCTCTCCGCGTTTCCTGGAGCGGTACCGTTCTTTCCTGAAGCCGGGCGGTATCGTCCATTTGAAAACGGACAGCCTTTTCCTGCACGAGTACAGCAAGGCGGTGGCCCTGTGCAACGGTCTTGACATCCTGGCCTGCAGCGAGGATTTGTATGGGGACGGCAGGGAGAAATTGCACGCCAGTGAAATGGCGGCTGTCTGCGGGCAGCCTGCGGTAGATGCCCTTTTTGAGGTACAGACGTTTTATGAACGGATGTTCCTCGCGGAAGGCCTGCCGATCACGTATTTGTCTTTCCGCATCGATCATGCGGGGGACTACGCCTATCCCGAATGGGACAAGGATTATTGGAAGGAAGTGGAGGGGAAGCGCCGTTCGTTCGGCCACCGTCCCCGATGAGAAATACCATTAAAACAATATGACCATGAGAAAAAATCTTTTAATCGCCGGGGCTTTTGCCCTGTTGAGCGTGGTGGGGTGTGGACAGAAGCCCAACACGCTGACTTCCAAGGAAGTGGCCGAAGGATGGCAACTTCTTTTTGACGGTAAGACGCTGGACGGTTGGCGGGATTACAACGGCAAGGAGCTGACCGGTCCCTGGGAGGTTGTCAAGGGAACGATCCAGGCAGACGGCCAGGGTGACGATGCACACGGCTACATCGTGACGGACAAGGAGTATGAGAATTTCGACCTGCAGTGGGACTGGAAAATCTCCAAGGGTGGCAACAGCGGCATGCTGTACCATGTTGTCGAGCAGCCGTATTACAAGGTTCCGTACGTGACAGGTCCTGAGTATCAGCTGATTGATGATGAGAACTGGGAGGCGGTGAATGGTTCTGCCCTGGAAGAGTGGCAGCGCTGCGCCGTGGATTATGCGATGTATGTTCCGGATTTCGCCAAGCGGAAACTCCGTCCGGCCGGCAAGTGGAACACCTCCCGGATTGTATTTGACAACGGGCATGTGACTTATTACCTGAACGGTGAGAAGACGGTGGAATTCGATGCCTGGACGCAGGACTGGTTCAAGCGCAAGAATTCCGGCAAGTGGGAGAATGCCCCGGAATACGGTCTTGCCAAGAAGGGTCATATCTGCCTGCAGGACCATGGTTACCCGGCCTGGTTCCGGAATATCAAGATCAAGGAACTACCGCGCAAGACTGTGGAAAAGGACTTGCTGAACGGCAAGGATACGCAGGGCTGGGTTGTTTACGGTACCGATCCCTGGTATATGGAGAATGGCGAGCTGATCTGCGAAAGCGGTCCGGACAATACGTATGGCTATTTCGGAACGGAAGAGTACTACGACGATTTCGACTTGACCCTGGAGTTCAAGCAGGAAGCCAACGGCAATTCCGGTGTTTTCATCCGTTCGACGGTGGACGGTGTGAAGGTCCGTGGATGGCAGGTCGAGGTGGCGCCTCCCGGAAACGATACGGGCGGTGTGTATGAATCTTACGGCCGTGGCTGGCTGTTCCAGATTCCCGAAGAGAAGGAAAATATTCTCAAGTACGGGGATTGGAATAAGATGCGGATCCGTCTGGAGGGCAATCACCTCCAGTCCTGGCTGAACGGCGAGCCGATGACGGATATCACCGACGAGAAGATCGGACAGGGCAAGGGCCGTATCTGCCTGCAGATCCATAGCGGCGGCGGCATCAAAGTCCGCTGGAGAAACTTCCACATCAAGACGCTGTAGTCTCTGCGTCAATATTTGTAATCGAGAGGGCGGCTGATCATCATAGATCGGCCGCCCTTCCTGGTTGACTCTTGCAATGCCCGTTGGAGGGCGGGCCTACAGCAGTTCGTTCCAGTTGCCGGAATAGTAGGCCCGCGCGAGACGGCGGAGCGATGCTTCGTCGCCTTGCCGGATGAATTGGGATTCCAGGTCCTTATAGACATAGAACTGGAACCACCAGCCGTCGTGGTACTTTTCTCTCAAAGATGTGGCACTCAGAAGCTTGGCGTACCACAGGGTTGGCGCGCCGTATTTCCGGGCGACCTTCTCGGCCGCCTGTGCACGTTTCCACATCTCCCCGGAGACTTGTTTGAACAGCTTCGTATAGTCCTTGTATTTCATGCCGGAAACATCCAGTACTTTGCACCGGTCGTCCAGCCCCAGTTCTTTCAGGGAAACCGTGATTTCATATTCCTTATCCCCGTCCAGGTCATAGTGAAGCGTATCCATGAATCCGTTTCCGTCCGTATCCAGGTACTCTACCGTGGCGAACGCAGCCGGCGATGTCCCTTGGAAAGAGCGGTTGAAACCCTGGTAGTAATTTGTGTTCTGGTCGATCCGCCAGACGCCCCGCTCGGCCCCATACAGGTGGATGCGGCCGTCAAAGGCCCCGACATAGATATCGCCGCCGCCCGAGAAGTCTTCATCCCATTCTCCCCGGTCTCCGGAAACATCAGCCTGCACGTGATTGTCCACGCCCCCTTTTTTCGTTCCGACCGGGAAGGCATCCCGGTTCTCATACAGCTCTACCCGTTCCCAACGGCCGCAGTCGTCGTCCTCGTCCCATGTGAAGCGGGCGGATTCCCATTTGCCCGCAAAAGCTTTCCGGAAGGCCTGTTTCCGATCCGGATAAATGAGTTCCGTCAGCAGGCGGAACCGCGGATCCGGGAAAAATACGTCGGCTTCCGGCAAGCCCCGCATATTCCGGAGCGGATGGACGCATTCGCTGTAGTTGAATCCTTTCGGGGCGGAATAATGGAGCGTCATGTCGAAATCGAAGTCATTTCCGGGGGCATTGTCATTGTCCATGTCGATTCCCATGGAGAACCATCCCATCCAGCCCTGGTATTGGGTCTTGGGCATCCCCAACTTTTCCGCCTCCGGATCGGCCAGGGCGGTGTCGCAGAAGCGGACAGCCATCTCCGAGAGGCCGTCTCCGTCATAATCATAGAACAGGAACGGATTCTCCCAGTTGTAGCGGAGATCCTTCATCTCCGTGGAAAGCCGGTGGGTTTTCAGGAAGGTGCTGTTGCCGCTGTAATCCGTGTAGAAATCGGAAATCCCGTTCTTTTCCCAACAGAGCACATTCAGCGAGTTCCAGTCGATGTAGTTGAAGACCCCGTCTCCGTCATCGTCGAAGACGAACATGTGGTTCTTGGTATGGCGCCCGCCGACCGGATAATCCAGAATCAACTGCATGTCGGCCACGCCATTGCCTTTCAGGTCGGCGAACTTGACAATCAGGTCGTATTTCCCGTCCTTGTCCCGGTCGACCAGCAGGCAGTCGTTGACAAGATCCCCTTCCCGGTCTCCCTCTTTCATGTTGCCGTCATCATCCAGCCACAGAATGGGAATCCCGTTGTGGATGTAGCTTTTGACCGCATCCTGGCGCCCGTCGTTGTTCAGGTCCATGAATTGGGGGGTTTCTCCCACGGGCGGGCGGAGCGGCTTGATCTGAAGCCGTTGATTCCAATAAGACTGGGCCGGAGAAGAAAGCCCGGACAGCACCAGCAAAATGCACAGAATGGTCTTTTTCATCATTCCTGACAATTATTTCCCATAGATGCGGAGCATTTCACTGCCGGCCAGCAGGAACGCGCCGACGCCATAAATATCGGTGGATTCGGGACCGGTTTCTTTCGGGGCGGCTCCGACGGGCTGGACATAACCGAGCATGCCGTCTTCATGGACCCCTTCGACGAGGGCGCTCCATCCCTTTTTGAGCGCCTTCTCATAGACTTTTCCCTTGAGCAGCCCGTTCCGCAGGCCCCAGCCGAGGCCATAGCAGAAGAAGCCGGAAGCGCTGTTTTCGGGATTCGGGAAGGACGCCGGGTCGAGCAGGCTGGCGTGCCAGTGGCCGTTTTTGTCCTGGCAGGCGACAAGCGCGTCGGCCATCTCTTTGAAAAGCTGCTCATAATAACCCCTTCCCGGGTAGTCGCCGGGCAGGTTCTGGAGCACCTGGGCCAATCCGGCGAATACCCATCCGTCTCCGCGACCCCAGAATTGCTTGGCGCCGTTGGCTTCGCGCAAGGGGATCCGGATGCAGTCTCGGTAATACAGATGCGCCTCCCGGTCATAGAGGGAGTCGGTGCAGGCCCGGAATTCGGCATCCAGGTATTCGGCGTAGACCTTATCCCCCGTCAGGGTATAGAGAGCGGCGTACACGGGCGGTGCCATGAAGAGGGCGTCGCACCAGGACCAGCGGGTGTCTTTCCCGATCTTGTCTTTCTTCGAAAGGGGCGCATCGGACGGATGCGTGGCGATATAGTATGCCCGTTCCAGCGTGTTTTGGAGCATGGCCTGGTTCCCGTATTTCTGATAGAGTTTGATCAGGGTCTGGCCGACACAGATGTCGTCGGCATGGAAAGGACGGCCCATGGGAAGGGCCCATTTGTTCCGTTTCCCGATGTCTTTGAGGAAGCCGAAGACACGTTCATAGCCGGTCAACTCGGCCCACTCGAACATGCCGAGATACAGGGCGCCGTTTGTCCAGGTCATCTCGCCGTGCTTGCTTTTGGCGAAGTTGTCGATTTGCCAGGAAGTAACTGCGTCACAGACGGTTTTGATTTCCGTCGGGGCGGCTTTTCCGGAGAAGGGTCCGGTGAAATGATCCTGTGCCTGTGCCAGAGAGGCTCCCATTGCCAGGATTAGGATTGAAGCAGCAATTCGTTTCATATGCATGTCAACTTAAAACTGGGCCGCCTTGTCGAATTCCACCCGTTCGGGTTTCACCCATTCTTCGTTCGGATCCATCTTGTAGGGAAGCCGGTAAACATTCCCTTTCGAATCGCCGAAATAGAAACGGGAGATAGAGAAGTAATCCGTGTTGCCGTCTGCCCAGAAGCACCAGAAGGGATCCTTGCAGTTTTCCGGCCGGCGTACATAGGAGTGGTTCATCGGGGAGTTGGCCGTGTATTCCAGGGCCTTCTTCCAGGTTTTTCCATCATTGTGGCTCACCCAGGATTCGATTTCGCCACCCTGGCCCCACCGCTGCGGTCCGGCGCCGGTCGGGGCGATGACGGTCCAAGTCTTGCCCTCCACCCAGATGGAGCCGGAATCATAGTTGTTCGAGGAGTTGGTAATGTGGCGGAAATCCCATTTCTTGCCGGTCCAGTGGGCCGTGTACCATTCCCGCGGACCGTGTTTCGGTCCGGGCTGGTGTCCGTTCGATACCACATACAGGACAATCGGATTGCCTTTTTCGTCGAAATTGACATCCTTGATATAGCAATTCTGCTTGTTGTGCTCCACATCCAGGATTTTGCAGGGGGAGTCCTTGTCGGTAATCGGAAGTGAGATCGGGGTACCGTCCACCAGGGTCCAGTGGTCGCCGAAATCCGTTGTCTGGATGAAGTAGATATTCGTCCGCGTGTCACAGTTCCCGTTCAGGTGCCGGTTGAAGGCGCTCACCAGTTTGTTCCCATAGCGGCCGGTAATCTGGTAATGGCCCGATTTCTTTTCGCCGGAAGCCTTGTCGACGATGCTGGCCAGCTGGCGGTAGTCGGTCCAGTGCACTCCGTCCGGAGAGGTTTGGTAGAAGAGCTGGCGGACGCCGTCATACCGCGTCTCAAATAGGAAATGCCCCCTCCCTTCGATATAATATGGCTGCGGGTAGGCCATGATGCTGCCGCCCTTGTCCTCAAAGGCGGAGATGTCGTACGGGCGCACGGAGCGGTAGCGGAATCCGATCCGATGGTTGCCGCGGCCGGCAACGTACACCCACAGGTAGCCTTGCGGGTCGATCAGCAGGGCGGGATTGTCATGCGGATCGTTCACGGATCCTTTATCGTAGACAACGGTCGGTTTCTGGACAAGGCCGGTCTTGTGGTCAAAGCAACTGATCATGCAAAGCAGGTGCCTTTGGTCCGCATCGGTCGTGCCGCCGAAAACGAAGAAAGTCTTGTCTACTTCCGGGCTGTAAATCGCCAGCGGCCGGTGTTTCATAGTGTAAGTGCCGAAGGCACCGTTGTACTTCGATCCGTACTCGCTTTTTTGGCCCAGATCGAACCAGATCGGACGGAAACCGTCCACTTTCGTGTTGTTGAGTTCACCCGGTGTCTGCGCCAGCAGTGCGCTCCCGAACAAGAGGGATGCCAGGAAGAGAGATAGTTTTCGGCTCATAGTGGTAATGTTGTTTATCTTACTTGTTTTCCCGTTTTCAGGTCATAAATCTTCGCCTCGAGGGTAAAGGTATGGGGTTTCTGGCGGTGATCGTAGCAGCCGCGCTGCCACAGGAGATACCGCCCGTTGTAATCCACGATCGGACGCAGGTTGCGGATGATGTTTTCCCCGACCTTCTCCTGATGGAGGCACTTTTCCTTCTTCCATTTCCCGCCCTTGAACCGCCAGAGTTCGACATAGTCGGTCCCGTAGTCGGGCTGGCCGTCGTTGCGGCACACGGCAATCCGGTCTTTATCCAGGAATGTCACCCCGCCGAGGTAGACGGAATAATTCCAGAAGGGCAGGCCTCCGGCGCAGATATCCTGCAGGGATCCGTTCTTGTAAATGAGATAGCGGGAGTCCGTTTTTACATCTTTCGTAAAAGATGCGACTGCGACGCCGCATTCATTCATGGGGCAGGCCGCGACGTCGAACAGGCGCAGGACCTTTCCTTCCTCGCTGGGAATCAGCACGTCCAGGTCGGTAAAGTAGAAGGACTCCCCGAGGCGCGTCACGACGGATTTCCCATCCTTGTTATAGATGGTCCCGTCATTGAAATTGATGAAGCCCATCCGGATATTGCAGTCGCTGCTCTGGGTCGGGTGCCCGTAGGCGACGATGCGGATGACCCCGGGAGCGTCGGTAACCCGCTGCATCTTAATGTAGTACCGTTTGTCTGTCGCGGAAATGAACTCCTTCGGCCGGGTCCAGTGTACGAAATCCTCCGAACTGCTCCAGGCCCATTTGTACGTGCCCTGGCGGGTCCGGGTGAAGATATAATGCCGGCCGTTCGTGAAGAAATACTGGACATAGGTCGTGGTCCCCGCAAAATCGATGGACACGGCATCGTCGAATTCGTCAATGGACTCATAGGTCTTCGAAATCCGGACAAAAACATGGTTGCCCTTATCATGGCCGTCCGTGTAGATGCAGCCGACCCTCCGGTCCGGCAGCAGGACGACGACGCTGTTGTTGTGGTCGTCGTTCCAAGGCCCCTTTTTCAGGTGCATTTTCCGGAAAGTCCCGCCGGTTACGTCGTATTCGGCAATCCCGGTATAGCCCCGGGAGGAGGTGTAACCCCACCAGAGCTTGGATTTGTAGTCATCGGAGGACCAGACCTGGGGACCGAACCACCATGTCCAGGCCATATCGTCGATGCCGCTTACTTCCTGGGAATAGTTGAAGTCGGTGCCGGTGACCGTCGGCAGGCGTCCGACCTGGGACCGGCAGAGGAACGGACAGAAAAGAGAAAGGGTGAGAGACAGCAGTGCAATTCGGTTATTCATGTGTTTATAAGTTTGTGGTTGCAGTGTTTTACATGCCGCGGTCCAGCTCGCGCCGGAGGTCCTTCTCCTTGATGGAGGCGCGTTTGTCGTAGGCCTTCTTGCCCCGGGCCAGGGCGATGCGCAGTTTGGCATATCCGTTTTCGGCGATATACATGCGGACGGCGACGATGGTCAGGCCCTTGACTTTCACGGCCTGGGCCAGGTGACGCAGTTCACGGCGCGTCAGGAGGAGTTTCCGGTCCCGGGCGGGTTCATGCTGCCCCCAGGACCCCCAGAAATACTGGGCGATGTTCATGCCGCGGACATAGAGTTGCCCGCGCGTGTCGAAATAGCAATAAGCATCTGACAAAGAGGACTTTCCCATCCGGATAGACTTGATCTCCGTTCCGACCAGCACGATGCCCGCGTCGTAGGTTTCGAGGAACTCGTAATCGAACGACGCTTTTTTGTTGGTGACTTGCACCCGGCTTTTCTCTTTTTCCTTTGCCATATCCGTGCAAATATAAAGAAAAAACTTCAAGCGTGTTCGCTGCGTGTCATCTGAGTTGCTGTCCGGAGGGTCCGTTTACAGCGAAATTCCGGATGAAGCAACCGCTGCGCGCTCCTTTCAGGACTTTCAGGCGGAGGGTATGCTGTCCGGGGGCAAGGTCGGTAGCCAGCATATGCATCCACGGAATGTGGAGGTTCTTGCTCCAGCGGGTGTAGGTGTCCAGATGCGGAAATTCCTTTCCGTCAATTGTATAGGAAAGGATTCCTGCATTCGGCCCGCAGGTGCAGTACAGGCCGATGGCCGTGCCTTCGAATTCCAGGACCAGCGATCCGCCTTTCTCGCATACGAGTGTCGGGACATGGACATATTGCTTGCGTGTGCCGGCCTTGCCCGGTGGAACCCAGTCGTTTACGAGGCGGAAACCGCGCGTCCCGGAGGCGGCGGAAGGGGCGAGCAGCCGTCCGTTCCCGTAACAGTTCCTCTCCAGTTTTTCCTCCGGAAGGGCGTGCGGGGCGCGGACATAGGCTGCGGGATCTTTCATGTACTTGTCGAAAAGTTCCGCGATGGCGGCTGCGTAGATCTTGTGCCCGAAAGGAGCGGGGTGGGTCCCGCCGAAGGTCTTCCAGTTGAATTCACCGTCCCGCATCCGCTGCGCGACTTCCTGCGCCAGGTCGATGGAGTTGAGGTGATAATGGTTGGCGACCCTTTCATGGTTGAGGATGACATCCGGAATCTCTCCGGCGTCCAGCATCGGGATAAACGGATCGTATATGAAGTGCAGAAAGACGATGTCCATGAACGGATTGACTGTCAATGCATGACGGACAATCCCTTCCATCCCGAGGACCTGCTCCTGCGGCCCGAATCCGTTGGTGTGGTCATTGACCGCGGCCTCTACGAACAGCAAGTCCGGGACTCCTTTCCCCAGGACATCTTCTTCAAAGCGGAAGGCATGCGGGGTGGACCCCAGAGAGGCGATTCCGGCAGAGATGAATTCGAAGTCTGTCTGGGGGAAGCGGTTCTTCAAGTCGGTCATTATCATCTCCTTCCAGCCAGTCATCTCGGTAATGGAACCTCCGAAGAAGGCTACCGTAGCCTTCTTTTCCACGGACATGGCCGCAAGGGAATTGTCCAGATTGCCGCGCAGATGCAGAACCCGGCTGTTCCCGGCGAAAACGACCGGCGCCGCTAAAGCCAACAGTATCAGTGCAAGTAGTTTCCTCATGTTTCAAAGATACAAAAAAAATCGGACCTCCGCTCGCTTCGCAGCGTCCGGAGGACCTCACAACAATTAAAAGGATCTAAACTTTTTAACTCTATGGCCTGTAATCTCAATCTTACGATACAAAGGTAGCGCCGGGCTCCCTGCCCCGCAATACCGAAATGTCGGTATTCTTTGTGGGAGGGAGTCCTTAATTCTTGGTAGGGGGTCGTAATCCGGAGGTTCTCGTTCAGCCTTCCTGGCCGCGGACATGAAGCCCGCATTCCCGTTTGTCCGGGTCTTCCCACCACCAACGTCCTGCCCTTACGTCTTCGCCGGGCTGGACGGCACGGGTGCACGGTTGGCAGCCGATACTCGGAAAACCCTTGTCGTGAAGCGGGTTATAGGGGACGGCGTGCGCCCGGATGTAATCCTTGACATCCTCCTCCGACCAGAGCAGCAGGGGGTTGAGTTTCAGGACATCGTCCGCCTCGTCGTATTCGACCAGCTGCATCGTCGTCCGCGTTACGGACTGGCTCCGGCGCAACCCTGTAATCCATACGTCTACATCCTTGAGGGCGCGCTTGAGAGGCTCGATCTTGCGGACGTTGCAGCAGAGGTGACGCAACGCGATGCTGTCGTAGAATAGATTGATACCATGCTTGCCGACCATTTCCTGGACCTTTCGGAAATCCGGGAAGAAGACCTCGATCCGGATTCCCCAGGTCATCTCGGTCCGGTCGATCAGTTCGTAGGTCTGCGGGAACTGCCGTCCCGTATCAAGCGTAAAGATACGGGCATTTTCCTTGTCCGTGCTGACCATCAGGTGCGTGACGACCTGGTCCTCGAGACTCAGGCTGGTAGACAGTGCGGCGCGGCGGCCGAAGTTGCCGAGCGCCCAACGGATGGCTTCCTGTGTCCCTTCCGCGCGCGGGAGCAGCAGCATTTCCGCATTTTTCGCGGAGGCGAGTGCTTTCTTTTCTTCTCTGGTCATATCAGTATTCTCCTGCGATCATTCCTGCGCCGATGGTATCGTTGGATGCGTCTATGAAGATGAGCGATCCCATGGTACGGCTTTCCCTGTAGGGATCCCAGACCAGCGGGGAAGCAGTTTTGAGATGGACGCGAGCGATGTCATTCATCGTGAGCTGCCCTACATCGAAGAGCTTTTCCTGTGTGTTGATATCTACCTTGTAGTCAATTTGTTTGACGATGCCGATGACCTCCTGCGTGGCATGACGGATAATATAACGTTTCCCGCAGACGAGCGGGTTGTTGCGGAACCAGCATACGTCCACGGCGAAATCCTGTCCTGTGCCGGGCTGCATGCCGTCCTGCGCAACGATTACGTCTCCCCGGCTGACATCGATGTCGTCCGCAAGTGTGATGCAGACCGACTGGTCGGCTACGGCACGGTCCAGTGCCTTGTCACCCAGGTAGATTCCCTTGATGGCGGAGGTACTCCCCGAAGGATAGACCGTGATGCGGTCGCCCACGCGCAGGCTGCCTTCCGCAATCAGTCCCGCATACCCCCGGAAATCCGGGAAACGCCCGGAAATCGGCCGGATGACATATTGGACCGGCAGCCGCATCCGGTCCGCCGCTTCCGCCGGGAGCTCGACCGTCTCCAGGTATTCCAGCAGGGCCGGCCCGTTGTACCACGGTGTCCGATCCGAGCGGGAAACGACGTTGTCTCCGTCCTTGGCTGAAATGGGGATGAACGTGATGTGCCGGAAATGCAGCCCGAACCGGGCGAGCATGGCATTGTAGTCTGCACGGATCTGTTCGTAGACGGATCCGGCGAAGTCAACCAGGTCCATCTTGTTGATGGCAACGACCACTTCCGGAATCGCGAGCAGCGAGGCGATGTACGTGTGGCGGGCGGTCTGTTCCATCAGTCCGTGCCGTGCGTCCACGAGGATAACGGCGAGGTCCGCCGTGCTGGCCCCCGTGACCATGTTGCGGGTGTACTGGATGTGGCCCGGCGTATCTGCGATGATGAACTTTCGCCGGGGCGTGGCAAAGTAGCGGTAGGCTACGTCGATCGTGATGCCTTGTTCTCGCTCGGCCCGGAGGCCGTCGGTCAGCAGGGCCAGGTTGACTTCTTCGTTGCCACGGCTGCGGGAGGCTTCTTCCACCGCTTCCAACTGGTCTTCGAAAATGGATTTGGAGTCGTACAGCAGACGCCCGATGAGCGTGCTCTTGCCGTCATCTACACTGCCCGCCGTGGTAAAGCGGAGCAGTTGCATGTCGAGATATCCCTTGTTCTGCATAGTCTAAAAATAGCCTTGTTTCTTGCGGTCTTCCATCGCGGTTTCCGAGCGTTTGTCATCTGCCCGCCCCCCGCGCTCGGTTACGCGTGAAGCGGCGATCTCATCGATGATGTCTTCCAGGGAATGTGCATGCGAAAGGGTCAGGCCCGTGCAGGTCACATCGCCGATCGTGCGGCAGCGCACCTCCAGTTCCACGACTTCCTCCTCCGGACGGCGGGGGATAAAGGGCGGGTCGGCTGCGAGCCACTGCCCGTCGCGCTGGAAGCATTTGCGCCGGTGGGTGTAATAGAGCGAGGGCAGTTCGATATGCTCCTGGTAAATGTATTGCCATACGTCCATCTCGGTCCAGTTGCTGATCGGGAACGCCCGGAAATGTTCTCCGACGTCCTTCTTGGCATTGTAGATGTTCCAAAGCTCCGGGCGCTGGTTTTTGGGATTCCACTGGCCGAACTCGTCGCGGTGCGAGAAGATCCGCTCTTTGGCCCGTGCTTTCTCTTCGTCACGGCGCGCCCCTCCGCAGGCACAATCGAACCTGTATGCCGCAAGCGTATCCAGCAGCGTGGTGGTCTGCAGCTTGTTGCGGGATGCGTTGTATCCCTTTTCCTCGGTGACCTTCCCCTCGTCGATGGACTGCTGGACGGAGCCGATCACGAGTTCTGCCCCCAGGCGGTCGACCAGGGCGTCGCGGTAGGTCAGGGTTTCCGGGAAGTTGTGCCCGGTGTCGATATGGACCAGCGGAAAGGGGAGGCGTGCGGGGTAGAAGGCCTTCCAGGCCAGGTAGGTCAACACAATGGAGTCCTTGCCGCCCGAAAACAGGATGCAGGGCTTTTCGAACTGGGCGGCTACTTCCCGCAGGATGTGGATGGATTCCGCCTCGAGTTCCTTGAGATGGGTGAGATGATGGCTCATAGTTTTTTTCAACTGATGGTTCCGGACAAATAACTGCGGGTCAGATCTTCGCGCGGATGCCGGAAGACCTGAGCGGCCTCGCCGCATTCGATCACTTTACCCATGTACAGGAACACGGCGTTGTCCGCGATGCGCTGTGCCTGGTGCAGGGTGTGGGTAACCATGATGATGGTATATGTCTCCTTGAGGCGCACGAACAGGTCTTCAATCGTCTTGCTGGATACGGGGTCGAGTGCGCTGGTGGCTTCGTCGGCCAGGATGAATTCCGGCTCTACCGCCAGGCTTCGCGCCAGACAGAGGCGCTGCTGCTGGCCGATGGAGAGTTTATAGGCCGACTTTCCGAGCCGGTCCCGGACCTCGTCCCAGAGGCCGACCTCGGTGAGGTATTTTTCCACAGCCGCATCCATTTCGCCCTTCCGCCGGTGCATTCCATGGATCCGGCAGCCGTAGGCGACGTTTTCATAGATGGACATGGGCAGCGGACAGGGCCGCTGGGGGACGAGCCCTATCCGGCGGCGCAGTTCAATCAGGTCCGCCTCCCGTGCCCGGACGATGTCCTGTCCGCCGATCAGGATCCTGCCCGAGAGCTGGAAGTTGTCGATATTTTCCGTGAGACGATTCAGTGAGCGCAGGAGCGTGCTCTTCCCGCAGCCGGACGGGCCGACAATGCAGGTAATCCGGTGGACCGGAAAAGTGAGGTCCACGTGATGGAGGATCTGTTCCCCTTCTATGGTGACGTCGAGGCCTTCGACAACCAGGGCGTTTCGGTTCGTGTCTGACATAACAGGTCAACGGTTGTGCCGGGTTATCCGGCGGGTGAAGAAGCGGCTTCCCAGACTCAGGATCAATACGATGACCGTCAGCACGAGGGCGGCCGCATAGGCCCTGTCCGGGAAGGGTTCAGGCATTGTAATCCAATTGAAGATGGCCAGCGGCAACGTGGCGGTCGGGTCGGCCAGGGACGTGGCCAGATGGTCGGAGAAACCGGCCGTGAACATCACGGCGGCTGCGTCTCCGACGGCCTTTCCGACGGCCAGCAGGAAGGCCGTGACCATGCCCGGCAGGATTTGCCGGAGCACGACCTTGAGCGTCTCCCATTTGGTCGCGCCAAGTGAATAGGCGGCGTCCACCATCTCGTCGGGGACGGTCTTGGCGATCTCGTCTCCGGACCGCACCATGATCGGGATGATCAGCAGGGTGGTTACGAGAATGCCACCCAGGGTTGAAGCACGCATTCCCACCCAGACCATGACCATAAAGGCGAAGGCGCCGTAGACAATGCTCGGGATGCCGTAGAGTACATCGAAAGCCAGCCTGGCAATGTAGGAGAGTTTGCTGGAACGCCGCTTGTACATTGTCAGGTAGAAAACGACGGGGACGCTGACGCAGGCACCGATGACCGATGCCGGAAGCACAACCCACAGCGATCCGAGGATCGCGTTGGCGAAGCCTCCGTCGTCCGTTGTATTCCACTCCTTACCGGGTATGCGGGTGACCATATCCCAGGACAGCGCCTTGGCGCCGTGTACGAAGATGGTCCAGACGATACTCAGGACGAGCCCCACGACAACCAGTGTCGCAAGGGTCATCAAGATCCGCGCGACGGCTTCTTCCATATACTTGGATTTCCATTTCTTGTCCATGGGTCAGGAATTGTTTTTTTCGATTCTGTACAGGATGATGCGAGAGAGGAGATTGAAGGCGGTAACGAGCAGCAGGAGCAGTAACGCCGCAAACATGATGGCCGACTCGTAGAGGGGGATGGATGCCATTTCCCCGTAGTTGTTGCCGATCAGGGCCGGCAGGGTGTAGAACGGATCCCGCAGCGACCGCGGGGCGTGTGGCAGACAGCCGCAGACCATCATGACGGCAATGGTCTCGCCCACACACTTGGAAAGGGCCAGCACGACAGCGGCGAAGATGCCCGGGAGGGACTTGCGTACGACCACCTTGCGCGTGGTCTGCCATTTGGTGGCGCCCAGCGAGGTGGAGGCGTCGCGCAGGTCCTGCGATACGGTCGAGAAGATTTCGACGAACAGGCTGATCAGGATCGGCAGGACCATCACGCTCAAGACCAGCGAGGCGGTAAGCAGCGAGTAACCGAATCGGGGGATCAGGACCAGGATGCCCCAGACGCCATAGATGACGGACGGAAGGGCCGCCAGGATGTCCAGGGCCGGATTGACGATGCGGCGGAGGAAGGGGTGGGCGTATTCGGTCAGGTAGACGGATGTGAGCAGCGACAGCGGCAGGGCGATGGCCAGGGACAGAAACGTCACGGCCAGCGTGCCGCGGATGAAGGGTTGGAAGCCGAATCTGCCCTGCGAGGGTTTCCAATCGCTGCCGGTAAGCAAGCCCTGCAGGGAATTGTGTTCGAAAATGGGCGCGGACTTGCTCCACAGGCCGGCCAGCATGGCTGCAAGCAACAGCAAGGAACTGACGGCAAGGAAGAACATCAGGATACCGGAAAGCCGCTGCTTGTAGACGCGGCGTGCATTGCGCCCCGGCAGGAAAAACTGCACGCTGATGACGGCGGCCAGGCCGAACAGGATGGCGCACACCAGCATCAGGGCTTCATTTGTTCCGTCCCTCCGCCTGGCACTCTGCCGTTTTGCACTTCGCAGCAGGTGCAGAGACTGGCGGATGCTCTGGCGTGAAACACGCACAAAGCCGTTCGGCTCATTGAAACTTTGCCCGTCCGTGAGGACGAAACGGAGGAAAGCGGCTGTTGTCGAGTCGGTAGGGGCGCCCTTGCTGACCAGGTAAAGGTTGCGCGAGGGCGGGGCGGGGAAGCGGTCGGCCTCGATGACCGCAGCCAGCGATGACCGCGTCCCGTAAAAGTCTTCATCGGGACTGATGGAGCCGTTGGCATCGATGTCAATCGGCAGGATGGCCAATCCCGTCTGTGTCTTCAGGTCTTGCGAATCGTACGCATAGGCCATGTTGTTGAATCCGATACCGAAACTGTCACCTGTCACGGCTTTTGTGATGCCCGGGTCTCCGTAGACGGCTGTGCCGCCCAGGTCTTCCTGCGCTGTGTCGAACCAGGCAGCGAAAGTCTGGGCGGCGCCACAGGCGTCGGACCGTGTGTAGACGTTGATGGGCGAGGGATCGTCCGTGCCCAGAAACTGCCCCCAGGTTTTGTATTCCCCTGTGACCCAGATTTTCCGTGCATCTTCCGCGGTAATGCCGTGTGCGCGGATTTGCTGCAGCAGGGGATTCTCCATGTTCAGGACGGGGATAACGGCATCGCGTCCCACGGCGAAGGCAACCGCGCCTTTTTCACGTTCTTCGTTGTGCAATTCGCGGGACAGCATCGCGAAATCCACCATGCCGTTCAGCACGTCGGTCATTCCTTTTCCGGCGCCGCCGGCGGAGATGTCGACGCGTGCTTCCGGGTGTTTTTCAGCGAAATCGCCGGTCCATTGCACTGCAAGCGGATATAGGGCAAACGCGCCGGAGATGGATACGCTCCCGTCCAGTGCCGGTCTGTCCTGACTCTGTACGGCATGCTGTCTGCACGAGACCATGCACAAGCCTCCCAGGAGCAGGGCGGCCAGCAGGCGCAGGGAATGGATCGTTCTAAAGTACATAAAAATACTGTAGATTTAGTGTGCAAATCTACACTAAAATTATGTACTATGCAAGAGGGATTATATCAGGTCGGATAAGGTCTTGCGGAGCAGGGTAGCGTGCATTTGCTCCTGGATCTCGCCGAAAAGCGTACGGATGCGGCATTGTTCCCGGTCCAGCCCAAACTCGCAATCGGATGCCCGCCCGCAGATGTCCATGCAGGAAATCAGTTCTACATCTTCTCCCAAAGCCAGGATGACATCCAGGATACGGATTTGTCCGGGCGGGCTGGACAGGCGGTAGCCGCCGCTCACCCCGCGCGTGCTCTCCAGCAGTCCGGCATTGCGTAACTGCAGGAAAATGCCTTCCAGAAACCGTTGGGGAATGTGCCGGTCCCGGGCGATGCTGCTCATGGGGACAATATCCCGTCCATATTCACGGGCGAGGATACTCAGGGCCATGATGGCGTATCGGGTCTTTCGGGAAAGCATGGGAGATACTTTTTTACAGCCTTTCGCGGGCTACCGCAAAAGTATAAAAATTTCTTGTAGTGTGGAATGCAATCGGAACGGAATCTCCTTCTTGTTTTCAAGAAAAAAATGCTATCTTTCTGACAAAATCCGGGTTGATTACACCCCTTAGTTATTAAAGAAATGCGCAACAATCTGATTTTAAGAGCCTTAGTTTTTTCTTCGCTCTTGCTTGCAATCGGCGCTTGCCAGCAAAAAAAGACGGTTCCTGTCAGCAATTCGTACTACCCCAAGGCCCAGGATGCTTTCCGGATCGTGTCTTACAATGTCGGTGCTTTGCACAAGTATATTGCTGATGTCAATGAGAATGCGGACATGATCGGAGCCATGGTGCAGGAAGTTCAGGCCGACGTGGTGGGCCTCCAGGAACTGGACAGCTGCAACGCACGGCACAATGTCAATGAGATCGACTTGCTGGCCCGCGCTGCCGGCGGCTGGAAGTGGTACTATGGGAAAACCATTGATTATAAGGGCGGAGCCTATGGCAACGGCATCATCACGCCGTCCGGGGTCAAAGTCGTCAAGACCGGGAAAATCAACTTCGCCAATCCGACGAAACACGAAAGCCGGGGCATGATATTCATCGAGACGGACAAATACGTTCTGGCGGTTTCCCACCTGGATCACAGTACAGAAGAGTACATCCAGTCGCAGATTGCGGAAATCAATGCCTGGGTCCAGGAGAACTACGCTGATGCGAAAAAACCGGTCTTTTTCTGCGGTGACATGAATGCAACGCCCGGCTCCGATGCCATCAAGGCGCTCGAGGAACACTGGGAGGTCATCTCCAATCAGGGAGTGGAAGGCGGTACGACAGTCAATACCCATCGTACGATTGATTTCATCTTCCATTACAAGCGCTCCACGCCTGTTCAGGTGCTGGGCGCCACAACCCTGGTTTTATTCCATAACGGAGATGCCAACAAGGCTTCTGACCACTATCCGATTTATGTGGATGTAAAATGGTAAATCATTAATAATCATGAAGAGAATCGTTACTTTCCTGGCTTTGGCCGCGGTGCTCGCGGGCCTGGCCTCCTGCAACTGCGGAAAAAAAGAAAAGCCGGCTGAAGACAAAGGGATTGCCCCCAGCAAGACCTATGTGAAGCCGGAGGGTGCCCTGCGCATTGTGCAGTACAACGTCGGGGTTTTCTCGAAAGAAATTGAAAACAGCATCCCGATGGTGGCGGCCATGATGCAGGAGTTGGGGGCGGATGCCATGACAGTCAATGAGCTGGATAGCTGCAACACGCGCCACAATACCTATCAGCTGGCCGATCTGGCTGCTGCGCTGGGCGGCTGGAATTATTATTACAGCTGCGCCATGCCTTACCGCGAGGGAGCCTATGGCGTCGGCGTCACCGTGAAGGACAAGATCCTGGATTCGTTTACGATCCACCTTCCAAAGGGCGAGGGTACGGAGCCGCGTGCGTGCAGCGTAGTGGAAACCGAGAAATTTGTGCTGGCTTCCACTCATCTGGATTATAAATCCATGCCGTCGATGGTCATCCAGGCCAAGACAATCAACGATGCGCTCGTCGAGAAGTATTCCAAGGTTTCCAAGCCGGTGTTCCTGGCGGGCGACATGAACGCCACCCCGGACAGCGATGTGCTGGCAGAGTTGGGGAAATATTGGAAAGTCATTTCTTCGACAAAGCCGACCATCCCTGTGGTTGAGCCGCGCAAATGCATTGATTTCGTGTTGGTTCTGAATAACGGTGCGTCCGTCGAGGTGCTGGGAACGGCCGTTCCGACGGTCTTCGAGCATGGAGATGTGACGGTTGCGTCGGATCATCTTCCGGTGTACGTAGACGTGAAAATCTAAATCAAATCTTTATTACATAACAGAATAACACTATGGGACAATCCAGAAGAGATTTCATCAAGAAAGCCGGCGCCGGCATCGGCCTGTTCACGATCCTTCCGCGGGAGGTCATGGGCAAGATGGGCGGCGACAACAAGTTCGTCGCGCCGAGTGACCAGATGACCCGCGGTATCATCGGAGTCGGCGGTATCGGCATGAGCAAACATCATTTCGCCAGCGACGAGCGCTGTCGCCTGGTCGCTGTCTGCGACGTAGATCAGAAACACCTGGACCGGGCTTTGAAAGCCGGGCAGGAGCGTTTCGGCACCAAACTGCAGGCCTATCACGACTGGCGCGACCTCGTCCACGATCCCAATGTGGACATCGTGCACATCGCCACGCCGTCGCACTGGCATGGCCTGATGGCCATAGAGTCCGCCCGTTCAGGGAAGGACATTTTCTGCGAGAAACCGATGACCCGTACGATTGGCGAGGGACAGAAAGTCGTGAAAGCCGTCCATGATTACGGCCGCATTTTCCGGCTGGACACCTGGTTCCGGTTCAAAGACACATTCTACGGTCTCGGAACGACGGTCGAACCGCTGAAGAAACTGGTTTCCAGCGGATTGCTCGGATGGCCGCTGACGGTCCGGATTTCCGGGGCGACCGGATTCGCCTGGAAGTTCTACTGGACCGGCCGCGAGAACCTCATCCCGCAGCCGATTCCGGCAGAATTGGATTATGACATGTGGCTCGGACCGGCACCCTACAAGCCGTACCATCCGCACCGCGTCCACCAGACCTTCCGCGGGTACTGGGATTACGAGAGCGGCGGTCTCGGTGACATGGGTCAGCACTATATCGATCCGGTCCAGTACATCCTCGGGAAGGATGACACCTTCCCGGTGAAGGTGGAAGTCGACGCCCCGCAGCAGCATCCCGATGCCGTCGGCATCTGGCGTTCCATCACCTATACCTATGAGGATGGCTGCAAGATCATCCTCGAGGGCGAAGGCTTCGAGAGCAAGGGGAAAGTCCCGTACATCGAAGGCCCCAAGGGAAAGGTTTACAAGGGATTCGAATGCACCATCCCGAATATCATGGACAAGCTGGCCGAGCTGCCTGATCCGGAGCCCCGCCAGGTTGATTTCCTGGATTGCGTCAAGAACCGCCAGCACTTTGCCCTGGACGAGATTATCGGGCATCACAGTTGCACGGTCGTGAACATGGGTTCCTGCGCACTCCGGCTCGGCCGGACCCTGCACTTCGACCCGGCTACGCAGAAATTCATCGGAGACGATGCCGCCAACCTGCTCATCAACCAGCCGATGCGCGCACCGTGGGCATCCATGATTTAAACAGGAGGACTCAGTATGAAAAAGATTATATCCATTATTCTTACCCTGTCCCTCGCTGTCCTTGCTTACGGACAGGATGCACGCCAGCGGACAGTTGACACCATTGTAGCCGACGTACTGGCGCAGATGCCGGCAAAGGATGCCGCAACGTTCTCGACGAACATGGCGGATATCGCCGCTTCGGCACCGAAATCCGTCGAAATCCTTGCGGGGATGCTCGAGCCTGCCTCCAAAGGGGCGAACAACCTCATCGAATATGCGCTGACCGGCGTCGTGAATTATGTGTCGGATCCGGCTCATTCCGCTGCGAAAGAAGCGGTTCTGAAGGGATTGGCGACGGCAGTAGCCGCCTGCAAGGATAATACGAACAAAGCCTATCTGGGGACCTTGCAGCGGATGCTCGGTCCGGTCCCGGCCGTTGCCGAGGAAGCCGCTCCGACCCTCAAGGAAGCCAAGCAGTGGATGAAATCCGGCACGACCAACATGATGAGCAAGGGTGCTTATGCTTTGATGAAGGCCCAGCCCGGCAAGATTGCCAAGACCGTCGTTTCCGCCCTCAAGAGCGGGAATCGCGAATATGCCAATGCTGTCCTGGGATATGCTGACGAACTGGTCGGCGCTCCCGCGATCGCATCGGCCGTTTCCAAGGCTTTCGGCAAGTTGGGTGCCGCCAAGGTCGACGTGGTCAACTGGATTGGCCGCAACAAGCTTTCTTCCCTCCAGGGCCTGGTCGACAGCAGTCTGGAAGATTCCGGCGAGCTGGGCAAGGCAGCGGTCCTCGCCGCCTGCAAACTCGGCGGAGAGAAGAACCTGGCCAATTTGCTGTCCCTGATCGAAAAGAAGAGCCCGCTGGCCGAGTCTGCCTGCCAGGCATTGCTTTCTTATAACGGCGATGTCCGGAAAGGAGTTGCGGATGCGCTTGCCCGTACGGCGGATCCCAAGTTGCTGGCCCTGGCCGGTGCCCGCCGGCTGACCGGTTCTTCGGCCCGTGTGTTCGATCTGGTGAACAATGCCACGACACATGATGCAGCCATCGCGGCCCTTGCCGGCGTGACGACTCCTTCCGATGCGGCCAAGGTCGTCGGCCTGCTGGACAAGGCGGCGGACAAGGATGTCGCCCCGCTGCAGCATGCGCTGACCGGCGCGCTCCACACGCTTTCGGCTGCCGAGCGTTTCAATAAACTGAATGATTTCCTGTACGATGTCCGCAAGCCGGAGCGTCTCTTCCCGGCCGTCGCCCAGACGGGGACCGATGAGGCGGTCGCGACCTTGACCAAGGCGTTTGCCGACGGGAACAAGTCCGCCCTGGCCTCCCTGTTGGCCATCGACAATGCCAAGGTGGTTCCGGAGCTGTTGAAGATTGCCCGGAATGATGCCTCTCTCGCGGACCAGATTGTGCCCCGTTATGCTTCCCTGGTGGACAAATATGAGCAGAATCCGGATAAGAAGCGGGCTGCTTTCGCCCAGGCACTTTCGCTGGCGAAGGATGCGAAGATCAAGAATTCCGTCCTGAAGACACTGGGCTCCCTGCCGACGATGAAGTCTTTCCTGCTGGCCGGGAAGTATCTGGATGACAAGGCAACCGCTTATCAGGCTGCGAACAGTGTCAAGCAGATTGCCTCTAAAACGACGGAGGAAATCGATTATGCCACGCTGAAGAATTATCTCCAGAAAGCGGCTTCCATCCTGGGTGCGACGGGTGATGCCGACGACGGATATGCCGTCGACGAGATCAAGAAGATGATCGCCGAGGCGGAACCGTCCCCGATTTCCCAACTGACGGCCGAGGAGAAGAAGCAAGGCTTCGAAATGCTCTTCGACGGGACGGATATGTCCAAGTGGCAGGGGGATCTCGAAGGATATATTCCTGTCAACGGGACCATTTATGTCTCAGCGAATTATGGCTCTACCGGGAACTTGTATACCAAGAAGGAATACCGTAATTTCGTTTACCGTTTCGAGTTCTGTTTCCTGCGTCCGGGTGTGAACAACGGAGTCGGAATCCGGACACCGATGGGTGTGGATGCAGCTTACGATGCCATGTGCGAGGTCCAGATTCTGGACCACGACGCGCCGATGTACAAGAATTTGCGCGAATACCAGGTGCATGGTTCGGTTTATGGCGTCGTTCCCGCCAAGCGGATCGTCCACAAGCCGGTCGGAGAGTGGAGTACGGAAGAAATCCGTGTCGAGGGTGACCATATCAAGGTGACCGTGAACGGACAAGTGATTGTGGATACCAATATCCGCAAGGCTTGCAAGGGCCACAACGTCGCTCCTGACGGCAGCTCGAAGAATCCGTATACCGTTGATGGCAAGAATCATCCGGGCATGTTTAACAAGAAGGGTTATATCTCCTTCTGCGGGCATGGCGAAGGCCTGAAGATCCGCAATGTCCGTATCCTGGATCTCGGAGACAAGAAATAGTTTTCCTTTCCTGTCTGGAAGAGGAGGCTGACTGAGTCAGCCTCCTCTTTGTATATAATGAGTGCCCTAAAGTCGGGAGTACCGCCGGGGAAAGCGCAGGAGAATGGCCAGCAGGGCGGTGACCAGCAGGACCATGGGATAATAGAGATACCCGATGATCGAGACGGTGCTGACGGCCGCCAGCCCGGATGCCATCAGGAGTTGTGCGCCGTAGGGCAGGATTCCTTGGATGACACAGGAGAAGGTGTCCAGGATGCTGGCCGTCTTGACCGGATTCAGGCCGAAGCGGTCTGTGATATCCTTGGCAATCGATCCTGTCGTGATGATGGCGATGGTGTTGTTGGCCGTGCACAGGTTGGCGAGCGCCACCAGGGCGGCAATGCTCAGTTCCGCTCCCCGCTGCCCGCGGATTCCCTTTGTCAATCCGTTGATAATAAATGCTATCCCGCCGTTGCGCCGGATGACTTCCAGCATGCCGCCGGCCAGCATGGTGACGATAATCAGGTCTCCCATTCCGGCGATTCCGCTTCCGACGGCCTCCAGGAATCCGATCCAGGAAAAGTCGCCGTATCCCAGTCCCAGGACGCAGCACAAGACCAGTCCGATACACAGGACGGTCAGGACATTCACGCCGGAGAGGGCCAGGATGATGACGAGCAGGTAGGGGGACAGTTTGATCCAGTCGATGGATTCCGGGGCCGGCACAGCGCCGACTTCCTGTCCGATCAGGACATAAATCAAAGTGACGACCAGGGCGGCCGGTGCGGCAATCCAGATGTTGGCCTTGAATTTATCCGCCATGCCGACCCCTTGCGTCCGGGTGGCGGCGATGGTCGTGTCCGAGATAAACGAAAGGTTGTCTCCGAAAAATGCGCCGCCCACGACAATGGCGGTCATCATGGCTGTGGAAATGCCTGTCTGGGAGGCGATTCCCGAAGCGATCGGAACCAAGGCGACAATCGTTCCCACACTTGTCCCGATGGACATCGAAATGAAGCAGGAGGCCAGGAACAGCCCGGCCAGCAGCAACTTTCCCGGGAGGATGAGCAGGGTCAGGTTGACGGTGGCTTCAATCGCACCGATGGCCTTGGCGCAGGCGGCGAACGCGCCGGCCAGCACGAAAATCCAGATCATCAGGAGGACGTTCGGATTTCCGGCGCCTTCCGAGAAAACGGAGACGCGCTGCTCAATGTTTCCGCCCCGGTAAATCAGCAGGGCGTAGATGGAAGACAGCAGGAAGGCCGCAGCAATGGGTACTTTGTAAAAGTCCTTGGCAATCAGGGAGGAAACCAGGTACAGGACCAGGAATACCACCAATGGGCTCAACGCCAGGAGTCCGCCGGCGGGTTTGCCGGGCGGCAGATTTCCGGACCGCTCACGCCGGGTGCGGATCAGGTCGGAGATGTATTTCAGGGGAGTGACACTCATGTCTTTGTCGTTCGTTCAGTCGGGGAGATTATTCGCCGCGGGCATAGAGAGAGAAAACGCCGCTTTCGGTGAAGAAAAAGCGGGCCTGCCGGGCTGAGGCGGGAAGGATGCCGATGGATTCCTTCTTCCCGGCTTGCCAGAGTTCCGCGCGGATTCCGTTCCCCGTGGCGGTGAACCGGACCTGGAGCAACGGGTCTCCTTCCGGGCTCCCGAGGAAGATATACCGGGTGTCGCCTTCCGCGATCTCCTTGAGATCCAGAATATAATGGGCGAGCGGGTGATGGATGCCGGCGGTGATGCGGACGTCCCCGGCGCCCTCCGGATACAGCGCATCTCCACGCTGGACCAGTCGGGTGGAACCGGTGGCGGGGTACATGTTGGAGTTGGCAGGGAGCACGTCGCCGGAGAGGTCGATTACGGAATAATCCAGGTCATAGCGGAAGAAATTGTTCCAGGCCCCCTGGCGGATGAAATGCAGGTCAGCCGGCCCGTATCCGCCGGTGATGGTGGCGGGAATCCGGATCCCGTCCCGGACGATGTCGAATTCTGTTCCCGGGTTCCGTTCTTTCGAATAATACAGATACAGCCGTCCATAGGTCCACCGGCTTTCATCCGTGGACTGGCCGCGGTCGAAGGCCATGAAGACGTACCGCGTCTTGTCCCCTTCCGGGAAGGGTGTCACATTGTTCCACCCCCGGAATCCGCCGTCCGTCAAATCGATGTTGAGGTTGCCGACCGGACGCAGGTGGGGGAAGGAGAGGACCGGGTAGTTGTTCCGCCCGCCGCGCTGCTGGTCTCCCGTAAAGACATACCGTTTCCCGCCGACCTTCGAAGAGGTAACTCCGGTTGCGTCCACATCGGTGTTGCAGGAGAAATCCTTGAATCCGCCGTCGGGCCGGTCGCTGGTCTGCAGGCGCAGCAGATACTTTTTCGCCCTGCTGCCGTCCGGCAGCCGTTTGGTCGCATAAATCATGACCCATTTCCCGAGCTCGTCGTCCCAGAATATCTGGGCATCTTCGTCTCCCGAGAGGGGCTTATCATAGTCCAGCAGGTCGAAATCCAACCGTGTGACGCCGTACCGGGGGTCAGACAGGGATTTGGCGATGCCCAGCACATGCATGCTCCCTCCGGTAATGGGATGCCGGCGCTGGAACGGGATGGTAATCTGCCAGATGCCCGCTTTCCGGTTGTACATGATATGGGGTGCGGCACCTCTCCAGATGTCATTCAGGTAGGAGGTGACGATGCAGCCGGTCATGTTGACCTCGGACGTTCCCAGATCGAGCGTCAGGATGACCGGTCCGCTGCCGCCGGTCCGCGCCGTGACGCTGTAATACAGTTTGTTATTCTCTATGATGGGTGCTCCGTCCTCGTAAGTCAGCGTGCGGATGTCGGCGAGGGCGGAACCGGCGGACATGACCTCCCGTGCAGTACGGATGGGGGTCTTGCCGCGGCTGTCAATCCCGCTGCCCCAGTAGAGCGAATCTTCGCACATGTGCGGAATGGAAGCATCCGCCTGTCCTTTTCCGACCAGGGTCCATACGGGCTGGGCCTGACTGGCGGCAAGCGGCAGGAGAAAAGCAAGCAGGGTGGGGAAAAAGCGTTTCATGGGCGATATCATGGCTGGTGAAGATAACAAATATAGGGATATATTTGGGAAAAATGTTAATTTTGTAAAAACCCGCACCATGAAAAGAATCCTTCTCCTTGCTGTCGCCATTCTGGCTGTTTTCCCCGTTTCCTGCCGTCGGAGCGCGGAAGGCCTTCCCGAAGAGGTTCGGATGGACAAACAGACATTGCAGGACAGAATCATGGGTGCATGGGCCGGCCAGACCATCGGATGCACTTACGGCGGTCCGACGGAATTCCAGTACAACGGGACCATGATCAATGACCATATCCCGATTGAATATCCGGAACATCGGATCCTTTGGTATTTCGATAATGCTCCCGGCCTGTATGACGATGTTTACATGGACCTGACTTTTGTGGATGTGTTTGATAAACAGGGGCTGGACGCGTCGCAGGAAGCATTTGCCGAAGCGTTTTCCCATGCGGGGTATCCGCTCTGGCATGCCAACCAGCAGGCTCGTTACAATCTGCAGCAAGGCATGTCTCCCGCAGTGTCGGGCTATTGGAAGAACAATCCCCATGCGGACGATCTCGATTTTCAGATCGAGTCGGATTTCGCCGGCATCATGTCGCCCGGGATGGTCCGAAGCGCCGTTGGTTTCGCAGACCGGATCGGCCATATCATGAATTATGGGGACGGTTGGTACGGAGGTGTTTACGTGGCCGCCATGTACGCCCTGGCTTTTGTCAGCGACGATGTGGAGTTTGTCGTCCGGGAGGCGTTGAAGACCATTCCGGCGCAGAGTCGTTTCCGTCGCTGCATGGAAGCGGTCATCCGTTCCTGGAGGCTATACCCGGACAATTGGGAATTGGCCTGGGCGCGGGCCATGAAGGAGTTCTCTTTCGACATCGGCTGTCCGTACGGCGTACTCAAGCCGTTCAACATCGATGCTGTCATCAACAGCGCCTATATCTTGATCGGCCTGTTGTACGGCGGGAAGGATTTCGGGAAGACGATCGACATTTCCACACGCTGCGGGTATGATTCCGACTGCAATCCGGCTTCGGCTGCCGGTATTCTCGGTGCCATGCTGGGCTACAGCGCGATTCCCGAATATTGGAAGAGCCGGCTGTATGAAGTGGAGGACCGGCCCTTCGCCTATACGGACATATCTCTTCGAAAGGCCTATCGGCTGTCGTATGAACAGGCGCTGGCTGTCATTCTCCGGGAAGGCGGAAGGGAAGAAGGCGATGCTGTCGTTATCCGCTGCCAGGGGCCGGAGGAGGTCCGTTTCGAAGAATGCTTTGACGGACTGTGGCCGGTGGCTCGTGTCGCGTTGGAGAAAGCCATGGAGGAAGCCGGAGACCTGTCTTTCGAGGGAAAGGGGATTGTTGTCAAGTATTCCTTTGGCGGCGGCACAGCGGCGTCGGAAGATGCGTATGTCGCGCAAGTGGAAGTCAGCGTGGATGGCGGTACACCCGAGGTCGTCCGTCTTCCGCTGGAACGGAATGCCCGGCGGCAAGAATTGTATTATCGTTATGATTTGCCCAAGGGCAGCCATACGGTGTCGATGCGCTGCCTGAACCCCGATCCCGTCCATCCGTTGCGACTGACCGATTATATCGTATACGGGGATCGACCGGAGGATGGAAAGAATTGGTAAACGAAATTGAATATGAGATTTACAGGAAAACTGATTGTATTGTTCCTTTTTTCGGGCGCCGTGTCCCTGCATGCGCAGCAGCCGCAACCGGAGAGGAAGGACACCCGTTCCGAGGTGATGGCCAATTTGGACAAAGCCGGCGGCATCCATTATATGTACGAACTGGATCTGCCGGCGCCGACGCCTGCGCCGAAAGGATATAAACCTTTTTATATCAGCCACATTGCCCGGCATGGGGCACGGTATGGCCTGGGTACGGGAGGCGAGAACCTGTATGAGAAACTGAACGGACTGCTGCAGGAAGCCCACCGGAAGGGGAAACTGACCCCGCAGGGAGAGGAACTCTACCGTCACTATACGGAATTCTATCCCCATGTCGCCTTCCGGGGTGGCGAACTGACCCGCAAGGGCCAGGAGCAGCACCGCCGGATTGCAGACAAGATCTACAAGGATTATCCGCAGGTCTTCCGCGGACCGACCCATGCCGAAGCCATTTCCACGAACAGCCACCGGGTCCTGCTCAGCATGCTGTCTTTCCTGGATGAGCTGGCGGCGCTGGATGCCGATTTCGAATTCGGCATGGATGCCGGGAACAGCTACATGGACAAATTGCTTCCCATTGCTGCTTCGTCACCGGTCTATAAAGCCCCGAAACCGTTATCCGAGGAGGCGAAACGCCAGCAGGAAGCATTTGATGCGGGTCACAAGCGGACCGGCGCCTTTATCGGCCGCTTTTTCAATGATCCGGAATTCGTGGAGAAGAAATATGGCCGGACATCCTTCCAGCACGATATGTGGGTCTTTGTCACCTGCCTTCAGTGCCTGGATACTGAGCCGGAGTACAAGTTCGAGGATATCTTTTCTCCGGAGGACCGCTATGACTACTGGCAGACCTACAATTACGGGCTATATTTGAAGTACGGCCGCACGCCGCATACCGATGACCAGCGGGTACTGCTGTCGGCCTATGTCCTGAAGGATTTCATGGACAAGGCGGACGCGGACATGGCTTCGGGCACGACGAACCTGCGGCTGCGCTTCTCGCATGATTCCGCCTTGATGCCCCTGATGTCTTTCATGTATGTGAACGGCTTCGGGGCCTCCGTCGCTGATCCAGAAGAAGTTGCGTCGTATTGGCGCACGTTCGAGATCCCGATGGGCTGCAATTTCCAACTGATCTTCTTCCGGGGGAAAAAGAATGATGAAATCCTGGTCAAGCCCGTGTTCAACGGCCGGGAAGCGACCTTGCCGTTCCCGTCCGTGACGGGCCCGTTCTATTCCTGGAAGGATTTCAAGGCCTATTATACGCCCATGGTGGAGGACGCCATCCGTTTTCTGGATCAATACGGGAAGTAATGGAATATTGCAGTCCGGTCCGCCTGGTTCTGGACCCGCCGGGCGGGGTGAAAGAAGTCCTCTTGCATACTTGCTGTGCACCCTGTTCGGGCGCCATTATCGAGTGTCTGCTCGCGAATGGAATCCGTCCGACATTGTTTTACAGCAATGCCAATATCTTTCCGGAGGAGGAGTACCGGATCCGCAAGGACGAATGTTCCCGCCACGCCGCCTCCCTCGGGCTGGAGATTGTGGACGACGATTATGACCACGATGCCTGGCGCCGGGTGACATGCGGGCTGGAAGGGGAGCCGGAGCGCGGACGGCGTTGTCTGCAGTGTTTCCGTTTCCGCCTGGAACGGGCGGCGCGGTATGCCCAGGAACATGGGTTCCGGGTCCTGACTACGACCTTGGCCTCGTCCCGCTGGAAGAGCCTGGACCAGGTGAATGCCGCCGGTACGTATGCCTGCGGCCTGTTCCCGGATGTGACCTGGTGGGGGCAGAATTGGCGGAAAGGCGGCCTGCAGGATCGCCGGAGCCAGATTATCCGGGAGAAGAATTTTTACAACCAGCTGTATTGCGGCTGTGAATGGAGCATGAACAATAAATGATGAAAAATTTCAATAGCATGAAAAAGAAAACACTTTTCTGCAGCCTCGCTGCGCTCGTTCTGCTTTCTGCCTGCGCAGAGAAGGATGCCGTTATTTCCAATTCTCTCCGGGCACCGGCGTATCCACTGGTCTCGATCGACCCGTATACCAGCGCCTGGTCTGCCAGTGACCATCTGTATGATGCTCCCGTCCAGCATTGGACCGGCAAGGAGTTCCCGCTGATCGGCGCCTTGAAAGTCGACGGCGAGATCTATCGCTTCATGGGGACCGAAGACCTGGAATTCTCGACGCTCCTGCGTTCCGGCCAGGAAACCGGATGGAAGGGAAAATACACCTTCACGGAGCCAAAAGGCGACTGGACAGCCCTGGAATTCAATGATTCCCGCTGGCAGGACGGCGAGGGCGCCTTCGGTACGGGCAATTATTCTTCGATCCATACGGACTGGACTTCGGAGGATATCTGGATCCGCCGGCCGTTCGTCATTGACGAGATCACCGCTTCGAAGAAGGTCTACCTGCTGAGCAGCTGCGACGACATCGCCGAGTTCTATATCAATGGCGTACGTGTCCGCCGGGACAAACGGGTCCAGATGGAGATGATGACCGCCCTGCCCGAGGAGGCAGCCGCGGCTCTCCGCCAGGGGACGAACGTCATTGCGGCCAAGTGCAAGAATACCGGCGGCGAAGCCTTGCTGGATGTCGGCCTGATGATCCAGACTGGTTCGCAGTCCACCCTGGAAAAAACCGCTGTCCAGAAGTTTGCCGATGTCCAGGCGACCCAGACCCATTACGGGTTCACTTGCGGTCCTGTCGACCTGACACTTTCCTTTACCGCCCCCTTGTTCCTGGACAACCTCGATCTGGTCAGCCGTCCGGTCAACTATATAACGTACAATGTGAAAGCCAATGACGGGAAGAAGCACGAAGTGCAGGTCTATTTCGAAGCTTCTCCGCGCTGGGCCGTGGACTATGCCGTCCAGCAGACCGAGACCGAATCGTTCGAGAAAAACGGCCTGGTCTACCTGAAAGCCGGGACGTTGTCCCAAAATGTGCTGGCCAAGAAAGGGGATGACCGCAGGATTGACTGGGGATATTTTTATCTGGTTTCCGAGAAAGAAGGAACGGACCGCGGCGTCGGCAAGGGATACCTGCTCCGCCAGGCCTTCAAGGATGGGAAACCTGTCTCCGGTATCGGCACCAAGGGCAACAACGATCAGGGCCGGATGGCTTTGGTCCGGGATCTCGGGACAGCGAATCAGGCGTCCGGGAAGGTGATGATCGGCTATGATGACCTCTTCTCCATCCAGTATTTCGGCGAGAATCTCCGTCCGTATTGGAATGCCGACGGCAAGAAGACGATTCAGGACGCTTTCGAGGCGGCGAACAAAGATTATGCGCCGCTCATCCAGAAATGCTATGCTTTCGACCGGAAGTTGATGAAGGATGCCCAGGCTGCCGGCGGCGTGGAATACGCAGAACTCTGCGCGCTGGCCTATCGTCAGGCCATCCACGCCCACAAGCTGGTGAAAGCTTCGAACGGGGACCTGCTCTGGCTCTCCAAGGAGAATAACAGCAACGGTTCCATCGGTACCGTGGACGTGACTTATCCGTCCGCCCCGCTGTTCCTGCTATACAATCCCAAGCTCGCCGAGGGGTTGATGAACCACATCTATTATTATGCGGAAAGTGGCCGCTGGACCAAGCCGTTCCCGTCCCATGACGTCGGTACCTATCCGCTGGCGAACGGGCAGACCTACGGGGCGGATATGCCGGTGGAAGAGGCTGGTAACATGCTGACACTCACCGCTGCCGTCTGCCATTACGAGAAGAGCGCCGCGTACGCGAAGAAGCATTGGGAGGTCCTGACGAAGTGGACTGAATACTTGTCGCAGTTCGGCCTGGATCCCGAGAACCAGCTTTGCACCGATGATTTCGCCGGCCGGCTGGCCCACAACATCAACCTTTCCGCCAAGGCGATTCTCGGTATTGCTTCTTACGGCTACATGGCGGGCATGCTGGGAGACAAGGCTGCCGAAGAGAAGTACATGAAGCAGGCACGCGAGATGGCTGCCAAGTGGCAGGAAATGGCCGATGACGGCGATCATTTCCGCCTGACCTTCGACCGTCCCGGAACCTGGAGCCAGAAGTACAATCTCGTATGGGACAAATTGTTGGGATTCAATATCTTCCCGAAGGAAGTCCTGGATAAGGAGATCGCTTATTACAAGACGGTCCAGAACGAGTACGGGCTGCCGCTGGACAACCGGGCGACATACACCAAGACGGACTGGATCATGTGGACGGCGACCCTGACCGATAACATGGAGGATTTCCAGACCTTCGTGAAACCGGTCCACAAGTTCATGAACGAGACGGTTGACCGGGTCGCCATGTCCGACTGGACCTTCACCGACAAGCCGACCCACCGCGGGTTCAAAGCCCGTTCCGTCGTCGGCGGATACTTCATCAAAATGCTTGAGGATCAGAAATAACCGTTTGTGCGTATGAAAAACTTCCTGCTCGCTGTCCTCTGCTGCAGCGCCCTCCTGGGAGTGGCCTGCAGCGGCCCCCGCGCGGGGACGTCCCCCGATCCGGTGGATTACGTCAACATCCTGACCGGAACGGCCTCTTCCTTTGAACTGTCTACTGGCAATACGTATCCGGCCGTGGCGGTCCCCTGGGGCATGCATTTCTGGACTCCCCAGACGGGCCGGGGCGGAGACGGATGGACCTACACGTATTCCGCGACCCGGATCCGGGGGCTGAAACAGACCCATCAGCCGAGTCCCTGGATCAATGATTACGGAGCTTTCTCCCTGATGCCGGTGACGACGGGACCCGTTTTCGACGAACGGGAGCGTGCGAGTTGGTTCTCGCACAAGGCAGAAACGGCGACACCGTATTACTATAAGGTCTATCTGGCTGACCATGATGTGCTTGCGGAGTTGGCACCTACTTCCCGCGCGGCCTCTTTCCGTCTGACTTATCCCGCGAAGGACACCTCCTTCCTGGTGGTCGATGCTTATGACAAGGGCTCTTACGTGCGGATTGTCCCGGAGCGCAACCGGATTGTCGGCTATACGACCCGCAATCATGGCGGTGTCACGGCAGATTTCCGCAACTGGTTCATCATCGAGTCCGATACGCCTTTCTCCTATTGCGCGACGGTGGCGGACGGGGTATTGTCCGAGGGACTGGAGTCCGATTGCGACCACGCCCTGGCGCTGGTCGGTTTTCCGACCGTCCGGGGGCAGGAAGTCTCCCTGCGGGTGGCCTCCTCTTTCATCAGCCTGGAGCAGGCGGAGCGCAATCTTGCAGAGGTTGCCGGCAAATCCTTTGATGAAGTCAAGGAAGAAGCCCGCCAGGCCTGGAATACGATGCTGGGCCGGATCCGGGTCGAAGACGGGGATACCGACCACCTGCGGACCTTCTATTCCTGCCTGTACCGTTCGCTGCTGTTCCCCCGGGATTTGTCCGAAATCGATGCTTCCGGGGAGCGGGTCCACTACAGCCCCTATACCGGTAAAGTCTGCAAGGGGTACCTCTTTGCGGATACCGGGTTCTGGGATACCTTCCGGAGCCTCTTCCCGCTGGTCAACCTGGTTTATCCCGACCAGGGCGTGAAAATGCAGGAGGGGTTGGTCAATACCTGGCTGGAAAGCGGATTCCTGCCCGAGTGGGCGAGCCCCGGGCACCGGGCCTGCATGGTCGGCAACAATTCGGCTTCGGTCGTAGCGGACGCCTACCTGAAGGGCTTGCGTGGATACGATGCGGAGGAACTTTGGAAGGCGGTCACGCACGGGGCGCATGCCGTTCATCCCAGGATCGGCTCCACGGGCCGTATGGGGTGGGAATATTACGACAGTCTCGGCTATGTCCCCTGCGATGTCGGCATCCGCGAAAGTGCCGCCCGGACCCTCGAATACGCGTATGACGATTGGTGCATCTACCGGTTCGGACAGGCATTGGGTAAATCCGAAGCGGAATTGGCGCCCTATGCCCGGGCCGCACGCAATTACCGGAACTTGTATGATCCGGAGTACAAGCTGATGGTCGGCAGGCAGGCCGACGGCCGTTTCTCCCGTCCTTTCAGTCCGCTCAAATGGGGCGGGGACTTCACCGAAGGGAACAGTTTGCATTATACCTGGTCGGTCTTCCATGACCCGGCCGGCCTGATTGACCTGATGGGCGGAGACGAAGGATTCGCCGCCATGATGGACACGGTCTTTGTCATGCCGCCGCATTACGACGACAGCTATTATGGCTTCCCGATCCACGAAATCATCGAAATGACGGTCATGAACATGGGGAATTACGCCCATGGCAACCAGCCGATCCAGCACATGTTGTACCTGTATGACTGGAACGGGCAGCCGTGGAAGACCCAGCAGCGTGTCCGTGAGACCATGGAGAAGTTCTACACCGCGAATTTCGACGGGTATTGCGGGGATGAGGACAATGGACAGACCTCCGCATGGTATGTTTTCTCAGCCATGGGGTTCTATCCGGTCTGTCCGGGCAGCAACCAGTATGCAGTGGGTGTTCCGCTCTTCAGGAAAGTGACGGTTTCTCTTCCCGGCGGGAAGTCGTTCGAAATCTCCGCGCCCGACAACGATGCGACGCATTTCTACGTGAGCCGCCTGCGTGTCAATGGCCGGAACTGGTCGAAAAACTATTTGGAACATAAAGACTTAGTGGATGGCGCGAAGGTTGTCTTCGACCTCTCGGACCAGCCGGATTACCAGCGGGGGACCGCGCCTGCGGACCGTCCCTATTCCTTCTCTACGGCAGGGAAATAATTCGCTCAGGGGGTGGAAGAATCGTACATAAGGACGCGTAACAGCCTGAAGAACAGTGTGGTAGCATTTGTTCTGCAGGTTGTTGCCATGCTTGTGGGTTTCTTTGCCCGACGGATTTTCATCCATTATCTGGGGGTGGAGGTCATGGGCCTCAATACGACGGCCTCCAGCATCCTGGATTTCCTGAACCTGGCTGAATTGGGAATCGGCACGGCCGTTGCGGTTACCCTTTATAAGCCGTTGTTCGAGCGGGACGAACAGACAATCTGCGAGATTGTCTCCTTGCAGGGCCGTCTTTACAGGATAATCGGTATACTGGTTCTCTCTGCCAGTGTGGTGGTTTTTTGTTTCATGCCGCAGATATTTCACAAATCCACCCTGCCCCTGTGGTATGCTTATGCAACCTATGCTGTCCTGCTCTATTCCTCCCTTCTGTGGTATTTCTTCAATTACAAGAAAAATGTCCTCTTTGCTGATCAGAAGAATTACAAAGTCCTGCTTTGTTCGCGACTGGTTGCTCTGGTCAAGTTGATTCTCCAGGCGCTGGCAGTCCTGTATCTGGAAAACGGTTATATTTGGTGGCTGGGTTTGGAAGTTGTCGCGTCGACGGTCAGTACGATCCTGATCGCGGTGATTGTGAATCGGACTTATCCATTTCTCCGCCAGCGTGTCAGGGCGGATCTGTCCCTGCGGGAAAAGTATCCCGGCGTGATCCGGAAAACGCAGTACATCGCCTTCCATAAATTGGGGGGATACGCTGTCGCCCGCTCCAGTCCAATCTTTATCTATGCCTACACTTCACTGTCCGTCGTGGGTTATTACGGGAACTACTTGATCCTGACGGCCAACCTGACCGCGATTCTCACCGCCTTGTATTCCGGGGTTTCCGCCGGAGTGGGTAATATGGTTGCGGAAGGGGATAAAAGTCTGATTCTTCGCGTCTTCCGTGAGCTGTTCTCTTCCCGCATGCTGATCGTCGGTGTTTGTTGTATCTGCCTTTGGTTCCTGACAGATCCCTTTGTCAGTCTGTGGCTCGGCTCAGAATATGTGCTTGGCCACACAACCCTTGCGCTGCTGATTGCCCAGTTCTTTGTCAGCAATACCCGGAATATTGTGGACGATTACCTAAATGCTTACGGTCTTTTCCGCGATATCTGGTCTCCGCTGACCGAGGCGGCCATCAATGTCGCGCTGTCGGTGTGGCTGGGCAGTCGTTATGGCTTGAATGGCGTATTGGCCGGGGTCTTGGTCAGCCAATTGATCATCACCTTCTCCTGGAAACCGTTTTTCCTTTTCCGAAGTGCATTGGAAGAGCCGCTTTCTTTCTACATATCGCTATATGCCAGATGTTTCCTTCCGGGTGTCGTGGCATTCCTTGTCACATGGCTGATCCTGCCGCTGGTTCCAGTCAATCCGACAGCGTCCCTGTGGGCCTTCTTGTTGTATGCCCTGGTAGTCGGCCTGGTTGCCTTGGGGGTTTATACCGGAGTGCTATTTCTCACAGAAGATAGTCTAAAAGGATTCATCCGCAGGATATTCCGGGCTGTCAGCTTGGGGTAGTATTGTTACTTTAAAAAGATTTTTCTACCTTTGAGAAGGAGCTAAGAAGATGAAAATCAATTTAAAAAAACATCTGATACCAGCTGGCTGTGTTGTCTTTTTCCTGCTGCTGGTATGCGCATTTGTCCCGGACGCAGTTTTTAATCGGAAAATTGTCCGTTCGGTGGATATTACCGGCTATATCGGGATGAGCCAGGAGGCGCGGCAATGGGACCGGGAGCATCCCGATGACAAGACCGCCTGGACCGGATCCATGTTCGGGGGCATGCCGACCATCATGCTGACTGGAAACGACAAGGGAGATTGGATCAAGCCGGTTTTCGAGACAATCCGTACGGCAGGGCACAGGCCGGCCAGCTATCTCTTTATCTCTTTGCTGGGGGCCTTTCTCCTGATGCTTTCCCTGGGCATCCGGCCCCTTTTGGCGGCAGGCGGTGCCGTTGCCGTCACGTTCTGCTCCTATAACATGCAGATTATCCAAATCGGGCATAATACCAAAATGCTGGCACTGGCGTATTTCCCCTGGGTGCTGGCAGCTGTGGTCTATACGTATAGGAAGGCGTTGGCGCCCACGGCTTCAACCCGGAAAGAATGGCTGCCTGTTACTGCCTTAGGAGCCGTCCTGTTTGCATTCGCCCTGGCTTTCCAGGTGAAAGCCGACCATGTCCAGATAACCTGGTATCTGGCGCTTGTCATCGGGATTTACGTACTGGCCCTGCTGATATGGATTCTGTCGGACCGGGACCGAATGAAAGCCGGTTTCGGGCGCTTTGTCACGGCATCTCTCCTCCTGCTTGTCCTGGGCGGGATCGGCATTGCTACCAGTGCTTCGAAACTGATTCCGGTCTATGCTTATTCTTCGCAGACAATGCGCGGGGGTTCCGATCTTTCCGGCGGAGAGAAAAAGGGCCTGGACTTGGATTATGTCACATCCTGGTCCTATGGGTGGAACGAACTGCCCAATATGATGATTCCCAACCTGAACGGAGGGAGCTCTTCCAGCAGGATACAGAGGAATACACACACCTTCAAAGCGCTGCAGACGATTGGAGAAAAGAATCTGAAAAACGAAGACAAAACCGTACCGCTTTATTGGGGAGGACAGCCGTTTACGTCAGGTCCGATGTATATGGGAGCGATATCGGTTTTTCTATTCCTGCTGGGCTTATTGCTGTATGACGGAAAAGAGAAATGGTGGCTGCTGGCGGCGACGCTGGTCGCCATCGGACTGGGGCTGGGCTCGCACCTGATGCCCCTCACCCGGTTTTTCTACCGCTGGGTCCCTTTTTACAGTAAGTTCCGTGCTGTATCCATGTCTTTGGTTATCCTGCAGTTTACGCTGCCCATCCTCGGTTTTTTGCTGCTGGAACGCCTGATGGCGAAGGGCATCCCGAAACGGGAGTTCCTTCGCAAAGGGGGCATCGCCCTGGCACTTACGGCCGGCGTTTGCCTGTTGTTGGCGCTGTTCCCCTCTCTGGCCGGTTCTTTCACCGCTGCCGGTGATGCCGGAAAAACCCCCATCTTGCAGGATGCGCTGGTGGCGGACCGGCGGGAATTGCTTCAGCACGATGCCTGGGTTTCGTTCTGGTTGATTTCTGCCACATTTGTCCTCCTTTGGTGGGCTCTGTCCGGGACGCAGAAGAGAACGGCTCCTGCGGTGGACAGGAAAACCGTCTCCATGGTATTGATTTGCGGGATGATCCTGGTCAATCTGTTCACTGTCGGAAAAAGATACCTGAATGCCAGTCATTTTTCGTCTGTAAAACAGTTTGACAGCCAGTTCGTGGCGCGGACAGCCGATCAGGAAGTGTTGAAAGACACGAATCCGGATTACCGGGTCCTGGACTTGACCGTCAATATTTTCAATGATTCTTTTACGAGCTATTGGCACAAGAGCATAGGCGGATACAGCCCTGTCAAACTCCAACGTTATCAGGATCTGATCGACCATTATCTCCGGGATGAAATCAAAGGGCTGATTGTCCGGCTGAAGGAGATGGAGAGTGTGGGTGATTACCGGGCCGCCCTGAAGGAGATCCCGCTTCTGAATGCCTTGAACACGAAGTATTTCATTGTCAATGCAGATAATGCTCCGCTCTTGAATTCGATGGCCCTGGGAAACGCGTGGTTTGTCAAATCCGCTTTGATGGCCAGGACTCCGGATGAGGAAATTGCTTTATTGGCGGGCGTACCGCTTCGGGATACCGCGATTCTGGGACCGGACATGGACCATGTGACAATGCCGACAGTGGCCGCTTCCTGGGAAAATGACGGAATCCGGCTTACCTCGTACGCGCCGAATGAAGTACGGTATGCCTATCATGCGGCTTCTCCCCGGGCTGCCGTTTTCAGCGAAGTGTATTATCCGGGTTGGAAAGCCACGCTGGAGGACGGAACGCCTGTGGATATTTTCCGTGCAGACTGGACGCTCCGCGGAGCGATCCTGCCTGCCGGGAATCATGAGCTGGTGATGCGCTTCGAACCACGGTCTTATGCCTTGGGAAGCAATATTTCCCGGATCGCTTCGGGGTTGTTGTATCTGATCCTTCTTTTGGGGGGCATCGGATTATTCATAAAGAGAAGGAATGAAAAAAAGGATGCAGGTAACTAGTGTTCTGGACCATTTGGTCCGGGAAGTGCTGGGGCAGGAAGAAAGGAGACTGCTGGACATTTCTCTCTCAGACCGGGTGTCGCAGGAAGAACTGGACGCATTCCTGTCGGGTTGGGACATCAACTCGGCTTCCATCCACAGTGTCATCCTGCTGGCCCATCTGATGAAAACGCATCCTTCGTTGTCCTTCCCCTCGGAAATACAACCCCGCCTGAAGGGAGTGTTGACCTATTGCCGTTTCCAGAACCTGAAACTGGTTGCTCATTTTTCAAGGATAGGCAGTGCCCTGAACAAGGCTCAGATTCCGTTTGTCATCCTGAAAGGCGGGGCGATGAAAGTCTATCGCCCGGATTATCCACGCTGGATGGGAGACATCGATATCTTGGTGGGGGAAGAAGACTTCCTCCGTTCGGAGAAAGTAGTGGAAGGATTGGGGTACATCCCTTTCCAGGCTCCCCATAGTATCGATTTCCGCCTGGCCGGGTCGGAAGAAGGCATTGTCGACCTGCATCGTTATATCCAGATGAACACGGGTCGTGAGAAGGCTTTCAACAGCGAATTGGCCAGCCGTTCGCAGCAGCGGGAAATGTTTTCTGTGCAGGGACATCTGCCGTGCCCGGAAGACATGGTATTCATTTCGTTGGTCAATCTGTACAAGAACCTTTCGGATGCCACTTGTCCGGGAAGCGTCCTGAATACGTTTAATGACTTGAGTTATCTGGTCCATGTGAAAGAAGGATTTGATTGGACGATTGTCCGGGAAAATGCCTGCCGGACGGGGACGGAAATGCAGCTCTGGTTGTCCGCTTCCTTTGTGTCCACGGTTTTGCCGGAATTGTTTCCTGCGGGATTCCTTTCGGAGTGGATAGCGGGTCCGACAGCAGAAACCCAGGGGATCCGGCTTCTTTATCGGCGGGAGGTTTTGAGTCCTCTCCGGGAAGAAATCGGGGAATTCAATCTGTGGAAGGCCTTGCGGCAGAAACGTCCGTTGGGAAAATATATCGGTAAGCGGGCGGCATTTTTTTTCCTCAAGCGTCAGAAGAATGTCCGCGTGCAGGAGAAGGTGCTCTGGCGAAAGGGCATAGCGGTAGAATGACAAGATGGTATTATCACTGAATACGAATCAGAAGGAACGCTGCTTCCAGCGGCTGAGGGAGTCCTTGCGTCCTCTTATGGCCGGAGCGGAAACGTGTTATCTGGATTTGGGCGGGATCAGGACGGTCCGGATCGTTGCCTGTGATCCGGATGCCATGCCGATGATCCGGCGCCAGCTGGCCTGGTCTTTGACCGGCCCGGTCGCCAAGCCGGATGCTACGCTGGTGTTGTGGCGGGAATCGTCCTGCGCGGATTACCATTACCGGGTCCTCGGACTGGATATCGCAGATGACGGGACGGGGGAGGACATGATGCTGCTCCACCGGGACGGATTGCAATTGACTTCTTTCGGAAGGATCAGCTATGCGAACAGTAATGTCTATTTATATGACAATCAGACGTTTTATTACGGAGTAGGCGACTTTTCCCCGGAGGTTTGGATCCGGGAAGGACATCTGTTTGTCCAAAGCCTGTACCGGGTGTCTGATACACCTTCTTCCCATCTTGTCCACGGTGCGTGTATCGGATGGGAAGGCAGCGGCGTGTTGGTCTGTGCGCGGGGGCAGCGGGGTAAGTCCACCCTGGCCGTTACAGCCATGTTGAATGGATTTGATTATGTTTCAGACGATTACCTGATTCTTGAACAGACCCCTTCCGCCCTGCTGGCTTCTCCCATCTACTCGATCATCACGCTTTCGCCGCAAATGTATTCGACGTTATATGACAGGTTGGACCGTGCGCGCTTTGTCTGCAACAATGCGCGTAAGGATAAATATGTCTTCGACATCTCCGGATATGAGGCGGCTTTGCGACGCCGGTATCCTGTCCGGCTGTGTCTTTTCCCCGAAATCGACCTGTCGGCACCGAAGGCTCGGATTGAGCCTTGTTCCCCGGCTGAAAAGGGCCGTGCCATCACCCATATCGTTCATTCTACCGTCCAGCAAATGCAAGCGCAGGGTGATACCGGTGCTGTCCGAAAATTAATCGGCATGCTGACAGGGCTGCCGTTCTACAGAATGATACTTTCCCGGGATATCTTCGGGAATACCGCTTGTTTGCAGGCTTTTCTGCTTGCCCGACAAAATGACTGAAACTGATTTATATGGAATCAAAAAACTATCAACTTAACGAATCGAAGATGTACGCCGATGTCACAGATGGCATCGCTATCATCATCAATGCCGTGACGGGCATTTATTATGGAATGAACGGCTATGGTACCGGAATCTTTGAGAACCTGATGGCCGGGTCTTCCCTGGAAGATATCCTGGTTGCGGCCCGTGCCTTGCCGGATGCCCCACAGGGTCTTGAAGAGCCTGTCCGGGCGTTTCTGGACACCCTGGAAGCATTCGAAATTGTTCTGCCTGCTCCGGAATCTTCCAGGCCGGCTTCGCTGAAAGCGGAAGATGCTGCGTTCGATCAGTTTGTTCCCGTTTGTAAAGAATATCGGGATGTCCAAGAACTGCTTTTTGCGGATCCGATTCATGAAGTCCAAGAGGACAAGGGCTGGACACCTGAAAAAGAATAAAGCGTATCATGCCGGCTGTTTCCATCATTGTCCCAGTCTATAACTCGGCCGCATTCCTGGACCCATGTCTGGGAAGTCTGCAGAGCCAGACCTTGCAGGATTTGGAATTCATCTGCATCGATGACGGATCGACGGATGGTTCCGCCGCGATTCTGCAGGCCTGGGCGGCAAAGGACAAGCGGTTCAGGATCCTTTCGTTCACTGACAATCGTGGACCGTCGGCCGCCCGGAATGCCGGCTTGGATGCCGCCCGGGGAACCTTCGTCGGATTTGTCGACAGCGATGATTCCGTGGACAAGGATTTCTTTGAGAAACTGTACGGCGCCGCGGAGACCACCCGGGCGGATGTGGCCAAAGGTACGCTGAAAAACTATGATCCCGTAAAAGGCACAGTTTATCTGAAAGAGATATTCAATCTGAATTACCGCATCAGGCGCCATAAGGCCTGGTTCTATATGACCTATACGTCAGCGATTTACCGCACCGCGATGCTGCGCCGTAACGGAATCCGGTTCAACGAAGACCTCCGTTTCTTCGAGGATCCGCACTTTTCAATCCGAGCGGCTTTCTGCTATGACACAATTGTTACGGTGGATGACGCTTGCTATTATTACACCGACAATCCCGGCTCCGTCACCCATAATGAACGCGGTGAAAGGCCGGTCCGGGACCTCATTGCCGGAGCCGCGGACCTGCTTGACATGATGGACCGTTTGCCGCAGGTGGATGACCGGCACTACTGCATCGTGTTTGCTTTCCTGATGGACCAATTCATCGGATGGTGCCAGAAATACTATGTCCCGGACGAAATGACGGCCCTGTCCTCGTCCGGCTTCAGCTCCATTCTCAAGCGTTGCCGAAACTTGGATGCCTGCATGGCGGAATATGTCTTCTTCCGGAAGGAATCTGACCGGAAGAACCTGTTCAGGCAAATAAAAAGAGACCTCAATGGCTGAGATTTCCGTCATCATACCGGTCCATAACACCGGGAAGTATCTGGACAGATGCCTGGATTCCGTTCTGGGCCAGACCCTTGCGGATATTGAGGTGATCTGTGTGGATGATGCGTCCGATGACGGGTCGGCCGGAATCCTGGCAAGGAGGTCGGAACAGGACGGCCGGCTCAAGGTACTCACGCAGGAGAATAATGCGGGGCCCGGTATGGCGCGTAACCGGGGTATTGATTGTGCCGGCGGCCGCTTCATCTACTTCCTGGATTCAGACGATTGGATCGAATCGGCCTTGCTGGCGGAGATGCTGTACTGGGCGGATCAGACACAGCGGGAAGTGATCATCAATTCACGCTATGTGAAAGAGTACGACGATGTGCAAAGAAAGGAGTACAGCACTCGCTTCGGTTTCTTGGAAGATGGGCCCCGGGCCTATGAAACGTCCACGGTCCAGTTGCTTTTCCCTCCGGTGCTCTGGGCTAGGCTATATAGTCGCAAATATCTGAACGAGAATAATATACGATTTCCGTCCCTGCGCGGTGGAGGGGAAGATAACTATTTTACGACGCTTGCTGAGCTTCCGTTTGTCGACCTGTTCATCTTCCACGGTCCGCCTTATCATTACTTCCAACGGGATGGGTCCCTTGCCCATCTGCAATCGGCGGGATTTGATTATTTACAGAGTTTCAAAGCCCTGTACGACCAATTGTGCCGGAGGGGCCTGCCTACGGACGGCCTTCGCCTCTTTTATGCCGGTCCGCTGGTCCTGGACAGTCGGGAGAAATTCGATTTCGCCCGTTTTTTCCTGTCGGATATCTGTTCCCAGGTGAGACAGCATCCGGAGCGCTACGTGGCGCTGGACCTGTATCTGCTGGATACCGTGACGTCCAGTACGGATTATGAGGATTTCCTGGATCATCACAATCCGAATATCGTCATTGATTTTGTAAGACACCGGATGCATCCGGGCAAAAAAACCTGAAACGGATGGAATCCTTGGTATCTGTGATCATACCCGTCCTGAATGGGGAGAAATATCTTCGTGAAGCCCTCGAAAGTCTTCGAGGACAAGACTGTCGGATGGAGATCCTGGTTGTGGATGACGGCTCTGAAGACGGGACGGCCGCCCTTGCCCGGGAAGAGGGATGCCGGGTCTTGGTCCATCCGCGGACCTGCGGCCCCGTCGTGGCCAAGAATACGGGCCTGGCTGCAGCCACAGGGGATTATGTGATGTTCATGGACAGTGATGACCGGATGCGGAAGGGTGTCCTTCCCCTTTTGTGCCGGGAGTTGGAGGCTGATCCGGCTGTTTCAGCCGTGCAGGCAAAAGTGCAGGATTTCCTGTCACCGGACTGTCCCGCTGGCCCGCAGATCCGTCCGGAGCCCTATTACGGGCTTTTTACCGGCGCGGTTCTTATCCGGCGGGACGTTTTCGATGAAATCGGACCATTTCCCGCTTCGTTGCAGGCTGGAGAAATGATCGATTGGAGCGGGCGGATGGAACGAAAGGGTTTGATAATTAAAAAGATCGATTTGATATCCACAGACCGGCGCATCCATGGATCCAATTTTGGCCGGACCCATCGGGACGTGGAGTTCAAGGACTATGCGGCCCTGCTTCGGGCCCGCATCCAAGCGTTGAAAGATTTGAAATAACAGGATGATGAAGAAAGCTGTATACATTGTCCTGGTTCTGCTGCTTTCGGGTGCGGCCCACGCGCAGAACCTGAAAGTCGGTTCATTCAACATCCGGTATGAAAATGCCCGGGATTATGCCGCCGGGAACGGCTGGGATGACCGCTATCCCTGGATTTGTTCGTTCCTGCGCTACGAGCGTCCGGATATTTTCGGTTCGCAGGAAGTCCTGCACGACCAGCTGCTGGATATGGCGGGAGCCCTGCCGGGTTATGCCTACGTGGGCGTGGGCCGGGACGACGGAAAAGAGAAAGGGGAGTATGAGCCGGTTTTCTGGCGGACGGAGCGCTTCAAGTTGCTCGACAGCGGGAACTTCTGGATTTCCGAAACGCCGGAGCGGCCGGGTTTGGGCTGGGATGCGGCCTGTATCCGGGTCTGTACCTGGGTCTATCTGAAAGACCGCATTACCAAGCGCCGGATCCGCTTCTTCAACCTGCACATGGACCATGTCGGCGTCGTGGCGCGTCGCGAAGGGGCGAAACTAATCGTTTCCAAGATCCGGGAACTGTCCCGCAAATGCGATGTCGTTTTCGTGACCGGGGATTTCAATGTCGACCAGACCAACGAAATCTACCAGACATTCGTGACATCGGGTATCCTGGAGGATTCTTTTGAGGCAGCTGCCGATCGGTACGCGCCGGTCGGAACGATCAATACGTTCGATCCGAATGCCCTGTCAAACAGCCGGATCGACCATGTTTTCGTGACAGCCGGCACGCGGGTGGACAATTATGCCGTCCTGACAGAGACATACCGCGCTCCAATCGATTTGAAAGCACCTGGAGCAGAGACAGTTAAAGGAGTGGATTTTCCGCGGGAAGTCAGTTTCCAGAAGTATATCGCAAAGATGCTGTCAGACCATTTCCCGGTTTTTGTCAACGTAACGCTGTAGAACAGTTTATCTTTCGTATGCGAAAGATACCGAACTTAGAGCCCTGAAAGGGCGGCAGTAAGCCTCCTTTCCCGAGGAGAGGAGGTTTACCCCTCCCAATTCCCGTTTTCCCTCCCTCGGGGAGGGAAAAAGCTGTCGGCCCTTGCAGGCCTCCCTAATACGGTTTCTCGCTGGTGCGAAGAAAGGTGCGAAACTTAGATTAAAACAGTTTCCGGGGGTCGTCCGCGTGGTCGCTCGCCAGGAAATCAAAGGATTCGCCGTGCCAGGTCCAGGTATACAGGACCCCTGTCGCGGCGTTTTTCAAAGTAACTGCCTGACGGAAAATGCGTGCGCCGCCCAGTCCTTTCCCTTTGGTGACGATCTCGCCGAGCGGCTTCCAGCCGGATGCGGTTTCCTGGAGGATGAAAATGCCGATGGCATCCTTGCTGCGGACCGCCAGGACCAGTTCGGCATCCCCGTCTCCGGTGAAATCATGGGCTCCAAGCAGGTATTCGTTGTCCCGGCTCTCTCCTGACGTGGAATAACCGATTTTCGGATAGGCATAGCCCGTCCGCGAGGGCATCGTCAGTTTCCCATTCATGAAAAGGACGTTCCGGCGCGAGCCGCCAGCCTCTTCAACAGCGACGACTACACCGGATTCATGCCAGAGTATCAAGGCCTTCCGGTTGCCGAAAACGAGCGTTTTCCCTTCGTTCCCTTCCCGGGAAGGGGAGTAGGTGCTGTAGCAGTCCGTCCCTTTGAGAAACTCCTCGGGAGCGGCTCCGTCACCGGCGGGGAGATTGCCGGCGGCGGGGAGGAACAGGGAAAACAGGATGGACAGGAGTAGCATAGTCTAAGGAGTTGAAGGTGAATCAGGACGGATGTGCAGGACAAGGTATTCGGACCGGGTGACGACGCGGATTTTCGCGCCCCAGATACCGAGACCGGAAGAAACATAGTAGCGGGTATTCCCGCGCCGGTGATGTCCCCAGGACTTCTCGAACATCGCATCGGTGACCCAGGAAATGGGCCAGACCTGTCCCCGGTGGGTATGTCCGCTGAATTGGAAATCGATGCCTGCTGCTTCGGCCTCTTCCAAGTGGTTCGGCTGGTGGTCCAGCAGGAGCGTCAGATGGCCCTCCGCCTCCGGGGCGGCCGCAAGAATCTCCCGGAGTGTCTTCCGTTCCGGATTGGTCCGGTCGTCTCGGCCGACGACGGCGATGTCTCCGAACCAGGCGACGGAATCGCGGATGAGCCGGATGCCGGCATCGCGGTAAAAGGCTTCGGCGCGGGGTTCATTGCTGTAATATTCATGGTTCCCGAGTACGCTCCAGACCGGGGCTTGCAGGCGGTGGAATGCTTCGGCATAATTCCCTTCCAGCAAGGGACGGACGCTGATGTCGATGATGTCTCCGCCGAAAAGCACCAGGTCGGGATGTTCCGCATTGATGAGGTCGATCCAGCGGGCAAGTTCCGGGCGCCGGTTGTGATAGCCCAGATGCAAGTCACTGGCCATCACGATGGTAACCGGTTTTTCGAGTGGCTTGTCTGTCGTGAGGGTCATCTCCTCCCGGTATTTGTGGTGATAATGGATTCCGCCGAGACACAGGGTCAGGGCGACGGCACCGAATACGGTCAGGGCTCCGGGAAGGCTCCCTTTCAAGAAGGAGGCGGGGACGAGGTGGACCAGCCTGCCCAAATCCAGCAGTACAAAGGCGATTAGCAAGTAGAGATAGGCGATCAGCCAGGTGTTCCCGATTTCATAGACAATGGTCATCGTTTTCACCGGCAGACTGTCCCAGTGGCCGAATCCCAGGAACATGCAGGCAAGGGCTGCCAGGTAGGCCAGCAGGATCAGGATTTCCCAGATAGCCCCGCAGGGCAGGATCTGCCAGATCCGGACCAGGATATAGAGGTTGCTCAGGAGAATGAGCCCCATCATGAGGGGGAAGAAGAATTTCATGGACGTGTTTTTTTCCGGCGTTGGTTGCGGAGATGCCGTTGCGAGGATTGCAGTTCTCTCCGGGCGGCTGCGAGGTCTTTCATGAATTCGGGATCGGCCTGGAGCCGGGCGAAACAGGCCGAGGCTAGCAGCCGGGCGGCATCGATGTCGCTCTGCCAATGGTATCCGGCAATGACGCGGCTTTGTCCCCACTCATAGCCTGCATGAAGGAGGGTATCCTGGCGCTCCGGCCTCAGTTGGGAGAGGACAAGGGCCATTCCCCAGCCGCGGACCGTGTGTCCGGAAGGGTAGGAGCCGGACAGGGTTTCCGCCAATTCATGCCCGGGGATCAGGGTGTATTCGTGATAATAGACATAGGGACGTTTGCGCAGATAGGCTTTTTTCGGTCCCGAGGCGCTCAGCCGGAAGGTGCGGATGCTCCGGCGGAGCAGGTGCATGGTCTTCGGGGTCGCTTCCTGGGACAATTCCATGCCGAAGGCGCCGCTGAACAGGGCGGCCATGGTGTCGACGTTCGTGGTCGCTTCCACGATGGCCCGTTTTCCGCGTGCCGTGTTGCGCAGGGCCTTTGCCTGTTCGTGCAAGCGGACATCGCGTTCGAAATCGGCCGTTGAATCCTGCGGCGGGGGCGGCAGGAAGAGCATTGCGTTCGGCAGGTCTTTGGCTTTCAGGTACGTTTTTGCCTTTGGTGTTTTCTGTGCAGATAGGTTCGGGCACAAAAGGCAGGCGACCAGCATCAGGATGAGCAGGGTGCAGCGTCTGTTCATGTCGTTCATTTCAATAATGATATCGCAAAATTATTCATTTTTTTCGGGAGTTTAAGTTAGCTGTTCGGATTATTTCGGCGGATACCTGCTAAAAGATGAAAGGGAGGTGCTTTGCGCAGGAGGGATCATCGGGTTTTTCTTTATTCGGACATTTTGTTATGCCTGATATACAAAATGTAACAGTTTGGACTGGAAATCATTTTATATTTGTATGCACTTACTACTGGCGTATGAAAAGCTTCTCCCTTTCTGCTCTCATATTTTTCTTGGGACTTGTTGGTGCCGTCTCCTGCAACTCTGTCAAGCGTTCTTCCTCAGAGGTGAATCGGGAGTTGGACACGTTTTCGGCCAAGATTCAGAGCCAGTCTCCGGAGCGGGCATTTGCCATCCTTGATTCCTGTCGTACGGAAGGAAACCTTTCCAGTTTTTCTTCCGATTTCCTGCGGGCACAAATCTATGGAACGCTGTCGGATGAGCCTTCTTTGCATCAGGCTCAGGACTTGTGCGAGGCCCTGTTGCATCAGGAGATTGCTTCCGATCCGGTTCTCCGAATGCGGATTATCGATCTTCTGATTCATTCCTGCCGGAAGGCTCAGGATTATACGAAATGGCTCTTTTGGGCGGAGGAGCAGTCTTCCCTGGCACTATCTATGGGAGACCGGATAAGATCACTGCGGGCAGAGAGCGAAGTTGGAGCAGCTCTTGGTAAGATCGGACGGCCTGTAGAGGGCGTGGCGAAGATAGACAGTGTGATCCGGGTACTTGACGGGGTGCGTCTTTTTGACGAAATGGATGCAAGCATCACGGCGATGTTCTATAAAATAGATGCGCTTCAAAAGATGGGTTATGATGCTGATATCTCATTGATTGCCAGAAGTGTTCTGGATCGCCTGGAGGACTATGAACTTCATCCTGGTTCTTATTCCGATAACAGTATGCGAGAGCCGAAGACTGCGCTTGAAAGGGAAGAGTATATCGGGATTCAGCGTGCATTGGCCTGGTCGTATCTGGCAGTGGCATATTCCCGACTCGGAGACCTCTCATTGTCAATACAGTATCTGGACCTGTTTGGGGAGTCCTCCCTGGGGAAGACCCCGTCTGGATGGCGTTTTGTGTTGCCGGCCTTGGAGCGTGTGGGCGAATATGATAAAATGTTGCAGGCATTCGAAGCCTATGAAATGCAGGCAGGTGGGGACACGTTATCCGTGGAATGGCTGGATGTTTTGCGGGGTAGGGCGCTCGTTGCTGCGGCTACGGGTTCTGAGCAGCAAAGCCGGGATTACTGGAAGCGGTATGCGGAATTGAGTAACATGATTGCGAACCACAGGCTGAATGTTAATAACAGTCATTATTTTTCAGCCATGGAAATCGCCTGGGAAATGCAGAATAAGATTCAATCGCAAGCAACCAGAAACAAACGAACGGCACTCTTCCTGGTTCTTTTCGTTCTCCTCATTCTTTTCTGTAATTTTTTGGCATGGTATTTTTTAAAGAGAAGATCGCGTGTCGGGAAAGAAACGGCCGTGCAGCCCTCTGCCGTATTTCCGGAGATGCCGTCTGTTACTCAGGTTTTTTCCTCGAAGGACCTCTCCAATGCTGAACTGTTCGAGCACATCAGTTCCGTTATTCTTCATGAAAAACTCTTTTGCGATCCGAATTTTGGGAGGCAGACCATCATGGATCGGTTTTCCTTGTCGAAAGACCGCGCCAGTGCCATCTTTTCCCAGGGAAGCCAGTATTCGAGAATTTCCGATTTTATCAATGAATATCGTCTGAAACATGCCTGCGAGTTGCTTCTCAGCGAACCGAACATGAGTATTGCCGAGGTGGGCGAGGCTTCCGGTTTTGCACAGTATGCAACATTCAGCCGTCTGTTCAAGGAAAAATACGGCATGACCCCTACGGATTTCCGCTTGCAAAAGCCTTCTGGCTCTGTTTTTTAGAATAGATTGTCCTATACAATATGTCTATTTGTCCGTCCTGTTTCGACAAATAATCCGTATTTCTATTTTTATGTCGCTTTTTGGTTGTTGCTTTTTGGTTGTTGCTTTTTGACTTCGGTCGGGAGGCGAAATATTTATCATGAAACTATTCAAAATTATTAATAACTATGGTTATGCATTTATGTCAAAACAAATTGGTTTACACCTCTCCCAGCTCACTCCGGCGGGATATCGAGTATGAGGGATGTATTTGCGTTTCAAAAATCCAGAACAATGTTGTCGTGGACCCTCTGGACGAGGAGGAAGGCGGTGATCATGACCTGGAATTCTAATCTAAATGTTGAAATGAAAAAAGAGATGAAAACGACGAGACAATATGTTTTTAGCCTTCTTTCCGCCGCGTTTGCAGTCCTTTCGGTTTCCTGCCAGCGCGAGATGGAAGAGGTAGCGGTCCCTCAGCTTACTGCGGAGGAGAATTCGATTGCTTTCAAGATTACGGGTACCGGGGCCCTTACGAAGGCCCCTGTCCAGGCTGTAAAGACGCTGATCCCGCTTGCCGAGGATGAAAACGGTTATACTTTCACTCTCGAAGAGACCGTGACGGATCTCAATGCGGCCGGTGTCTTTACAAAGGGAAAGCCTGCGACGACCCAGAATGTCGGGACCTTGTACGGCTCATTCTATGCCTTTGCTTACAACACCGCCGGGACGGAGCAGGCCCTTGAGGGTGCTACCTTTAATCTGAACGGCGAACTGTGGGAGCACAGTTATCACAAGAATCCTTGGGAGAAAGCGGATCCGCTCAAGTTCTATATGTGGATGCCCGCAGCCGCCGACGGAACGATGAAGGGCGTTGAGGGTGCATTTACGCCCAATTCCAGCGGAGGTCTCACCTTCTCGTATACTTCTCCTGTCAGCACGGACGGGAAGTCGGATGCCGTTGCCCAGGAAGACATCCTATTCTCTTCTGTTTCGCTTGCAAAAGACGAATATGATGCAACGAAAGGGGCGGACATTACTTTCCAGCATGCGCTGACCGGTGTCAAGTTCACCATTTCGAACGACAACACCATCGATACGAAGACCTATATTACTAAGGTGGTCATCAAGGGGATGAAGAATTCGGGCACCTGTACCGTCACGCCGACCACGGGAACCCATTCCTCTGCGACGTCTTCCGTCTGGACCCCCGGTGAGACAACGGCGACTTTCACCCAGGAATATGCGAAATCCAATGTCATCTCCGGGACCGGATATCCTGCCCTGAACGATGCCGATACGACGATGACTTTCTGGGTGATCCCTCAGGAACTGTCTGATTCCGTTTCATTGGAAATCACGTTCCATCTGGAGAAGGGAACCGCCGTCGGCGAGGATATCGTCCGGACGGTCAATCTGGGCACTCAGTTGAATAACCCTACATGGACAGCCGGCCAGCTGCACACGTTCTCCCTGAAAGGCAAGGAAGTGGTTGTCCATATTGAAGACGAAATCTCCTCTGCCGGTGTGAAGCAGAATGTCGAAATCACGAACAACGGCAATGTCGACTGCTTCATCCGGGCCGCGATCATTGGAAACTGGGCGGATCCCGACGGCAATGCGGTGTTCGGCTATACCGATTTCACGGACGGCTCCTATGAAGAGATTGAACCGTGGTCGGTTGATACCGCGATCAATGACAATGAATTCACCAATCTGGCTCTTTCCGACCGGAACTGGGAGCGGGGGACTGACGGGTACTTCTACTACAAGGTAGCAGTTCCTTCCGGCGGACAGACAACGGCTCTCTTCGACACGTATACGCCGAGTGCGACGCCTCCAGAATATAAAGTCGCCGGTAAACCCGTCGCTGTCCATTTTGTCATGGAGATTGCCGTCCAGGCCATCGAGGCCAAGAGCGGCCAGACCTATTCTGCCGCATGGGCTGCTACTAAATAATCATTTAAGGAGGATCATACAATGAAAAAAATATATAATATATTGCTCTTCTGCGCCGCTCTTCTTTCCTTCATGCCGACGGTGAATGCCGATGAGCCGCCGTATAGGGAAGGAACGGGAAAAGGAAAAGGGATCGCCTACAGTAAAACCGTAGACGGACCGGATGATGACGGTATCTATACCATCAAGCTTGAGTCTTTCGTGACCGGTTCGGTCACAGTCAAGCAGGGCTGGCCGGCGGATATTGTCCTGGTGCTGGATGTGTCGGGGTCGATGAATCGTACTTATGGTCATGATGAATATGAAGCGCTGCCCAGTGCGGCCTATTCTTATGACAGCTATGGCACTCAGGAATTGTATTATCGATACAATAACAATTATTACCAGGTCACCCGCTCGACAGGTGGTATCGTTACCACCCGCTACAGATTGCGTTTCACAGCAGGTTATACGACTTATAATTTGAGTGGAACCGGTGCACAGCGGACAGGTTATAACGACGGTGTAACTTCTCCGACGGAAACGATATTTACAGGGGTTCTATACAAAAAAACCCAGTCCGCAACGACCCGGATTCTTGCACTCAAGGCTGCGGTGAAAGAGTTTATCGATGTTGTCAAGGCCAATGATGAGCGGAGTGGGAATATCGGGAACCAGATCAGCATCGTGAAGTTCGCCTCCGGTTATGTCAGCGGCGATGATGGAAGCAGTCTTGCGGAAGGGAACGAACGAAACGGAAGTGGATATAATTATACCCAGGTCGTCAAAAATTTCCGTTCTGTTTCGAGCGCGGCTAATGTGACGGAATTGAAAAATGCCGTTGATGCATTGGTAGAAGGCGGTGCGACACAGGCGGATTACGGAATGAACAAGGCGATGCTCCTGCTTCAGCAGGAATCAATCACTTCGCGGAATAGTGCCAAGACCGTGGTCCTGTTTACGGACGGTGATCCTACAAGCCAGAGTAATTTTGAGAGGGCCGTTGCCAACGGCGCCATCAAAAATGCCCAGACCATCAAGGCGATGGATGCCTATACGGACAATGAACAGGTGGCGCATAAAGCCGTTGTGTATACGGTCGGTGTATTCGACAATGAAACGGACAATATTAGGAAATATATGAACAACGTATCTTCCAATAGTCCGGATGCTGATGATTTGGATGATTCCTATACTGATCTGGGGTTCTACCAGAATGCAGGGAATGGAGATCTTTCTGGCATCTTCCGGAGTATTGCGACGGCTTCCGGCGGCGCCGGTGCGGAGCTGGATGCAAGTTCGATTGAGACAATTGATATTGTTTCCGCAAGCTTCGAGCTCCCTGAAGGGACCGATACCACGGATATTGTTGTCAAGTTTGCCAAATGTTTGGGTAAGAGCGGTGATTACCTGACCTTTGAAACGGATACGACCCAGTGGGATGATAATCCCCCTGCCGGACAGGAAGGTCATGTTTCACTCCACATTGACGGGAACAAGATTACGGCGACAGGTTTCGATTATACGGCTGAGTGGTGCGGATATGATGAATCCATCGGCAGTTATCGTGGCCACAAGATGATCCTCTTGATCCCGATTGAAATGGCCCCCAGCGCTGTCGGCGGCCTGGGCACAGATACGAATGGCCCCGAATCCGGAATCTATGTGGGTGGAGAGAATCTTCTCCCGTTCATATCACCGGACCTGAACCTCCCGACTAACATCCATATCAAGAAGGAAGGACTTGCTCCGGGCGAGAGTGCCGTCTTCGACATCTACCGCACGGCGGCTGATGAGGACGGTGTGCCGACCAGTCCGGTTAATTGGGTGAAGATCAAGACCGTCGTTGTGGTTGAGGGCCTTTCTGAAGATTCGACGGTCAAGCTCCGTGGTCTCGATCCGAACTATGCCTACAAGATTGTAGAAACAGGCTGGAGTTGGGGCTATGATACGACGAATCCACTGGATGCCGAGGGGAAACCGATGACGGAGGTGACTTCGGACAAACTGATTGAGAATCCGTTTACCTTTACGAATACCAAGAATACGAAGGGAAAGACGATTATCAATGCCGAGAGTGCCGTGAAGAATGACTTTGGAGCGAAGACTGCAACAAGTGTCGATTCCAAGAACACAGCTCCTAAGGCACAGGCTGCTGGCGGGACGAACTAAACAACATCATTGCGTTGTGGAAACGAGGGTTACTCTCCGGAGTGCCCTCGTTTTTTTTACACAAAATGTCATGATTCCGGCATTTTATTATATGGTCGCATATTTTGTATTTTCTTTCGATTGTGCCGGTCTGATATTCTCATTTGTCCAACCTATTTCTTTTGAAATGCCGTGAATATACCTTTGTGCCTGCTAATCTTTCGCAGTTGCCCCTTGGGCGACTGGAGATAGTTGGTTGGAAGGTGTATTTTGCTGATCGTATTTCAAAATTTTGTCATAAAAATGAAAAAAGAAACGGTTGTTTTTGCGAGGCTTGAATATCAAAAGCCTGTTTGCATTGAAAAAAGCTTGGAGATCGAGCTGAACATTCTTTTTTCCGCGGCACAAGGCGAAGATTCGGAATTTGAGGATGAAGAATGGTAATTGTTGAACCTGTAATTATTTGATTATGAAAAGAATATTAGGATACATCGCAGTTACTGCCCTTGTTTTGGGGGCATGCGCCAAACAGGCAAATGATCTGGCGGTTGACGAAGCGCCGGCCGTAAAGATGAAGCATGTGGTCTTCGGAGCTGAAATTGTGAATGTTGACGCTACCAAGGCAACAATAGATGATGCTGCCAAGTTCTCGTGGGAGAATGGCGATAAGGTTGCTGTCTATGCCACGGATGGCAAATTTTATGAGTTTACAGTGGGCGGTGCAGGGAAGGCAGCTTCCATCTCCGGAGATATCCCCGCAACAGCGCAGGTAACGACGGTGGCTATCTATCCTTTCAGTGCGGCAAAAGATGCGAATACGATTACCCTGCCTTCGGAATATTCTTACGAGGACAGTAAAAACCGGGTCGCATTTCCGATGGTTGCCAAGTTTGAGGAAGGTTTCGAAGGTACCCTCCAGTTCAAGCATATCACAGCCGGTTTGGAAGTTCCGTTTACGAAAATTCCTTCTATCGCGGAGCATTTTGTCGTCACGACTGACATCGATTGCGCCGGTGACCTGGATATTACGACCGGGAAGATCGTTGCGAACGGGAGCAAGACCATCAAGGTTCCTACCGGCCCCTGGGGCTCTGACCATTTCTTCGTGCCGATTCCGGCCGGTGAAGTTAATCTGGATGTCGCGCTGAATACCGGGGCTCCGAATCCTGTACAGGTTATTACGCAGTCCTACAAGACCAAAATGACTTCTTTCACTGCCAACAAGATCAAAAGAATGGGGACCATTGCGATTCCTGATATTCCTTATGATCCGACGGGATATGGTGAAGGCGCCATTGTCTTTGTTACTTATAATACAGATGGATCTGTCAGTATTTATAATCCTGCTACCGGAGCGTACGTCGGGAACGAGGGAGATTCCGAAGTTAATCCGGCTGATTATGCTGTCAGCTCACGACGAATAGCGAGGGGAAACTTATTATTTCCCGTAAGAATGCCCAGGGCGTGACAGAATACATGTATGTGGGTGATAATCAAAATATGCAGCCTCTGGCTTGGACAACCGATGCCAACCAGGCCGGAACATTTGCCAAAACTACGATTGGGGGGAGTGAGGCATATACGATTGCCTCAATGGATAACCATGGACACACCTACTATGTCATTTTGGATTCTCGTACCAATACGCTTGTGCTCGGTCAGACTCATGCAGCAGAAGGAAGCTCCCATGCCGTCATTATTTATGTAAACTATCCGGATTAATCAATCGCTCAGACCGGTTGATCCCATAGCATAGCGCCTGTCCGCAAGGACAGGCGCTCTTTTTTATGAATCGGTATTATCCCTTCTTTTTACTTCGGCTCATCCGTCCCGATGATGTCGCGGATCTGCTCCGGGCTCATGCCCATGGCCGATAGGCGGGCGGTGATTTCAGCAATGGCCGCACGATTCTTTGCCCGTTCTTCCTCGCGTCCCTCTTCCCGTCCTTTCTCGATGCCGTCTCGCAGGCCGTCCTCATAGTAGGCGGCTGAAATGGCTAATCTGTCGTGTTCGGTCAACATGGCGCGGAGATACTGTTCTTTGGTCTGTTCGGTTACTTCACCCAGCCTGGCCGCTTCCAGCAGGGGCCGGAAACGCGACTTCCAGGCGCCGGGGCTTTGGGCAAAAGTACGTAAATTTCTGATGATAAACAACCACTCCTCGACGGGTCCGCTGAGATGCTCGACACTCTTGTGCAGGCGCGGGAGCTCGAGGAGCCAGAGGGCGAGCTGCCCGCCGAAGGGTTCGCGTGTCTCCTGCTCGAGGAATCGGTACTGGAAGACGAGCTTGTCCGCGGGTGCTGCCGGATGGCGTAATTCGAAGTTCATCAGACAGATGACGTAGACGGGGTCGAGCCGGTACATGGCCATGCCGCGTGCGACCTGCCCTCGGACGAGCTCGCATCCGTAGTAGAACATCCTGTCCT
>Ga0256405_10001186_pt1 | contig 74293 bp, 64 predicted proteins | sample RumenRJG_02DNA_FD_189096 | JGI IMG/M metagenome (GOLD analysis project Ga0256405, IMG submission 189096) | Bovine rumen microbial communities from Lethbridge, Alberta, Canada - RJG_02 | ecosystem: Host-associated > Mammals > Digestive system > Stomach > Rumen | place: Canada: Alberta...
GTAAGGGATATTCGTTCATGTTCGTGCCTCCTTGTAATCTGGAAGAAACAACGTCTTCATAATTACAAGGGCGTGACCTCGTAAGAGGTCACGCCGCACGAAATTGCCTGATTGTCAAGTGTTTTTTCAAAAAATGTATAAAAAAATTGACTTCTGTCGAAGTCGATTTTCAAACATATATTCTATAATGCTTAACTTAATGACATTGGATTCTCAACCTCGTCCCTTTCTTTTACAGAAAAAATTTCACGGAGCAAGTCCATGTCATAAGCCGGAAATCTTTGAGCGAACCAAAAGGAGGATGATGCAATGAATATTGCGACAATTATATGGTATGAAAAAATCGGGCATTAAGCCCGATTTTCTTTCATTTTCTACAGAATGCTCGATATTCTGTAAAAAAATCGTGTGTGTTGTTGGTGGAGACGAAGGGGATTGAACCCTCGACCCCCAGATTGCGAACCTGGTGCTCTCCCAGCTGAGCTACGTCCCCGTGAAACGTAAAATATTATACTACATTTTTCATGCCATTTCAATGGCTTTCAAGAAAATAATTTTGAAAGAAAAAGGAAAAGTACCATGTTTTAAGAAGGAAAAAAAGACTTTATGGCGAAAATATATAAAATATGGCTACTGATTCGCTTATAGATGATTAATAATATTTATGGATAAACTTTTTAAGATTATCTGTAATAAGGGGGTAAAAAAGTGGACAAACGGGAGAGCATGTGGGATTATTATCTCAAGAAAGGCATGAGCCGCCGCAGTTTCCTCAAGGGCTGCGTGGCACTGACGTCGCTCATGGGGCTCAGCACGGACATGGTATCGAAAGTTGTCGAGGCCGCTGAGAAGAAGCCGCTTCCGGTGGTTATCTGGATCCATGGGCATGAGTGTACGGGGTGTGACGAATCCTTCATTCGTTCCGGTTCCCCTCTGGCATCCGATCTGGTGCTCAATGAGATCGCCCTGGAGTATGACCATCTCCTGAGTGCAGCCTGCGGGGAGCCCTTCGAGGCACACCTGGAAGAGACCATCCAGAAGTACAAGGGCAAGTATATCCTGGCTGTGGAAGGCGCGGTGAGCACGAAGGACAATGGGATCTACTGCATGTCCGGAGGTCATACCTTCACCCATCTTCTGAAGCATGCGGCCGCGAATGCCTCGGCCGTGATTGCCTATGGCACCTGTGCCGCATATGGCGGCATTCAGGCAGCAAAGCCGAATCCGACAGGTTCCAGCGGCATCGGTATGTTCGTTGGCTCGACTCCTATCGTGAATGTGCCCGGCTGCCCGCCGATTCCCGAAGTCATGACGGGAGTCATCATGCATCTTGCTCTCTTCGGGCAGGTTCCGCCCCTTGACAATGAGGAGCGTCCCAAGCAGTTCTATGGGAACCGCATCCATGATACCTGCTATCGTCGGCCCTTCTTTGATGCAGGCATGTTTGCCGAGCGCTTCAATGATGCCGCCGCCAGGGCGGGCTGGTGCCTCTACAAACTGGGCTGCCGCGGCCCCGAGACCTACAATTCCTGCGGCAATCTGCGCTGGTTCCAGGGCATGAGCTATCCAATACAGTCCGGCGCTCCCTGCATTGGCTGCTCCAATCCCCATTTCTGGGACGAGGATCCACTGACGCTGCGCATGCCGGAATATGAACCATTGGGCAATGTGGACAAGATCGGTGCAGGCATCGCTGCATTGACTGCGGCGGGCGTTGTTGTCCATGGCGCCATGAGCATGGTTCAGAAACAGCAGCGCGACGAGATCGAAGCGAAGAAGAAAGGGGAGCAGTGAATAAATGAGACACGTAGTAGTAGATCCGATCACGAGAATCGAAGGCCATCTGCGCGTCGAGGTGCAGGTGGATGAGGGTTCCGGAAAGGTAACAGATGCTCTTTCCAGCGGGACGGCCTGGCGTGGGCTGGAAATCATCCTGAAGGATCGCGATCCCCGGGATGCCTGGGCCTATATCCAGCGTATCTGCGGTGTCTGCACCACGGCCCATGCGCTGGCATCGGTCCGGGCGGTGGAGGATGCCCTTGGCATCAAGATTCCCAAGAACGCCAACTACATCCGCAATATCATGGCGGCAACCCTTACGGTGCAGGACCACATCGTTCATTTCTACCATCTGCACGCCCTGGATTGGGTGAGCCCGGTGGAGGCATTGGCGGCGGATCCCATTGCCACGGCAAACCTTCAGAACACGGTGCTTGATACCTACAAGCTTCCCTTGACGGGACCGGCTTCCGAGGTCAATACAGAGGCATATCCCCATGATTTTCCGGCGGCGACACCCCAGTATTTCGCAGCCATTAAGGATAAGGTAAAGGCCATTGTGGATAGCGGCCAGCTGGGCATCTTTGCTGCCCAGTGGTGGGACCATCCCGATTACAAGCTGCTTCCGCCGGAGGTGCACCTCATGGCGGTGGCGCATTATCTGGAAATGCTGGACAAGCAGCGCGAGCTGGTGACACCCCATGTGATATTCGGGGGAAAGAACCCGCATCCCCACTATGTGGTAGGCGGCATGCCATGCGCCATTTCCCTGGAGGACGGCAATGCGCCCATCAATGCGGCGCGGCTGAGCATTATCGACAGGGCAATCAACATGGGCCGCACCCTTACGAACTATTACTATCTGCCGGATCTCCTCGCCATCGGGGCCGCCTATGTGAAGGCCGGCCGCGTGGATGGCGGCGGCCTTGCCAAGACCCGCGTTCTGGCCTATGGCGCCTATCCCATGGAGGATTACAAGGGGACCAGCAAGGACGGCGGCGGAGAGTTCTTCCATCACCTCCTGATTCGTTGCAATGGCGTGGTGGAGAATTTCGGCCAGGGCGCTGCCAATGCGAAATTCTCTGAGATCAAGGCAGAGGATGTGTCCTCTTCGGAAATCTTCACGGAGAGCGTCGAGCATTCCTGGTACCGGTATCCCAAGAGCGACAGCGATATGCTTCATCCCTGGGAGGGCGTTACCGAGCCGAAGTTTACGGGACCGAAGGAGGGCACTCCCACGGAGTGGAAGACCCTCAACGAGCAGGGCAAGTATTCCTGGCTCAAGACACCGAAATGGAAAGGCAAGGTCTGCGAGGTCGGCCCCCTGGCCCGTTACATCATTATCTACACGAAAGCGCAGCAGGGCCTGCTCCCGGATATGACCTGGGCGGAGAAAATGATGCTCGACCAGATCGAGGCGGTCTCCAAGCTCCTCGGGCTTGCCCCGGAGGTATGGCTTCCCACCATGGTGGGGCGTACCGCCGCAAGGGCGCTGGATTGCCAGCTCAATGCAGAGATCAACAAGTTCTTCTTTGACCGGCTCATTGCCAACATCAAATCGGGCGATACGAATGTGGCAAACACGGACAAGTGGGGTGTCAATACCTGGCCCAAGGAATGCAGGGGCGTCGGTCTTTACGAGGCTCCCCGCGGAGGCCTTTCCCATTGGATCGTCATCAAGGACGGCAGGACGGACAACTATCAGTGCGTGGTTCCCACCACATGGAACTCCTGTCCCCGCGATGAAAAAGCGGGACATGGTGCCTATGAGCTTGCAATGATGGAAACCAATGTACAGATTCCCGACAAGCCCTTGGAGATTGCCAGGGTCATCCGCTCCTTCGATCCCTGCATGGCCTGTGCAACCCATATGTACAACGCCAAAGGCGAGCGCATCAATGTCATCACCACGGATCCCTACTCCGGGACCCGGGTGGAGAAGTAAGCTGAGAAAGGAACTGTGTTATGAAAGAAGTAACTCGCAAGGTGTACTACCTGTTCAGTCCCTGGCTGCGAATCTTTCATTGGATCATGGCTGCTTGTATTGTGACGCTTTTCTTCACGGGGCTTGTGATTACCATTCCTTGGATCATCTTCGCCTCGGAGCCGACCTTCAGCGGCATGACGGTGGACAATATCCGCAACATCCATTTTGTCGCAGCCTATATTCTTTCGGCCGCCTTTATCATGAGGATTTATGGCTTTATCGTAAATCCAGGCGACCGCCTCTTTTCCCATGTGTGGAAGGGCTATTTCTACAAGAATGTGGTGGATGTGGCGCTGCATTATATGTTCCTGAAGCATGAGCATGCATCGTATCTCAGGAACCCCATTGCGCGCTGTTCCTACACATTGCTCTATGTATTGGCGATTATTGAGGTGTTTACCGGGTTCGCCATGTATTACATGACGAACCCCAACGGCATCGGCGGTGTGCTCTTTGGCTGGGTCATCACGCTGGTGGGCGGCGAGTACATGGCACATCTCATCCATCATTACGTGGCATGGGCCATCATGCTGTTCGCCATCGGACATATCTACATGGTCATCCGTGCAGAGTTCATGGAGGGTGAGAGCGAAGTGTCCAGTATGTTTGCCGGCAGCAAGATCCTGGCGCATGAGCCGAGGGATGCTGGCCATCTGGACGGAACATTGGAATGACATTGGAACAAGGAGGCAATGCTTGTGTGCAAGGAATGCGGCTGCGGCGAGACGAATGGCAATACGCGTCTGCAGTTCAACGCCAAAGGCTATACGGAGGCCAGCGCGAAGGATGTGGAAAAATCACTTCTTGGCCTTCCGGGTGTGCTTTACGTGCATATCCATGCCCATGACGGCGAGACTACCATCGACTATAATCCCGCCAAGACAAAACTCATGGACATTTTGGGGGTATTCGGCAAATACGAGGTCGAAGCATCCCTGTGACTTGGGAAACGGGGCTGCCGCAGCGCGGCAGCCTTTCTATTTGATACGGGATGGGGCAGCATGCATGAGATGGCGATTGCAGAGGGCATCCTGAAGATTGCTCTCGATTACGGGGAAAAGAACCATGCGGAAAGAATTGGGGAAATCGGCCTCCTGATCGGGGAAATGTCCGGTGTGGAGACCGATGCCCTGGAGTTTTCCTTTCGCATGCTTGCAGAAGGAACCATTGCCGAAGGGGCGAAACTTTCCGTGAAGCGTGTTCCCCTTGTGGGGAGATGCGGCAAGTGCGGCAAGGAGTTCCATATAGAGCATTACGATTTCTGGTGCCCGGAGTGCAAGGATGGCGTGCTGACGCTCCTTTCCGGACGGGAGATGCAGGTAGAGTATTTGGAGGTGGACTGAGGCGTGGAAATCCAGGTGATGAAGAACATCCTAGGGGAGAATGACCGCATTGCGGCGGAAAACCAGGCGATGTTCAGGGATAAGGGGGTCTATGTCATCAACCTCATGGGTTCCCCCGGTGCCGGCAAGACCTCGGTGCTGGAGAAGACCATGGAAAGGCTCAAGGGGGAGCTCCGGATGGCGGTCATTGAGGGCGACCTCTTCACCAGCAAGGATGCCGAGCGCATTGAAAAGTACGATGTGCCGGTCATTCAGATCAACACCAGCGGCGGCTGCCACCTGGATGCGGCCATGGTGCAGAAGGTGGCAGGGAAGATGGAGCTCGGGGACCTGGATCTTCTCATCGTGGAGAATGTGGGGAATCTGGTCTGCCCGGCGGAGTTCGCCGTGGGAGAGGACGCGAAGGGCGTGGTGCTCTCCATTACGGAGGGGGATGACAAGCCCCTGAAATATCCTCTGGTCTTCAAGGAATCCTCCATTGCGCTTCTGAACAAGGTGGATATCCTGCCCTATTGCAATTTCGACATGAAATCGGCAAAGGAGGACATCCTGGCACTCCATCCCGGCATGGAGGTGGTGGAGGTGTCCTGCACCACGGGGCAGGGCATCGACGAATGGTGCAGATGGCTGAAAGCCCGTGTGGCGGAAAAGCGGCGCGGATAGGGGGGACGGATATGGATGTGCTCTATCCGGCAGATACCACCGTTTTAGGTATCGGCAATGTGATCCTGAAGGATGAGGGCTTCGGCGTCCGTGTCGTGGAGTACCTCGATGCCCATTACGAGTTCCCGGAGAATGTCCAGCTCGTGGACGGGGGAACCCTTGGCATTGAGCTCACCCAGTATGTGACGGGCACGAAGCGGCTTTTGGTCATCGATTCCATCAATGGCGGCGCGGAGCCCGGGGCAGTGTTCCGCTTCGAGGACGATGAGGTCATGGCCCATTTTCAGGACAAGCTTTCTGCCCACGAGGTCGGCATTCAGGATGTGCTGGCTCTTCTTTCCGTGACGGGGAAAAAGATTCCCCATGTGGTGGTCATCGGTGCCCAACCCTGCGATTTGGGGGCGGGGGTGGAACTGAGTGCCGGAATGAGGGAGCTTCTTCCCCAAATGGCGGAGAAGGCTTTACAGGAGCTCAGGGCATGGGGGATTGAGCCAACGGCAAAAGAAGATGCCAAGGCGCCGGACCTTACGGTTGTAGCGGAGGAAATGGCAAAAAATTTTTTGAAATGAGGAATGGACATGTGTCTTGCAGTGCCTGCAAAGGTGATTGAGATCAGGGATGCTCTTGGCAAGGTGGAGCTTTCGGGGGTGACACGGGATGTGAGCCTCATGTTGCTGCCGGAGGCCAGGGTGGGGGATTTCGTCCTTGTCCATGCCGGCTTTGCCATGCAGATCGTGGATGAGCAATCCGCGGAGGAAACGAATGCCCTGCTGGCGGAAATGAACGGCGCGCCGAGGACGGTATTTTGATGTTGAAGGAGTTATTCAGTGGGATCCTTAGCGTCTGTTATCGTGGGGGGCGAGATTGATGGGAAATTTGGGGTTGGAGAAGCGCGTGATAGTGCTGTTCTTTTTTTTGGCATTGCTCTTTTTTGCAGGGAACAGCCTCATGGCGGTCACGGATCCCGTCGAATGCAATTACGCGCTGACCGCGAAGGAGATGCTGGAGTCCGGCGACTATCTTTCGCCACGTATTTTCGGGCACTACTGGTATGACAAGCCTGCTTTTTTCTATTGGGAAATCATGCTGGGCTATGGAATCTTCGGCATGACGGAGTTCGCGGCGAGGTTCTTTTCCGCAGTGTTCGCCTTGCTCACGGCATTCCTTGCCTATGCCTTCGCGCGGCGGCTTTATGATGAGCGGATGGGCATCTATGCGGCGCTTATTTTAGGCACGAGCCTCATCTACTTCTGCCTCGCGAAAATCATCATCACGGATATGGCGCTCATGTTCTTTTTCAGCGCCATCATGGTGTTCTTCTATCTTGGCTGGCAGACGGGACAGAGGAGGTTGTACTATGCCTGCTACGCATTTGCGGGACTGGCGGTGCTCACGAAGGGGCCGATCGGCATTCTGCTTCCGGGCTTTGTGATGGTCGTCTACCTCCTTGTCCGGAGGGATGCAGGGGAGTTTTTCAGGCTGCGATGGCCGATGGGTATCCTGATCTTCCTCGTGACGGGCGGCAGTTGGTACTATGCGATGTATGAGCTGCATGGGGAGGATTTCATCAATACCTTCCTCGGCATCCATAACTACCTGCGCGCCACGGTGTCAGAGCATCCGAAGGATGATGTTTGGTACTATTACCTTGCGATTTTTTTTCTGGGGTTCCTGCCATGGTCCCCGCTGTTTTTGCGGGAGCTATGGAAAAAGTGCAGGAGGTACGGGAAGCGGAGCCTTGCGGTGCTCTTCGGGGATCCGACGTTGAGCTTTCTGGCGCTCTGGGCACTTTTGGTTACCGGCTTTTATCAGTGCATGGCGACGAAGTATCCGACTTACAGCTTTCCTGCATTTTTTCCCTTGGCGATTCTGGCGGCATATCTGTTGCGGGAGCGCGGGCAACTGGTCTATCGGTTGGCTGTGGGGACGGGTGTCGCCTATCTTCTGGTGACCTATCTGGTAGCCGTGCCCTTCTTTGAGCAGCGTTCCGGCAGGACGATGGGCCGGCTCATCATGGAGCATGCGCGGGCGGAGGATCTGGTGGTATCCTACGGGAATTATGCGACCTCCATCGTATTTTATCGCAATGCGCCCATGTACTACCTGAAGGATCAGGGCACAATCGAGCGTGACGTGCCGAAGCCGGGGAATCTGAGCTGGAACGCGAAGAACGTGATGGAGCATATTTCTTTTGAGAAACTTCCTGTGGGGCAGGATTTTTATGTGGTTTGCGAAAAGGATGACAGGGATGATTTGTTGAGCCGATTGCCTGTCGAGGATATGGAGATGTTGGGCGAGGATCGGGAAAATATACTGTTGCGGCTGCGGCTGGCAGGGCAGGCGCATTCGGCAGAATAGAGATTTTCCTTGGGAAGAGATACTGGCACAGGCTTCTGCGTCGGATTGGGGAGGAATATCCCCATGTTCTTCCGGAGGATGCAAAGAAAAGACTGTGGTAACGGGGGGCAGTGGTGTGACGAAAGCGGAGGAAAAGGAGACAGCGAAGAACCTGTTGAATGAGATCAAGCGGCTCTCCGTCGGCTTGGTGCGGCCTTGGCGCTTCATGGAGGTTTGCGGCACCCATACGGTATCCATTTTCCGTGCAGGTCTTCGGCAGATGCTTCCGGGGCAGGTGGAACTGGTATCCGGTCCCGGCTGTCCTGTATGCGTCACGCCCGATGATTACATGGACAGGGCCATTGCCTATGCCGAAAGAGAGGATGTCATCATCACCACCTTTGGCGATATGCTGAAGGTTCCCGGATCGTCATCCAGCTTGGGAGAGGCAAAGGCGGCAGGGGCGGATATCCGCATCGTCTATTCTCCTTTGGACAGCATTCAGGTGGCACGGGAGAATCCCGACAAGAAGGTCGTATTTCTGGCGGTGGGATTTGAGACGACAGCTCCCACGGCAGCGGCAACGGTATTGGAAGCAGAGCGGCAGGGAATCGGGAATCTCTATATGCTCTCTGCCCAAAAACTGGTTCCTCCTGCCTTGCGGATGCTCATGAGCGATCCAGAGGTCCGTGTGGACGGGTTCCTTCTTCCCGGCCATGTGGCCGTGGTGACAGGGACGGAGGTCTTCCGTTTCGTGGCGGAGGAATACCATATGCCCGGTGTTGTGGCGGGCTTTGAGCCGCTGCAGATACTTTATGCGCTTCTTCGTCTGTGCCGTCAGGCTGCAGAGGGGAAGGCCCGCATCGAGAATGCCTATGGCAGTGTTGTGCGCCCCGAGGGAAATCCTCATTCGAGGGAAGTGCTGGAGAAGGTCTATGAGCCGATGGAGGCGGAATGGAGGGGCATTGGGAAGATTCCTGCCTCGGGACTTCGCATGAAGAAGGAATATGCCCGCTTTGATATCGGGAGGGTGGTTCCTTTGCGTATAGAGAACACTCCCAGGAAAACGGCCTGCCGCTGCGGTGAGGTGCTGCGCGGCATCGTGACGCCAAGGGAATGCCCGCTCTTTGGAAAGGCATGCGTGCCGACCCATGCTGTGGGCCCCTGCATGGTGTCCGTGGAAGGCGTCTGTGCGGCATGGTACAAATACGGACAGGGAGTATTTCGATTCGGGGGATAGGAGTTGGTATGATGACGGAAAGGATTACACTTGCCCATGGTGCGGGCGGAAAAATCAGCCAGGAACTCATGGAGGAGGTCATCCTGCCGGAATTCGGCAATCCCGCCCTCAATGAGCTCCATGACGGGGCTGTGGTCAAAATGGGCGGCCAGGTGGCGTTCACTACGGATTCCTATGTGGTGAAGCCCCTTTTCTTTGCCGGCGGCAACATCGGGAAACTGGCGGTTTGCGGCACCGTCAACGATCTTGCAATGACCGGGGCTGTGCCCCGTTATATCTCCGCCGGGGTAATCATCGAGGAAGGCTTTCCCATTGCCGATCTCAAGGTCATTGTCCATACCATGCGCCAGATGGCGGAGGAAGCCGGTGTTTCCATTGTCACGGGGGATACCAAAGTGGTGGAGAAGGGGAAGGCTGACGGCATCTTCATCAATACGGCGGGAATCGGTGACCTTCTGCCCGGTGTGAGGATTTCTCCCAGGAATGTCCGCCCGGGCATGAAGGTGATCCTCTCGGGATATCTTGGAGACCATGCGGCAGCCATTCTGGCAGGACGCCATGGATTGGAACTGCCGGATACGGTCAGGACGGACTGCGCCCCGTTGAACAAGCTTGTCCAGGTAATGCTGGAGGCAGCCCCGGATATTGCTGTCTTGCGGGATCCCACCCGTGGGGGGCTTGCGGCGGTGCTCAATGAGATTGCCGGGGCATCGAAGACAGGAATCCTCATCGATGAGGAGGCTCTCCCCATCCGTTCCGAAGTACAGGGGATATGCGACATCCTTGGATTCGATCCTCTCTATCTTGCCAATGAGGGCAAAGTGGTTGCCTTCGTTCCGGCGAATCGGGAGCATGCGGTTCTGGAAGCCATGCGGGTGGACCCTTATGGGAGGGAAGCCAGAACTATCGGAGAGGTGGTTGCAGAGGCTGTGGGACAGGTGGGCCTGCGGACCTCCATCGGCGGAATCCGCGTTGTGGACATGCCCTTGGGAAATCTCGTGCCCCGCATCTGCTGAGATGTTTTGCCTATGGCAAAACTTGAACAATTGCGTTATGACGTGGCATGTGCCCCGTCGAAACGCTGATCTGTATGTTTTGCCTATGGCAAAACTTGAACAATTGCGTTATGACGTGGCATGTGCCCCGTCGAAACGCTGATCTGTATGTTTTGCCTATGGCAAAACTTGAACAATTGCGTTATAATGCGTTATAATCTAGTAATATGGTTGTGAAGAGAGTTTTTGAGGAGGTTTTTGGGAAGATGAAGAAAATGGTGGCGGCACTCCTCATGTCGCTTATGCTGATGATGAGTTCTGTTTGCATGGCGGGGGAGGATACCATACACTTTGTGGATGCCAATGGCTCGACGGGATATTACGTGGATGTGGCATCTCTCGGGTTTGAGGGAAATTCTGTGGTGAATGCCCGCATTGCTGTCAAGAAGGCGGCCATGAACCGGATGTTCCTCTATACGATGCAGTTTGATACAGGGAAGAAGACCTATCGCATCCTTGAGTCACAGGTGCTCGAGTATGATAGCAAAAAAGTTCTGGAATCCACCGGCGGCGCGGAGAAGCCGCGTGCCTATGGGGACAGGTCGCCCATGAATTCCATTGTCCAATATATCTATGACTGGAAAAACGGGAAGATCAAGAGGATCGATTGAGGAAGGATGCCTGTTCTGCCGATTTGGGGGGGATATGTGTGGAAAATCTGGATGACCTGAAAAAGCGGACAGCGTGGCTGTCTGTATTCTCCAATACCATACTGGTTCTTCTGAAACTGGCCGTGGGACTTTATGTGGGGGCTGTGAGCCTTGTGTCAGAGGCGCTTCATTCCGGCATTGATCTCATGGCAGCCCTCATTGCCCTTTGGGCGGTGCGAAAGTCTGTGGAACCTCCGGATGAAGAACACGACTATGGGCATGGGAAATTCGAGAATCTCTCTGCAGCGGTGGAGGCCCTGCTCATTGTGGGGGCTGCTGTCGGCATTGTCTTTGAGGCAATGGAGAAGTTTCAGGAGACGCATGTTCCCGATTTTCTGGAGTACGGCATCCTCATCATGCTCTTTTCCATCCTCATCAATTTCATTGTCTCCCGGCGCCTCATCCATGTGGCGCATAAGACAGGGTCTCAGGCATTGGAGGCGGATGGGCTTCACCTGCAGGCGGATATCTGGACATCGGTTGGCGTCCTCTTGGGACTCCTTCTCATGAAAGTGACCGGCTGGGCATGGCTGGACCCGGTGATTGCCATTTTTGTGGCGGGCATCATCTTCCGCGCAGGCTGGAACATGGTTCGGGATTCCGCATTGCAGCTTACGGATGCCAGCCTGCCGGAGGACGAGGAGGCGCGTATCGGTGCCATCATCGAAAAGATTCCTGAGGTCCAGGGCTATCACTGCCTGCGCACCAGGAAGTCAGGCTCCTACAAGCTCCTGGATGTCCACGTGCTCTTTGATGGCGCGATGCACCTGTCCAGGGTTCATGCGGTCTGTGATGAACTGGAGCAGAAGATCCGGGATGGAGGCTTTGGCGTGATGGACATTCTCATCCATGCCGAGCCTGTAGACAGCCATACGGCGGAAACAAAGGTCTCCCATTACGAGGACGTCCGTTCTTCTGTCATGGATTGAGGAGGAAAATGGCATGGGCATCGTAAAATCCATCATCCGGGTTGTGGTTGTGGAATTGGTACGAAAATTGTTGAGAAAATTGTGAATCTGGAGGTCAACAAAATGATACGCAAGATAATGAGTGTACTTCTGTGCGCAGTGTTCCTCGTGTCCAGTATGGGAATGGCAGCAGCGGAGCCATCGGATGCCCTGTTGGCGAAACTGGATGCCATTGAGAAGGATACCTATGGCGCAGAGCAGACGGGAGCGGTCATGGAACGCATCAACCGTCTGGAAAAGGACTACGACGGCAAGCATAGGGAAGGAAGCATGATGGCGCGTATCGATGCCATCTATAATGAGGTCTATGTCAATGGGAATGAACCCTGCAAGCAGGCATTGCTCAATGCCATCCAGTGGAACATCCATCAGGAAGTGAGCACGGGTCCCGTGCAGAAGCGCATAGCTGATTTGGAAATGCAGATCAATGGAAAGACGGAGGAAGGCACTTTTTCCGAGCGCATCGACCGGCTGGGCAGGGAGTCCTTTGGGGAAAATACCCTGCCCATGGTCAAGGTGGATATGCCGGCAAATACCCTTGTGAAAATTGCTCTTTCGGAACCTGTCAGCACCAAGAACCTCAAGGTGGGGGACAAGGTTCACTATCATGTGGCAGAGGATGTCATGGTGGACGGGGTCCTGCTCTTTGTCAAAGGCGCAGAGGGCGAGGGCACGGTGACGAAGGTGCGGCCCGCACGCAATTTCGGGCGCAATGCCGAACTCGTGATTGACTTTGAGAAGACGAAAACCATTGATGGGACGTATGTCGATACCTTTGTGGGCGATGTGGCGAAGCAAGAGATGACGAATCTCGCCATGGCAGCAGGCGCGAGCGTTGCGGGAATCGTGCTCCTCGGGCCCCTTGGGGTCATAGCAGGAGCTTTTGTCAAGGGAAAGAACATCGAGCATCCCGAAGGGACAGAGGTGTTTATCCAGACCAGGAATGACGAGATGCTTTATGGTGTCCAGACGGCTTTGGCGGCAGAGTGACGCGGATGAATGGCGGCATCCTTCGGGGTGTCGCATTTTTCTATTTTGCCTTTGGCAAAATTTGAACAATGCGTTATGACAGGACTAGCCTGTCGAAACGTCAATTTGTATATTTTGCCTTTGGCAAAATTTGAACAATGCGTTATAATATTCGTAGATTGTTTTTTGGCGATCGAAAGGACAGGATACTTTTTGATGAAAAAGATGAGGAAGCTTTTTGCCGGCTTGTCCATAGCCTTGCTTTTGTCGCCGGGGTATGGGGCAGCATCGGAATATAGATCGAGTTCGGATACAGGAGCGGAGCGGCTGGATTTTCTGGAGAATCGCCGCCGCCTCTTGCGGGACCAGGCTCTGACGGATGAGCAGAAGAAATTGTTGGAGGATTCGGAAGACATAAGGGCGCACCTTCGGAAGCCATTGGATCCGACGCAGCCCTCCCCTACGATATTCGAGGGGGATGATCTTTCTTTTGACCAGAATACGGGAGAATTCATTGCCAAGGGCAAGGTGCATATCGTGCAGATGGATGCCCACCAGTTCGATTCCGAGGATGATGGCGTTGTCAAGGGGAATACCATCAAACAGGAGATAGAGATTCCTGGAAGGGCCCATGTCCTTCAGATGACGCCGGACGAGATGCGGATCACCATGGATGGCTACAATACGTTCTATAATTATGGGGAAAGAACCGGAACGATGGAAGAGGCCGTCGGAAAGGTGGACTATCAATATGTCAAGGGTAAGCGCTTCGAGTTCTATCCGGATCATGTTGTCATCTATGATGGGTCGGCCACGAAGTGCGGCGCAAAGGTACCGGATTACCACCTGAGCGCAGACAAGATCACCATCTGGCCCAATGACAAGATGATCCTGGAAGAGGCGAAATTTTGGGTCAAGAATACCGTTCTCTATACGAAGCACAAATATGTCCAGGATATCAGCCCGGGGGCACAGGGCCCACAGTTTCCGAGAGTGGGTTACAGCAAAAGTGACGGTGCGTGGATTTCCTACAACTATACAAGAAATCTTGCCAGGAATGTGGATGCCTCCCTTCATCTCTACTATGGGACAAAACTGGGAGCGCGGAGCAACGGGGAACTGCGCTGGGGAAATGCGGGAGCTTCCTATCGCCTGGTTTATGGATATTACGAGGATGGGGAGGCTGATGCCTGGGTCAAGAAAAAGCCGTCCTTCATCTATAAGTACGGAAGCCGCATTGGGAATACGCCCTTTCATTACGGGCTGGATTTTGAAATCGGCAGATGGAAGCGGAAGCAGGAAAATGCATCGGATATCGAGAGTACGCATACCTATGGCCGCTTGAGCCTGAGCCGTGATCCCATTGTGCTTTCGGGGAATTGGTACCTGTTTTTGAGTGGGGGCTATAGTATCACCAAAGAGTCCTATGATGATTCCCGGGTGAAGGGTTTCGACTGTACGGCAGCTGTCCTGAAAGAGTTTGATAACCGGTGGGCTGCCTATTCTGCCTATGAATACTCCACATCGAACAAAACCAATTCGTTATTTGCCTACGATGTCAACGATGTGGCGAGGGCCCTCAAGGCAGGGTTCAGTTATCGCTTCAGTGACAGGGACCGTATTGTTTATGGCATACAGTACGATTTGGGGGGCAATCGCCTCAAGGATATAGATTATTATTGGTTCCACGATTTCCATTGCACTCAGCTCGTTCTGCGCTATCGGGCGAAGAGGGATGAGTGGAAGGTTCACTGGGAATTCCTTCCGTGGTAATTCCGGATTCATGGGGAGAGGGAATATGGCAAAGAATCTGGCAGGTCTTATAGACAGGATGCAGGGACAGAGTATTCTGGTCATCGGTGATATGGTGGCAGATATCTATCTGGATGGACGTATTTCCCGTATTTCCCGTGAAGCGCCTGTTCTGGTTCTGGAACAGGCAGGGGAGAAAATCGTTGCCGGTGGTGCAGCCAATGTGGTGAACAATGTGGCGACCTTGGGAGGAAAGGCCTTTGCCGTGGGCATTGTGGGATTGGACCACAGTGCGGATGGCTTGCGGGAGATATTGGATTCCAACGGCGCGGATACGGAGGGGCTTCTCGGTGATGTGTCCCGCCCCACCATTTCCAAGACGCGCGTCATTGCAGGGGGCCGTGCCACCGTGAGCCAGCAGATCGTGCGCATTGACCATGAGAGCAAGGAGCCGATTTCGGCGGAGCTTGAGAGAGAGCTGCTGGCGTACATCGAGGAAATCCTGCCCAGGGTGCGTGGCATCGTCATGAGTGATTACGGCGCAGGGACGATTACGGAGAAAATAAAGGAACGCCTGATAGAGTACAGCAGGGTGCAGGGGATTCCAAGTATCGTGGACTCGCGTTATGCCATTGGCCGCTTCAAGGGCGTGGGCTATGTAAAGCAGAATGATGCGGAACTGGCGGCTGCCGTGGAAAGGGAACTGAAGACGGAAGAAGACCTGCGGGAGGCCGGAAGGGAGCTCCTCTCCCGATTGGAGGCAGAAGGAGTCCTTGTGACGAGAGGCGAGCGGGGGATGATGCTCTTCGAGAGGAACGGGGCAATCCATGATATCCCGGTTTCCGACAAGAGCGAGGTCTACGATGTTTCCGGTGCCGGGGATACCTGTGTTTCCACAATGATCCTTGCGCTGGCGGCGGGAGCAGTGCCTGCCGCTGCCGCAGAACTTTCCAATTTTGCATCCGGCATTGCTGTCCGCAAACTGGGAACGGCGACCGTGAGCCATGGGGAACTGCGGAGAGTGCTGCTGTGATAATGATTGTTTAGCGAGGGGAAGAACATGCTGATCGATCGAAAGGATATGGAAGGGTTTTGTGATATCCTGCGCAGAGGGGGGCAGCGCATTGTCTTTACCAATGGCTGCTTTGACCTTCTGCATGCGGGACATGTACGTTATCTTGCCAGGGCACGCGCCTTTGGGGACTGTCTGGTGCTGGGGCTCAATACGGATGCCTCTGTGCGGAGGCTCAAGGGCCCTTCCCGTCCTATCAACAGGGAGGAGGACCGGGCCGAGGTGGTGGGTGCCCTGAAATCCGTGGACTATGTGGTGCTTTTTGGCGAGGAGACGGCGGAGGCTCTCATTGCCGAGGTGCGTCCCGCTGTCTATGTCAAGGGCGGGGACTACACACTGGATACCCTGCCGGAGGCAAAGATTGTCCAGAGCTATGGCGGCAGGGTGGAATTCGTTGATATGGTGGAAGGGCGTTCCACCACGAATGTCATAGAGAGGATCCGGCAGGAGAGGGACGGGAAATGAAGAATATCCTTGTAGTGAAGCTCAGTGCCATCGGCGATGTCATCCACGCCCTCCCGGTGTCCCATGCCATAAAGGAGAACTTCCCCGACGCCCATCTCACATGGGTGGTGGAGCCACCCGCCTATGGGTTGTTGGCGGCAAATCCCTGCATTGATGAACTTCTGGTCTTCAAGAAAAAAGAGTTTCGGACCATGCGAGGGTTTCTCAAAAATTTCGCCCCCTTTCGATGCCGGTTGCGCGAGCGTCGGTATGATGCCTCTCTTGACTTGCAGGGCCTTTTCAAGTCGGCAGCCGTCATCCGTCTGGCCGGGGCATCCTTGCGGCTCGGCACCTGCAATATGCGGGAGCTTAGCGACCGTGTCAGCCGCCCGGTCATTGGGGCCAACGCCCATGGGCATATCGTGGAGCGGTATCTCGATGTGGCGCGGGCGCTGGGCTGCCGCGTGGACAAGGCGGTCTTTCCCCTGGAGATATCGGAGAGGGATGCGGATATTGCCTGCCGCGTCATGGCCCAAGCGGGGGCACGCATGGAGAATCCCTATGCGGTGCTTGCGGTGGGGGCAAACTGGCCCAACAAGCGCTGGCCGGCCGGGTACTATGCAAAACTCAGCGATTGGCTCTATGGCAGGGGGATCGTTCCCGTGGTGATCGGCGGGGGGGCCGTGGATGAAGGGATTGCGGCAGAAATCGCATCCCTGGCGGAGATTCCTCCCGTGGATCTCGTGGGACGCACGACACTCACACAACTGGCTTTTCTTGTAAAGCAGTCCCGTATTGTCATCGGCGGCGATACCGGCCCCGTCCATTTGGCAGCGGGGCTTGGCGCGAGGACGGTCATGGTTATGGGCCCGACGGATGCCAACCGTAATGGTCCGTACGGGCAGGCCGGGAATGCCCTGGAGGTGGACCGCCCCTGCAAGTACTGCTGGAAACGCGCCTGCCCCAAGGGACTGGACTGTCTGGAAAATATCAGTGTCCAGCGGGTAGAGGAAAAAATCGGGTCATTGTTATGAGGTTGGAAAAATATTTTCGTAATATACAGCAGGACCTGAAGCTCTTCTTTTTTGTGCTGGCTTTGCTTTGCCTGTACCGTGCGGTATTCATGTGGCAGATGTCTGCCTACATGGGGGAGGGAGCAGGGGGGGAGGCCGTGGCTCTTGCCCTCTGGGCAGGTCTTCGGTTGAGCCTCAAGACGGCGGGGGCCGTTGCGCTTCTTTCCTTTGTCTTTTCCACGTTGCCGAACCTCTTTTTCCCAAGGCTGGCCACGGAAAGATGCAGGCTTGTCGTCGGCGTTGTGGCATCCTTCCTGTTCTCCGTCCTGTTTCTGGGGCGGTTTCCCTATTACCGGGAATTCGGCATGACATACCATTTGCAGATCATGCAGGGCTTCCATGACGATCTCCCGGCGCTGCTCTCCACCATGGTCTGGGAATACGGCCTCATCTGGCGGTTTCTTGCGGTGCTTCTCCTTGCGGCGGCGGCGGGATATCTTTTGCGCCGCTTGCTGCGGCTGCCCGTCGTGGGCCTTCCTCCTACTCTTTCCGGGGAGCGGCTTCTTCGGATGCTCTCTGCCATCTCCCTGGCGGCGCTGACCATTCTCTTTGCCGTGTTTGTCCGCTATGGCGGGGGCTTTGACTATGCCCATGGCATCAACTGGGAAAATGCCGGCGTGACCGGGGATCTCTTTCTCGACGAGTGCATCCTGGACGATGGGCAGGCGCTCTATCGGGCGTGGAAATCGGGAGAGCGCATGGCCCAGGGGGGAATCGAGGGTGTGGACGAGGCGCGGGTGACGGAATTTGCCCGTCGGGTGGCGGGACACGGGGAACTTTCCGGCCATGACCTCACGCCCTATCTTGCCCGACAGGCCAAGGGGGCGCGTCTGCCGAAGCCACGCCATATCTTCATCGTCCTCGGGGAGACTTGGGCCCAATGGCCCATTCTGGAGAAATATGGAGCGCTGCATGCAGCGGATGGCATCAGGGGGCTGATGGGGGAGGAAACCTCCTTTTATACGGCATCCTTCATGCCCAATGGGGATTTCACCTCTGTTGCCATCACGGGGCTTGTGACGGGGCTTTCCGAGGTCAACGCCTATGTGAATTACCAGCCCCGCAGTTTTGAGGAGGTCTATCCCACCGCCATGGCGTCCCAGTTCAAGGGGCTGGGCTACGCAGTGGATTTCTGGTACGGAGGCATTCCCTCATGGGACAACATCAACCGTCTGGCCCTGGCCCAGGGCTTCGACCATTTCTATGGCTATCCGGACTATCATGCGCCGAAGCAGAATCCCTGGGGAACCACGGACGGCCATCTTTTCGCCGCCCTTTCGCGGCATCTGTCGGAAGAGCCCCCCACGGTCCACCTCATCATGACCGTCAGCAACCATCCCCCCTACAATCTTGACCTGGCGGCGGAGGGGTTTAGCCTGGAAGGGGCACGGAGGGAGACGGCGAAGCTGGAGCATGTGGAGAACCCCGACGAGCTTGCCCTGGAACTGGGGCATTACTGGTACATGGACAAGGTGGTGACGGATTTTGTGCGGGACACCATGGAAAAGTACCCGGACAGCCTTTTCGTCATCACGGGGGACCATGCCGTGCGCATGAACCCGGGGGCATCCCCCACGCTGTTCGAGTGGCAGAGCGTCCCCTTCCTGCTCCACGGGTTCGGGGTGTCCAAGGACATCCTGCCCCGGGATGTTGCCGGAGGGCATACGAACATCGTGCCGACCCTCATCGAGCTCATTGCCCCCGAAGGCTATGAGTACCATTCCATCGCCGCGCCCATGACCGAGGGGACAAGGGCAGGGTTCAACCGGGATTTCTGGCTGGCGGAGGGCGTCATGGGGGACATGGCAGGAAAGCGCACCGAGTTCCTTCCCGGCGTGGAGTCCGCAGATGCGGCCCATGCCAGGGCGGAAGTGGATGCGGTGCTGCCCATGATGCGCACCCTGTCCTGGTGGTTGATAAAAAACGGCACGAAACTTCCGTAAGGAGCTTTCCTATGTACAAGAACATCCTCGTGATCAATCTCATGCACATCGGCGACCTCATGCTTGTCACACCGGTGCTCCGCACCCTGCGGGCAAACTATCCCGATGCGAAGATTTCCCTGCTGGCGGACAAGAAACTGGCGGATCTTGTTTACTTCAACAAGCATATCGATGAATGTCTTCTCCTTGACAAAAAGGGGAAAGACAATAACATCAAAAACTTTATAAAGTTCCTATTCAAGGTGCGGGAAAAGCATTACGATCTCGTCATCAACCTGCACCGCAATGAAAGGGCCTCTGCCCTTGCGGCATTCAGCGGGGCAAGGCGCATCGTCGGGTACAGCAAGCCCGGCTTTTCCCTCCTGTTCCACAAGGTGATGCAAAACCCTTCGGTTGCCCATCATGTGGGGAGGGGGCCATTCTCCCTCTTTCCACCCTATCGCTATGTTCCCGGATGGAAGCATCAGGTGCATGCCCACCTGGACGTGCTTCGGGAAGCCCTGGGGATTGGGAAGATGGACGACGGCGGCCTTGAGATGTGGCCGCCGGAGGCGGCGGAGCGGAGCGCGGAGAAGCTCTGGCGGGAGAGCTTTGCGCCGGGGCAGAGGGTCATTGCCTTCAACATCGGGGCCAGTTGGGCGACAAAACGATGGCCGGGCAGTTCTTTTGCCGCCTGCGCTGACCGGTTCATCGAGAGAGGATATGCGATTGCTTTTTTCGGCGGCTCCATGGATCTTGGGATGGTGCGGGAGTGTATTTCCGAGATGGAATATCGTCCGGCACCTTCAAAAGAAAACTTTGTAAAGGTATTTACGGGAAAGGTGACCCTTGGGGAACTCGCCGCCATGCTGAAGAGGTGCAGCCTTTTCCTGACAACGGACTCCGGTCCCATGCATGTCGGCGTGGCCATGAATATTCCCATTGTCACCATGTTCGGGGCTTCCCCGGTGCCGGGCTTTTACCCCTATGATGCCAAGGATGTCCTGATCAGATCGCCGGAACCTTGCCATCCCTGCGGTATCCATGAATGTCCGCGGCAGGGAGAGGAAAACATGGCCTGCATGAAGCGCATTCCGGTGGAAACCGTCATGAAATACGCATGGGAATTGCTGGAGGAATACGGCGGAAAACCTGCGGGGGAACTTCCGCCCCATGATGGACAATATGAATGCCGCGTTGTAGAATTGTAGTAATGCTGATTAATAGACTCAGTTTCATGGATTCAAGCTGTAACAAAAAGGAGAGTGACCCAGCGGGATGGACAGGCAGGAATTATGCGAGTTCGTCGCGGAGAAGACGGGGAAATGCAAGATCCTCGTGGTTGGCGACGTCATGCTGGACAAGTATTTTTATGGGGAGGTCAGGAGGATTTCTCCCGAGGCGCCCGTTCCCATCACCCATGTGACCGGGGAGAAGGAGACCCTGGGCGGGGCGGCGAACGTTGCGCATAACCTGGCCCTTTTGGGCTGCCAGACTGCCATTTGCGGCTTCGTGGGAAATGACTACCACTGCCAGAGTCTCATGGAGAAGTTCATTTCCTGCGGCATCGATATCCGGGGACTTGTGCCCACGGAGTCGCCCACCACCACGAAGATCCGCGTCATTGGGGAGCATCAGCAGATGCTGCGGCTGGATTTCGAGGATACAGAGCCCGTGGAAGGGCATTATGCAGACCGCATGAAAAACTATGTGTCCCAGAAGCTCAGCGAAAGCATGGATGCAGTGGTCATCTCCGATTATGGCAAGGGAGCCTGCACGGAGGACACCTGCCAGACCATCATAAAGATCTGCCATGACCATGGCGTTCCCGTTGTGGTGGACCCCAAGGGCAGCAATTGGACGAAGTATTCCCATGCGGACTATATCACGCCGAATGTGAAGGAACTCAATGAGGTTCTTCTCGACCCCATCAAGAACGAGGATTTTGCGGTGGAGCGTGCATCCCGCTATGTCATGAGGAAGTTCAAGCTCAAGAATGTGGTTGCCACCCGTTCTTCCAAGGGCCTTTCCCTGGTGACGGGCGAGCAGGCCACCCATATTCCCACCCGGGCACAGGAGGTCTTTGACGTTTCAGGCGCGGGGGATACGGTCATTGCCGTGTTTGCCATGGCCCTTGCCGGAGGCCTGAAACCGGTGGATGCTGCCTATATGGCGAATCTCGCTGCCAGTGTCGTCGTGGCAAAACTGGGCACTTACGCCGTGAGCAGAGCAGAGCTTTTGAAGGTAATGCAGGAGGTGGAGAATCTATGATCATCGTAACGGGCGGCGCCGGCTTTATCGGCAGCAATATCGTGAAGGAGCTGAACCGCCGTGGGCGCAAGGATATCCTTGTGGTGGATGACCTCAAGGACGGCAGCAACTACAAGAACCTTCGCGGGCTCAGATATATCGACTATCAGCACAAGGACGATTTTCTCCAGTCCATCGAGAACGATGATTTCGATGGCACGGACATCGATGCGGTCTTCCATGAGGGGGCCTGCTCCGATACCATGGAATACGATGTGAACTACATGATGCGGGTGAACTACGAGTATTCCAAGAGCCTGCTCCATTTTTGCCTGCAACATCGCATTCCCTTCCTGTACGCTTCCTCTGCATCCACCTATGGCGCGGGAAAGAACGGTTTTTGCGAAGGGGATGCCTGTGAGGATGCGCTCAATCCCTATGCCTTTTCAAAGCTGGCCTTTGACCGGTATGTGCGGCAGGTCATGCCCGAGGCCCGCAGCCAGATTGTCGGTCTCAAGTATTTCAATGTCTACGGGCCCCAGGAGCACCATAAGGGCAAGATGGCTTCCATTGTCTACCAGCTCTACAATCAGGTGAAGGAAACAGGGAAGGCCCGCCTCTTTGCGGGAACGGATGGCTATGGCGATGGCGAGCAGCGGCGCGACTTCATCTATGTCAAGGATGTGGTGGAGGTCAATCTCTGGTTCTGGGAGAACAAGGGAGAGAGCGGCATCTACAATTGCGGCACGGGCCATGCCCATACCTACAACGAGGTGGCGAAGGCCGTTATCTCTGCCTTGGGGAAGGGAGAGATTGAATACAGGGAGTTCCCGGAGGTCCTTCGGGGCAAGTACCAGAACTTTACGGAATCGGACCCTGCGCATCTTCTGGAGGCAGGGTATGACCGGGGCTTCCATGAGTTGGAGGATGCAGTGAAGGAATACTGTGAGTTCCTGGACAACGGGGGCTACTTCGCCTATGACGACGAGTGAGGGGAAAAAGGCCGTCTTCTTTGACAGGGACGGCACGCTCAATGTGGATACGGCCTACCTCTACAGGATCGAAGAGTTTCGGTGGATAGAGGGGGCGGTGGAGGCCATTCGCTATTGCAACGACAGGGGCTGGCTTGTCATCGTCGTGACCAACCAGAGCGGCGTTGCCCGTGGCTATTACACCGAGGCGGATGTAGAGCGGCTCCATGCCTGGATGAACGAGGACCTGCAAAAACATGGGGCTCACATCGATGCCTTCTATTACTGCCCCCACCATCCCAAGGGGGCGGTGGCGCAGTATGCGAAGGAATGCGATTGCAGGAAACCGGCTCCGGGTCTCGTGGAAACGGCGTGCAGGGAATACGGTATCGACAAGGCGAAGTCCGTGCTCATCGGGGACAAGGAACGGGACGTGGAATGCGCGGAGCGCGCGGGAGTGCGGGGCATCCTCTATCCCGGTGGCAGCCTGTTGGACACGCTTCGCCAATACATCTGACAGAGGAGGGGATTTCATGCGCCTGGCAGTCTTTGAGAACATCATGACCCCCGGCGGCCATGAGGTGGATTTCGACCGCATCATCGTGGAGGAATTCCGGAGGCTGGGGCATGAGGTCTCCTTTTATGTCCCGGAGGATTTCCGGTTTGCCTTTGATTACCATGTGCCGGTAAAAAGGCTCAGGGGAACTGCCATAAACTATGCCCAGGTGCGGGGGCTCAAGAAACTCCTCTGGTCCCTGCGGCGCGAGATGCACCGCCAGTCCTGGTATAAGCAGCTTTACGAGGAAGCGAGGTCGGGAAAGGTGGATGCCATTCTCGTTCCCACCTCCACATGGCGTTACCAGCGGGCACTGGCGAGAAATGTGCTGAAAAACTCCCCCGTCCCCCTCGTTTTCATCCTTCATGGAATCAATCCCGGAGAGGCGCCCAAGTTCTTCCGTGAGGCAGAGAAACTCCTGCCCAACGAAAAGATCCGCTTGGTTGTCCTCACCTTTGGGGACAGCATCTTCGGCAGGAGGGCGGACAATGTCTATCCCATGTACCCTCCCGCCTATACCCCCAGGGATGTCAGGGAAATCCCTCCCCGTCGGAAACTGGAGACCCATGAGCCCCTGACCATCGGCTTTTTCGGGCAGTATCGGAGGGAAAAACGGCTGGAGGATTTCCTGAAGGTCTTTGAAGAGGGCAGCTACACCCGCCCTGTAAAACTTCTCGTCCAAGGTTCCACCATGCATCCGGAGGATGCGGAGGACTTTGAGCGCATCATTGCCGCCCATCAGGGGGACAGCCGCATGGAGTTCCTCCACAAAGGACTCATCGGGGAGGAATGGCAGAGGGCCATCCTTGGGGTGGATGCCCTTCTCATGCCCTATTCCGCGCCGCGCTACCTCTACCATTGGGGCGGCATGCTCTTCACCGCCATCGGCTGTGAGCGTCCTGTGGTTGCCAGCGATGACATCAACCCGGAGGTCTTCCGGGAATTTCACATCGGCGAGACCTTCCGAAGCGGGGACATGGGAGATCTGAAGCGGGTATTGGAGGAATTCATCAATGGCTTTGATGAAAGGGCCGATACGTATGAACAGGAACTCAGGAAGGCCGCAGAGGAATTCTCGCCGGAGAATTTTGCGGGAAGGCTGGAACAGGTAATGAACAACGACAATTTTCGGGGATGATACCATGAAGCTGCCTCTTTCAGTGCTCATTTTGGCAAAGAATGAAGAACGGAATATCGCCGATTGCATCAGGAGTGCGCTGTTTGCAGAGGAAATCATTGTCATTGACGATATGAGCAATGACAGGACGGTTGAACTGGCAGAGTCTTTGGGGGCGAAGGTTGTACAGCATTCCCTGGACGGGAACTGGGGAGCCCAGCAGACCTTTGCCATCCGGCAGGCATCCCATGACTGGATCTATTTCCTCGATGCAGATGAGCGGATATCGGAGAAACTGGGACGGAAGATCCAGGAGCTGGTGCTGAAGGATGATCGTCGCTATGCTTACTGCAATGCACGGTTGAGCTACTTCTGGAACCAGCCCCTTCGTCATGGCGGCTGGTTTCCTGACTATGTTGTGCGTCTCCTGCCTGCCAGGGGGACCTATGTGACGGGATTTGTCCATCCGCAGTTCCATCATGACTATGAGGAAGTGAGGCTTTCCAGGGAGGAATACCTCATTCACTACCCCTATCGGGACTGGAATCATTACTTCAACAAGCTGAACTTCTACACCACCTTGGCAGCGGAGAAGAGCAAGGCGGAAGGGAAATCTGCGAATCTTTTCTCCATGATCAGCCATCCCCTTTGGGCATCTTTCCGCATGTATGTGCTCAAGGGGGGCTGGAAGGATGGACGCATCGGTTTCGTGCTGGCGGCCTTCCATTTTTTCTATACCATGGCGAAGTATGTGAAGCTTTACTATCTCGACAAGCGCAACGATCATGTGGGAGACGAGGAATCATGCAGGAATTCATAGATCTTGGAAAGAAGATATACAATATGAAGAATCCCCGGGAAAAGCATCGCATGGTGGTGTTCGTTGCACGTGCAATGCTTCACAGAAGGGATATGAACTCCCTGCTGGACTGGTTTCGGCGGGATGAGGTTCGCAGGCAGCTCATTGAGGAGAGCCCCTTTCCCATGGAACAGGTTACCCGCGCCTTTTTTTATAAAGGGTCTACCTTCCGGGAACGGATGGAGCTCATCAAGGCGCATGTGGCCTTTCTGCAGAAGACTTTGAAGTCCGAGGCGTTCATGACGCTTTCCAGTGTCTATAGAGCGCATTGTGAGGTTTGGAGCAGCGAGTACGAGGGGATGCCCTGGTGCGCCGTTTTGAAGAATGAGACCGGGCAGCGCAAGGAGGGCATGCTGTCCCTGGAGATGAACCTGGGGGAGGAACATCTCTACCAGATGATGTTCTGGATCGCGCCGGATGAGGCGGACAGGATATCCCTTTGGATCGGGGCCATGCAGGGGCCGAATATGCAGGAGGCCAGGGAGGTCATCAAGAAGATCACGAAGGCCTGCTTCGGCTATCGGACGAAGAACCTCATCCTCTATATGCTCCAGGCGGTTGCACGGGCATGGGGAATCCAGCGCATCTATGCCGTGACCAACTATGGGTACTATGCGAACAACCATGTGCGCAGGAACCGGAAGCTCAAGACGAACTTCGGCGATTTCTGGGAGGAGGCCGGAGGCCATCCTCTGCAGGACAAGCGCTTCTATGAGCTTCCTCTGGTGGAGCAGCGGAAATCCATGGAGGAAGTCAAGACCCACAAGCGGAATCTCTACCGCAAGCGGTTTGCCTTTTTGGATGCCGTGGATGCGGAGATTTCGGAAAACATGAAGAAGGTCCTGAAATGAAACAGTATCACAACATCCTTGTCAATGCCCTTGTGAACCTTGGCGATGTGGTATTGACAACCAGTGCTGTTGCATTGCTGAAAAGGGCATATCCGAAGGCAAAGGTCACCATGCTGGTGAAACCTGCCGTGAAACAGGCAGTCATGAACAATCCGATGATCGATCAGGTCATTGTCTTTGACTACCGCAGGAAGGGACAGGCCTGGAAAAAGATGTGGCAGATGGTGCAGCAGCTGAAGAAGCAGAACTTTGACCTTTCCATTTCCTTTGACCGGAAACTGCGGCCTGCACTCCTCTGCTGGCTGGCACGCATTCCCGTTCGGGTGGGGCCTGACCGTGTCTTCGATGACAATACCAGCCGGGTGACGTGGCTTTATACGCATATCGTCCATATCGCCCATGACCTTGACAGGACCCTGCAGCGGGAGACCTATCAGGAGATCATCCGCGGCTTTACGGGGATACAGGGTCACGCCATGCCTGTCATGGCGCGGATAGAGGAGCGCAACCGCAAGAAGGCGGAACAGCTCCTGTCCGCTCTTCCCCGGGCAAAAAAGTATATTGCCCTTTGCGTCAAGGGCACCTTTCCACTCAAGACATGGCCGAAAGATTATTTCGCTTCTCTTGTGAAGAGCCTGTCGGAAAGGTATGAGGCCTCATTTTTTGTGGTCGGTGCTCCCGGCGACAAGCCCTATGCCCAGGAGGTCATCCAGGCAGTGGATGAGGCCTGCGGACACAGCCTGAGAATCGGGAATTACTGCGGGGCGACGACCTTGCCGGATCTTGCGGCAATCATCGGGAAGAGCAGCCTTTTTGTGACGGTGGATACCGGAGCAACCCATGTGGCTGCCACCACGGGAACGCCCATGGTGGTCATGTATGGCTGTACCCATCCCAATCGCTGGCATCCAGCCAGTGAGGCGGCCCATGTCCTGACTTCCGATGAGCCGTGCTCGCCCTGTACCTGCCGGGCAGAGGAGTGTCCATCCAATCCGAGGCCTGACTGTCTTTGGCATGTGACGCCGGAAATGGTGCTGGAGGCGTGCAGGGAAATATTGGATGAGGATAGGGGCAAAGATTGCGGAGGCATCTGAATGATGGACTGGAATGGAAAGCGCATCATGGTCACGAGCTGCGGCGGCCTGGGGGATCTTGTCATGTTTACCCCTGCCCTGCGACGTCTGAAGGAAAAGTATCCCTCCTGTCAGGTGACTTTCTTGTGCCGTGCCCATCATCGGGGCATTTTGGAGGGGCTTCCCTATATTGACCGGGTCACCTGTATTTATCGCAGGAAATTCCTCGGGAGGTATCGCTCCCTTCCCTTTCTCTGGGGCTTGGATGCCATTGTCTTTACGGACTGGCATCCTGTTCTCCTTCCCTTTTCCGTGCTTTTCCGCATACCGGTCCGGGCGGGGTACGGGCGCAGGGGGCACAGACTGACCGGCTGTCTGACAAAAGAGCTGATGAATAATGTATTCTCATCCACGGAATATGCGGCACTTACGCAGTCGCGGGTGATTGCGGAGGCTCTGGACATATCTCTGGAAGGGGACATGACGGAGATTGAGGTTTCCCCTCCGACGGAACGGGAGATCCGGCTTGTGGACCGTTTGCTGGAAGACATGGGAGTGAAACAGCCATATATCCTGCTTACACCCTTTGCAGGCATGGAGCAGCGGAACTGGCCCGTTGAGACGGCGAGTGAGTTCGTGCATTTGGCAGAAGAGCGGTATGGTATGCCCGTGGTGGTTGCCGCGCCGCCGGAAAAGAGAGGCGAGGCAGCTTCCGTTTCCGGACACAGCCTGGCAGGGAAAACCGGGGTGCCGGAACTCATCGAGCTGGTCAGGAGGGCGAGCCTTCTGGTGACGCCGGACAGCGGCCCAATGCATATCGCGGGAGCCATGGGAACAAAATGCGTGGCGCTTTTCAGCAAGGACCTGCCGTCGCGTTGGGCGCCGAAAAGGAACTGCATCCCCCTGTCCCTGGAGATGGAATGCTCTCCCTGTGATGACGAGACGGCCAGGAAATGTCCCCATGTGAGATGTATGAGGGATATATCGGCGCAGATGGTATTGGATGCTTGTGATAGGTTGCTGTAGGAGGAGAAGCGGCTTCATGTGGAAAGAACTCAACATCTATGATCGCTGGATGTTTGGCGTGCTGCTTCTTTTGGCGGCATCGACGAATACATCCACGGGAGGGGCCAGCATTGGCATTGGCTTGGGAACGATTGTCCTGATGGTCCGGTGCATCAGGCAGAGATCTTTTCCAAAGATCGACAAAGGCATTGGGCGGGTTGTTCTCATTTATATTGCACTATGGGGGATATCCTCGGCATTCTCCTTGGATCCCTGGCATAGTTTTCGGCAACTTTGCTCTGAGACATATCGTTTTCTTCCTCTGTTTTTTGCCATGCTTTATGTCAAGGAAAAATGGCAATTGCGCTGGTTGTGGCTTGTCTTTGCCCTGTCTGTTTTTGTGGATGATACAAAGGCCCTTTGGCAGTATGTCACATTCCAGGACTTGGGCTGGGGGCATCGCGCCACAGGTTTCAATCATTCACCGACCTTTCTCGCCAGCCATATGCTCATGGCGATTCCCGTGCTGGTCTTTGCGGCCGGGCGGGAATACATGAAGCCATGGGACAGGAAATTCCTTCTCGCTGCCGCGGTTTTTTCATTTCTTGCCCTGATCTTTTCGGGAACCCGTGGCGGATGGCTTGCATTCCTTGGGACAGCGGCTGTCTATGCCATTTGTGACAGGACCTATCGGCGAAAGGCCATCCTGGTCTTTTCCTCCCTGCTCCTGGCCTTATGCCTTGCGGCAGCATGTTCCGCCTCTTTTCAGACGCGGCTCGTGACCATGACGGATCCCTCCTATCAAAGCAACAGCGAGCGGTTGCTCATGTGGGAGTCGGCGGCAGAAATCATTCGGGACTATCCGGTGACAGGTATTGGCATGGAAGAGTTCGCTTTTGCCTATAACACGAAGTATATCTCGCCTCTTGCCAAAGAGCGGGCAAAGAGCCCGGAGCAATATTGGACAGGCCATGGGCATCCCCACAACAACCTCCTGAAGATGTTTTCGGAGGGCGGGATCCTGGGGCTCAGCGCATTCCTCATCCTGCATGGATATTTTCTCTGGCGGTTCCTGCGCCTCTGGCGGAAGGAATGCCATCCCTTCCCTTACGGGCTCATGGCGATTCTCGTCCTGGCTGCCCTGCAGCTGGAAGGGCTGACGGACACGAATATGAACCAGGTCCCCATCATGCGGGAATACTGGCTGCTGGCAGGGACGGTATTGGCTGCCGGAAAGATGGAAGAAGGAACGAGGTAAATGGTAATGGATAAGAAATCTTGGGGAGAGCTGGCATTTGTGCTCGTTGTCTTTCTGGTGATGCTGGCATTCTTTGCGGAGGTTCATCCCATTGTTCTCTATGACGGCGATGATTGGAACGGACTTTCCAGACAGCGCAACATCGCGTTTCCGAAATGGCACGACCATAATCCCATCAAGGTTCTGCCCGAGTCCCTCATGCCATTGGTTGCACCTGTCGCCGCTTATGCTGTCCAGCCCTTCCTGGGGGATTTCGTTTCCTCCGTCACACTGGTGTCGGCACTTGTCCTCAGTGCATTTATTGCCCTTTATGTCTATTTCTTTCTCAAGGTCATGGAGAAGAGGTTCTCCTTGGAGCCCTGGGTTGCCTGCCTTTTGGCGCTTATGTTTCTCTCGTTCCATTTCCTCGTGTTCAGGAATGGGAACTATGACAATGCTTATCTCTTCGGCTCGACGAACCTTACCTGCTATTTCCATTACACCATCCCCGCACTGTGGAACAGCTCCCTTGTCCTGTTTTTCCTTTGGCGGGGGATTCCCGGTACACGCCGCATAGAGGGGCGGCGATGGCAGGACTGCTTGCTGGTCTTCGTATTCTATCTCGCGATCTGTTCAAGTGTTCTGCACAACATCATCTTCATGGCCTATATCAGTGTCGAGTTCTTTTGGCACATTCGGCAGTGGAGGGAGCAGCGCCTCTATATGGGACTTCTTGCCGCATGGTTCATCACCCTTCTCTTCGAGGGACTGGGAGGCCGGGCGGGTCAGATGGAGATTTCTTTGACGGAACTGCCGGTGGGGCAGACCTTCTATTCCTTGATGAATGTTCTTTTCCAGAACAACAAAGGCATCCTGATGATGCTTGTCTTTGTCCTCATCTTCCTGGGGAGCAGTCTTGTCATCTATCGGCGTCGGCGGGAAAAGGATACCGTGGACATTGCCTATAGGGAAGGGCAGCAGAAATTCCTGGCCTGCGCACTGATCTGGAGTGCTTATGAAGTGCTCGTCTGCGCCAGGGCGGGCGTTGGCGGCTATATCGATCGGACGGATGTCACCATGGGGCTTTTCTTTTATCTGTTCTTTTTGATGTTCTCGGCATCGGCCTATGTTTTTCATAGAAAGCCAGGGGTGCTGGCTGTCCTTCCGATTCTTGCATTCATCGTCTTCTGCCGCACCATCAATGCACAGCAGAGTCTGGTGGAATCCACCATGGGACATGTGCCTCCTGCGGTTTGTGCAGAGATCAGCCGGGACATCATCACCCAGGTGCAGACGGCAGAGGCCGGTGGGGCAAGTTCGATGGAGCTGCATGTTCCCAAGGGGGATGACCGTGACAACTGGCCCCATCCGAATTACATGGGGCCGACGGTGAGCCGTTTGCTCTACGGACAGGGACTGATACCCTATCCCATCGAGATCACGATTGTGCCGGATATGGAAATGAATGAGCGATATGGACTGAGATAGTATTTTGGAGACGGGGTTCCCGTCTCTTTTTCGTTGCAATATCCTGCAATTTCTTATAGGGCTGTCGTTTCATGCTTTTCTTGCATTGCCAGATGTGTTAGAATAGAAAAAATGGAAGGGAGGGTGTCCTATGCAGCGGAAGAATCGTTTTCAGTGGGTTCGATTGCTTCTTGACCGTTATGCGGATACCGTTCTTCCGATTATCCTGATTTTTCTGGATTATTCCATGATCGTGCTGGCAGAGCTCTTGGCCTATGGATTGCGCCGCTATTGGCTACCCAATGCGGATGCAGCCTTTCATGTACCGGCTGTGTACCTCTATGTGATTGTGCCGACGATTTTCCTCTGCTTTCTGCGGTCCACGGATGCACATATGCGAAGCACCCCATTCTGGCAGATGGCCCAGAATGTCTTCTGGGCGGTCTTTTACAGTCTGCTCACCATCATCATGCTCATGTATTTTGGGAAGGTGGCTGAGGTGGTGTCCCGCTTGTTCGTCGGCATGACGGGATGCTTTGTTTTCGTATTCATCCTTGTGGCGAGGTACTTTTTCAAGCAGTACATCAATCGCCAAAGGATTTTCCAGATTCCGGTCCTTTTTGTTGGGGCGGGCAAGACGGCCAAGCTTCTGCTGGATGCTTTTGAGGAGGACACGGGATTTGGCTACAAGGTCATCGGCTTTATCGAGGATAACCCGGAGCGGTCGCCAATAGCCGATCGGGTGCGTGTTTTGGGGCGTTTCAACAATATTGAGCGAGTCATCCAGATGACGAAGGTGCAGAATGTCATTGTCACGGTGCCGGGGCTTTCCGCGACGGAGCAGGTAGCACTGGTCAACCGCATCCAGCCCCTGGTGAAGAATGTCTCCTTTGTGCCGGATCTCATCGGGACACCAGTGGGGGCCATCGACATTGAGACACTTGTGGACTCAAAACTCATGCTGCTGCGGGTACGGAACAATCTCGCCCGCTGGTACAATCGCCTGGCCAAGCGCATCTTCGATATCGTCGTGAGCCTTTGCGGGATGGTCTTTGTCTTGCCGCTGGGAATCTTTCTGGCCCTTGTCATTTACATTGACAATCCCGGTCCCGTGCTTTTTTCCCATCGCCGCATCGGGCAGCATGGGAAAGAATTCCCCTGCTATAAGTTCCGCTCCATGGTGACGAATGCAGGCGAGGTGCTGGAGCAGCATCTTGCCGCCCACCCGGAGGCGAGGGAGGAATGGGAGAGGGACTTCAAGCTCAAGGATGATCCCCGTGTGACCCGTGTGGGACATATCCTTCGCAAGACCAGCCTCGATGAACTGCCGCAGCTCCTCAATGTCCTCAAGGGGGAAATGAGCCTTGTGGGGCCGCGTCCCATCGTGCAGGCGGAGATCGCGAAGTACAGGGACTATTTTCACGATTTCTGCCTGGTGCCGCCGGGCATCACCGGCATGTGGCAGGTGAATGGCAGGAGCGATACCACCTATGAGGAACGGGTGCAGATGGATTCCTGGTACGTCAGGAACTGGTCGGTCTGGATTGACATCGTCTACCTCCTGAAGACGGTGAAGGTCGTGTTCAGCGGGAAAGGAGCCTACTGATATGCGCGTGGCGATTGTCTGTGACTGGCTGGTGACCTTTGCGGGCGCGGAGAAGGTGCTGGAACAGATCGTGAAGCTGTATCCTGCGGCAGACCTCTTTGCCGTGGTGGACTTCCTTTCCGATGGGGACAGGGAGCGCATCGGCGGGAAATTTGCCCGCACCTCTTTTATCCAAAACCTGCCTGGGGCGAAGAAGCGTTACCGCTCCTATCTTCCTCTCATGCCCCTTGCTGTGGAGCAGCTGGATCTCTCGGGCTACGACCTGGTCATTTCCAGTTCCCATGCTGTGGCAAAGGGGGTGCTGGTGGGGCCGGACCAGCTTCATATCTCCTATGTGCATTCGCCCATCCGTTACGCCTGGGACATGCAGCACCAGTATCTCAGGGAAAGCGGCATGGATCATGGCATCAAGGGCTGGATGGCACGGTGCATCATGCACTACATGAGGCTTTGGGATGTCCGCACGTCAAACGGGGTCGATGCGTTCATCGCGAATTCCAGCTTCATCGCCCGCCGCATCGGGAAATGCTACCGGCGGGAGGCAACGGTCATCCATCCTCCGGTGGACATCGGGAAGTATTCCCTGTGTGTGGACAAAGAGGATCATTATATCACGGCATCCCGTATGGTTCCCTACAAGAAGATACGGCTTATCGTCGAGGCCTTTCGGGAACTTCCGGGGCAGAAGCTTGTGGTCATTGGCGACGGCCCCGATTTCGGGAAAATCCAGGAGCTTGCGGGAGAGAACGTGCAGCTTCTCGGCTATCAGAACGATGAGGTCCTGAAGGAGCGGATGCAGCATGCGAAGGCCTTTCTCTTTGCTGCGGAGGAGGATTTCGGCATCCTGCCCGTGGAGGCACAGGCATGCGGGACCCCTGTCATTGCCTATGGACGGGGCGGGATTCTCGACACGGTGCGCCCTGTCGGGGAAGCGCATCCCACGGGGATATTCTTCCAGGAGCAGACGGCAGAGGCTGTCTGTGCTGCCGTGAAGGAGTTTGAGACATCCGGCGGAAGGATAGCACCTGCGGATTGCCGCGCCAATGCGGAGAGGTTCGGGCAGGAAGCGTTTTGCCGAAAGTTCCGCGAGTTTGTGGATGGGTGCTTGCAAGAAAGATATTCATCCATGTGTAAAGTGTGATATAATTCTATGTGACCATTGAGGGATTCCTCCAGCAAAATTGTAGAAAAGGTGAGAATAGGATGCTGTCCAATCTTTGGCAATATCGTCAATTCATATATAGTTGTGTCAAACGTGATTTTCAGTCGAGATATACCGGTTCGATGCTGGGCATCTTGTGGACGGTCTTTCAGCCGTTGGCAATGATTCTGGTTTATACGGTTGTATTTTCTGAGGTAATGAAAAGCAAATTGCATGGTATGGAGATGATGCAGTTCGCTTACAGTATTTATCTTTGTTCCGGTGTATTAACATGGAACCTTTATCAAGAAACTTTAAATAGCTGTGTGAACGTATTTCTCAGCAATGGAAACTTAATGAAGAAAGTTTCTTTTCCGAGGATATGCTTGCCTGTCATAACGATGCTGTCTGCTCTCTCAAATTTTGTCGTTGGCTTTTTGCTGTTTTTGTTGTTTCTTCTGATTGTTGGACATCTTCCTTGGATGCTGATGCCACTTTTCTTTGTTGTGTTGTTGGTGCAGACATTGTTTGCTGTTACAATGGGCATCGGGCTTGGTGTATTGAATGTCTTTTTCCGGGATGTGGGTCAGATGCTCAATGTTGTCCTTCAGTTCTGGTTCTGGTTTACGCCGGTGGTCTATCCCGTCACGATCATACCGGAACAGCTTCGATGGCTCATGGATTTTAATCCGATGTATCATATTGTCCATGGTTACCAGGATATTTTCGTCTATCATCAGTGTCCGGACTTTGCATCGATTGGCGTGGTTTTTGCGCTCAGTCTTTTGATTGGCGTATGGGCTCTTCGGCTTTATCGCAAACATGTAGGGGAATTGGTGGATGAGTTATGATAAACAATAGTATTAGTATACGAAATGTCAGCAAGTGCTATAAAATATACGATTCCAGGAATGCGCGGCTCAAGGAATGGCTCCTGCCCTTTTCAGGATCACATCATCGGGAGAAGTGGGTGCTCAGGGATATCAACTTGGAGGTCAGGCCTGGTGAGGCTATCGGAATCATTGGGTTAAATGGGGCGGGCAAGTCTACCTTGCTCAAGATCATCACTGGGACGACTGTGCCGACTACGGGGGAGGTTCATTTTGATGGAACCGTGGCTGCATTGCTGGAGCTGGGCCTCGGGTTTCATCCGGACTTCACGGGACGCCAGAATGTCTATATGTCGGGACAGCTGTTGGGCTACACGGTGGAGGAGATCAATGCCTGCATGGAGGAGATGGAAGCATTTGCGGAGATTGGGCAGGCGGTGGACGCGCCGGTCAGGACATATTCCAGCGGCATGCAGGTGCGGCTGGCATTCAGCGTGGCAACGATGAAGCGCCCGGACATCCTCATTGTCGATGAGGCCTTGAGTGTTGGCGATGCCTATTTCCAGCACAAGAGTTTTAACAGGATCAAGGAATTTTGCCAGCAAGGGACTACACTCCTTTTGGTATCCCATGACATCTCAGCAGTGCAGGCAGTATGTGACAGGGCAGTGCTGCTGGATCATGGCAGGATATTGCGGCAAGGTTCGCCGAGCGATATCATCGATTATTATAACGCATTGATAGGCGGTATAGATGATACGCCGATCAAGCAAGAGAGGACGGAGGAAGGGCGTGCCCAAACTTTTTTTGGGAACCAGAAGGCGAAGATCCTGGAATATGCCATGAGAAATTTGCAGGGGAAGGAATTCAGCGTCGCCGATGTTGGAGAAAAGGTGACGATAGAAGTTCTGTGCGAGGCACAAGAGGATTTGGAGAGTATCAATTGCGGCATCATGATCAAGAACCGCTTGGGCGAATCTGTCTATGGGACGAATACCGGACTGATGAAGAAGGATGCAGAACAGGTCAAAAAAGGGGAGAAGGTGCGGTTCGTCTTTTCCACGGAATTGAACATTGGTGAGGGAAACTATAGTCTGAGCATTGCAATTCATAGTGGGGAAGATCATTTGATGTCCTGTTATGAATGGCGTGATCTTGCTTGTGTGTTTGAGGTGGTCAACCAAGGACATACAAGGTTTGCGGGGATTGCTTACCTTGATACGCGCGTGGATGTCGAAAGGATTGGATAATGGGAATCTTTCAGAGAATTGTAGATGAATTGTTCAACAGGAAACTCAAGCGGGGAATCATTGGTCTTCAGGAGCAGGCTGCCGGTCTTCAGGAACAATTGACGCGTTGCGAGCAAGCTGTGTACGATATCCAACGAAAGCAGGACCGCATAGAAGGAGATGTGCGGGAACTCAGGGATATGTTGCGGGCGTATATATCCGAGACAGAGGTCAAAAGGAATGAGGCACAGGTCCTGTGGGACAGCCGATATGATGAGGAAAGGGAGAAGCTGCAGTATATGACGCGTCTCCTGGAAGAGTCCGAGAAATGTTTCCGAAGGGTTGCAATCAATGGCCAGAACCGTCTCCAGGAGCCGTCGGAAGCCATATGCAGGCTCTTGTCACTTCTGGAGGTCAAGGATGTTGCCAATCCGTTGCATGGATTCTGCCGCATTGGTCGGGATTATGATGGCGGCTATGTCATGTATGATGATTTTGCAGACAGGAAACTTGCGTATAGCTTTGGTATAAATGATGATGTTTCATGGGATATGGATATGGCCGGGAAAGGCATTGAGATATACATGTATGACCATACGATAGAGGCACTTCCGGAGGAGCATGAGAGATTCCATTGGTTCCAGACGGGAATTGGTGCGGAAGACACGCCTCAGGACAAGCTGATGTCCCTTTCTTCGCTGGTCAGGGAGAATGGGCATCAGGAGTTGTCAGGCATGATACTCAAAATCGATGTAGAAGGCGCTGAATGGGATGTCCTGCCGAATGTGCCAAGGGAATTGCTGGCAAGGTTTGATCAGATTGCCATCGAATTGCATGGCATGAACAATCCGGATGACTATGCGGCAATCTGCGCTTCCCTGGAAAAACTCAACAGCACTCATCAACTGGTGCATATTCATGCGAATAATTATCGGTTGGGCGTGCAGACAGGGCCCAGGTACCTTCCGGATGTTTTGGAGGGTACGTATCTGCTTCGGGGAAAATATGAGTTCACGGAGAGCGAAAATCGGTTCCCAAGGACGCTTGACATGCCGAATGACAGGGAATGTCCGGATATTTTTCTGGGCAGGTGGGGCAATGCATAGGTGAAATAAGGAGATTTGTTTGTGAAGAAGATAGCGTTTGTCAACCAGAGATATGGACTTGAGATTGCCAGTGGATCGGAGATGCTTTGCCGCCTGCTGGCAGAGCGTTTGAAAGACCGTCATGAGATAGAGGTGCTCACAACATGTGCCCTTGAGGATGGTTCCTGGGCAAATCACTATCCAGAGGGTTGTCAGTTAGTAGAAGATGTCAAGGTGCGGCGGTTCCCGGTCGAGAAAAACCGGGATTGGAGCAACTATGATTCATTGAAGGATTATATTGACCCTGGCAAACCGCATATTTTTGAAGAAGAAGTGCAATGGATTATTGATCAGGGGCCTTACTCGCCGGCACTGTTCGATTTCATTCATGCCAATTATGACAAATATGATGCCATTGTCTTCATGACATACTTGTACTATACCAGCGCAATTTGTCTCCTTGGAATCCCCAATGCAATCTTTATGCCTACAGCGCATGACGAGCCGGCGATACGTCTTCCGTTCTACAAGGAGTCCTTTGCAGCGCCCTCTGCATACATATACAACACCTGGGAAGAGAAGAGCTTTTTGGAGGGGATGTTTCCCGAACTCAAGGAAAAGGATAATATCGTTGGAGCTTTCGGGTTGGATATCCCGGATGCATCGGATATACCGGACACGACAACGGTGGAGGGGCCATATATCCTTTATGCGGGGCGTATCACACCGGCCAAAGGCTGTGACGAGCTGATACGCTTTTTCCTGCAGTACAAGAAGAATCATGACGATAACCTGAAACTGGTCCTCATCGGAAAAAAAGACATGGATTTGCCGGATTCCGAGGACATCTGTTTCCTGGGGTTTGTGGACGAAGAAGAGAAACGCTGCCTGATGAAAAATGCAGCGCTGTTTATCATAGCCTCCCATTTTGAAAGCCTTTCCATTGTGGTTTTGGAGGCACTGGCAGTCAATACGCCTGTGCTCGTGACCAGCAAGAGTGAAGTATTGAAAGGGCATGTGGAGAGGAGCCGGGCAGGATACTGCTTCAGTGATTATCAAGAATTTGCTGCTGCATTGGAGGATGCGCAGAAGAATACGGCGGCCTACCAGGCGAAAACGCAGAATGGCCCGGATTATGTCAGGGAGAATTATTCCTGGCAGACCGTCATAAGCTCCATTGAGGGAATGGTGGATCGTTTGGGCTTCCGGCGCAGCGACGATCCGGTTCTGGAACTGCCTGTGGTTTCCGATCAGTATTATAACAGACAGCTTGTTCCTGCTTTTGAGGAGAATAACATTCCTATCGTCATGGCATCGGATGACAATTACGCAGGCGTTCTTGCTGTGGCTTTGGAATCCGTCATAGACACTGCTTCACCGGATCATGGTTATGATATAGTTGTCATGTCCGACAGGATGGGCATTACCAACAAGACCATGCTCCTGCAGATGACTGCCGGATATTCCAATATATCTCTTCGTTTCCTTGAAGTGGCGGATCGTCTGGATGGCTACAATTTCAGCTTTACGAATGCGCGGTTGTCGAGGGCGACGTTCATGCGGCTGTTGATCCCCTCCTTATTTGGGGCATACAGCAAGCTCCTCTATTTGGACTGCGATATCGTTGTCCGCCATGATGTAGCAGATCTGTACGGCATGGAACTTGGGGATAATCTGTTTGGCGCCATACGGGATACCCATGTAGCAACCGTATGGAAATTCCGCCCCAATGTGGAGACCCATTTGAGGGAGAAAGTCAAGCTTCGGGATCCCCGTGACTATTTCAATGCAGGCATCCTTGTCATCAACCTGAAGAAACTCATGGAGCAGTATGACTCCGAGAAACTTTTTTCCATTGCCACATCGAGAAAATGGATGTGGGAAGATCAGGATGTACTGAATCTGGTTGCCGGCGGACGGGTGAAATTCCTGGACATCCGTTGGAACTTCTTCTGGGTGGTCTGTCCGCGGGTCATGCAGCTCATGAAATGCAGTGTGGAGTACAGCCGGGCCATGCGGGAACCGTATATCATCCATTATGCCTCCGGGATCATGCCGATTTCAAGAAGCGGGGAACCTTTGGCGGATGTCTATTGGGCGACGGCAAAGAAGACGCCGTTCTATGAGCTCCTGCTGAAAAAGGCGAATGGCGTGACAGTTATCAACAATTATAACCAAGCAGGGCAGCCCGCGAAGGAAAACATCGTCAAACGGAAATTGGTTGGGATGCTGAAGAGTTTCCGGGACTATGGTATAGTTTTGACATTGAAGACCATCGGCATCTATCTTGAGGCCTATATGAAATACAGTGGAGATAAACGGCATTCTTATATCCACAGCCGTGTGACGGCCTTGCGTCTGGGACAGGACAACTGAGCATTCCGCGTGGGGGACGAAAGGAGGAAATTCCTTGAACATTGCCTTGGACAATCGGGCGATACCATTTTCAGGGATTGGTGTCTATATAAGGGCTTTGGCAAAGGAATATGCCGAGCAGGGACATGAGGTTCACCTGTACGAGGATCATGTCGTCGTGTCGCGAGACAGTTTTGTGGACAAGTATGTGCATTTTGCCCAGAGAAAGTTTCGCGAGATCGTTGGCATGCGGAAATGGCTGGGAGAAACGGGAGCGGAGATCTATCATGCGACAGCCAATACGGATGTGCCACTCTCGTCCTCGGTTCCTGTTGTCGTTACCATCCATGATATCATTCCCCATATCCTGCCAGACCAGTATTTCAGCAATGCCTTGGAACGTCTGCACTATGAGCTCTATATCCGCATGTCTATTCGGAGGGCGCAGCACATCATAACCATCTCCGAGTTTTCCAGACAGGAACTCCTTCGTGTGTTTCAGGTGCCGAAGGAAAGGACAACCGTGGTCTATAACGGTTACAATACAGCCTTTCGCAAGCTTCATGATGAAGTGGCTCTTGCATCTGTGAGGAAGAAATACCATCTTGACGAGAAATACTTGCTGACCATTGGTGGCAGTGAATATCGAAAAAACAATCGGCGGTTGATTGAGGTTTATCTAGAAAATCTTGCAGAGAAATGCCAGTTGGTAGTTGTCGGCAGTGCATGGCGAGGAAGTGATCTGTCCAAGGAATTTGCGGATTCCCGCATCAAGTTTCTGTCCAACATCCCGATAGAAGATCTGGTGGCCATTTACAATATGGCGGAGCTGTTTGTCTTTCCTTCTTTTTATGAAGGCTTTGGCATTCCGGCGATGGAGGCAATGGCATGCGGCGTACCGGTTGTGTCATCCAATGCAACATCCTTGCCAGAGGTCTGTGGTTCCGCGGCAATTTATTTTGACCCGTATGACAAAGCGGACATGGCAAGGGAAATTGGGGCGGTATTGTCCGACGAGGATCTCCGTCAGCGATTGATTGTTGCAGGGACCGAGAGAGCAAAGAAATTCTCATGGAAGAAATGCGCGGAACAGACCTATGCCGTTTATGAGCATGTGTTGGGGCAATGGCGTTATTGTGAAAGGGTGCATGCAAAGTGAAGATCATCATATTGGCAGGAGGCGGCGGGACGCGTCTTTTTCCTCTTTCCCGTAAAAGCCGCCCGAAGCAGTTCCTCTCCATAGACAAGGCGACTTCCCTTTTGGGCGAGACCATTGAGCGCTTCTGCAACATGATACGCCCGGAGGACATCGTGGTGGTGACGAACGAGGCGTATGTCCACCATGTCAAGACAGAGCTCAGCATCAGCGGCGCAGAGGGCGCGCATATCGTCATGGAGCCGAAGGCGAGGAATACGGCGCCTGCCATTGCCCTGGCGGCGAAATTCTGTCTGGACAGGCTGGGAGCCCCAGAGGACGAGGTCATGTTCATTTCCACCTCGGACCACATCCTGCGCCCGGCACTTTCCTTCCAGAACGCTGTTGCGAAGGCGGCAGCCTTTGCGGCAAAGGGCCATTTCGTGACCTTTGGCATCCATCCCGCAAAGCCAGAGACGGGATTCGGCTACATCGAAACGGGGAAAGACCTCGGCGGGGCCTTTGAGACGGCTTCGTTCAAGGAGAAGCCTGACGAGGAAACCGCGAAAGAATATCTGGAGAAGGGAAATTACTACTGGAATTCCGGCATGTTTGCTTTCCGCATCGACTGCTACCTGCAGGAGCTCGGGCAGTACGCGCCGGATATCGCTACCCATATTGGGGATACCTATGAGGATACTCTCGCTCAATTCAGCGAGATGCCCTCTATCTCCATCGACTATGCCGTGGCGGAAAAATCCCGGAAGGGTGTCACCTTGCCGCTGAAGCTTTATTGGAACGATGTGGGGTCTTGGGATGCCATTTACGAAGTGCTGGAGAAAGACGATGATGGCAATGCCATCCGGGGCGATGCCATCGCCATTGACTGCAAGGACAATCTCATCTTCGGGCAGAGCCGGCTCATCGCAGGCATCGGCCTCAAGGATGTCATGATCATCGAGACGGACGATGTCATTCTCGTAGCGCAGAAGGGGGAGAGCCAGAAGGTCAAGGATCTGGTGGAAACCCTGAAGCGGCGGGGGCGCAAGGAGGCCGTGGAGCACACGACCCTCTACTTTGAGTGGGGGCAGCAGACACTTCTTGGTTCCGGCACGGGCTACAAGATGAAAAAGCTGGTTATTCATGCCGGGGAGAGGCTTCCCTCGCGCATGCATTACCACAGGAGTGTTCACTGGGTCGTCACGAGGGGGACGGCTGAGGTGGAGATCAATGGGAAGTGCCAGATGATCCACGACAACGAGAGCGTCTATATCCCCAAGACGGCACCCTACAGCCTCAAGAATCCCGGTCGCATTTCTCTGGAGCTCATTGAGGTGGAGAACGGTGATTATCTGGAAGATGACGATGTGATGTTTTTGTGAGTAGCCCGAACGTATTCATACTCGTGATAATAATATAGAGGGAAAAGTGAAGGAGCGGAAAATTATGGCAAAAAAAGCACTTATTACAGGAATCACAGGACAGGACGGGGCATATCTCGCAAAGTTCCTGTTGGACAAAGGATATCAGGTCTATGGATTGCTGGCTCGCCGTGCCACGGCCACCACATGGCGTCTGGATTACCTTGGCATTGGGGACAAGGTGGAGCTCATCGAGGGCGACCTTACGGATGTGACCTCCATCATCCGCGCGGTGGAACAGGCAGAGCCCGCGGAGTTTTACAACCTGGGTGCCCAGAGCTTCGTGGGCACATCCTGGCGGCAGCCCCAGCTCACGGCGCAGTCCACGGGTGTGGGCGCCCTCAACTGCCTGGAGGCCATCCGCATCGTGAACCCGAAGATCAAGTTCTATCAGGCATCTACCTCCGAGATGTTCGGCGGCATGCCGGAATACCCGCTTCAGTCCGAGGAAACTCCCTTCCATCCCCGCAGCCCCTACGGTGTGGCGAAGCTCTTTGCCCACTGGTCCACCATCAACTATCGGGAGAGCTTTGACATCTTCGGCTGCTGCGGCATCCTCTTCAACCATGAGTCCCCCCTTCGCGGCATCGAGTTCGTCACCCGCAAGGTCACGGATGCGGTTGCCCGCATCAAGCAGGGCGTGCAGGAGGACCTCCACCTCGGCAACATCGACGCGAAGCGCGATTGGGGCTTTGCCGGGGACTACGTGGAGGCCATGTGGCTCATGCTTCAGCAGGATGCCCCCGATACCTATGTGGTGGCGACGGGACGCACGACAACCGTGCGCGACATGTGCAAAATTGCCTTCGAGCATGTGGGCCTGGACTATGAGAAATATGTTGTCATTGATCCGAAGTTCTATCGTCCTGCCGAGGTTGACCTCTTGCTGGGCGACCCGAAGAAGGCAGAGGCCAAGCTTAGCTGGAAGGCAAAGACCAGCCTGGAGGAACTCATCCACATGATGGTGGATGCGGACATGAAGCGCGTCTCAGATGAGCTAAAGGTGAAATGACATGAGGATTCTTGTTACCGGAGCCGGGGGATTCGTGGGAGGATACCTCCTGCGCCTTCTTGTTGAGCATCGGCATGAAGTGGCCGCCATGGGCATTGGAGGCGGTGCCTTCCTGAAGGAAATGGGCGTGCCCTCCCATGAGGTGGATATTCTCGATGTGGCGGCGGTGAAATCCTGCATGGAAGATTTCCGCCCCGATGCTGTCATTCATCTGGCAGCCATCAGCAATGTGCCTCTCTCCTGGGAGAAGCCGGGTCTTACCGTGGATGTGAACATTCGCGGCACGGTGAATGTCTTGCAGGCACTTCATGGAATAAATCCAAAGGCGAAGTTTTTGAGCATTGGTTCCAGCGACGAGTACGGCTTGGCTGCGAAATCGGGAATTCCCCTTACGGAGGAGGCTGCCTGCCAGCCTCAGAATCCCTATTCCGTCAGCAAATATGCCGCAGAGCAGATGATCCTGCAGCTTGGAAAAAAATATGGGATGACCGTTCTTCCTACGCGTTCCTTCAACCATTTTGGCCCTGGACAGGCAAAGGGATTCGTCACTACGGATTTCGCCAGCCAGATCGCTGCCATCGAGCGCGGTGAGCAGGAGCCTGTGCTTTGCGTGGGGGATCTCACAGCAAGTCGTGATTTCACTTTTGTTGCTGATGTGGTTGAGGCTTATGTTGCGCTCGTTGAGAAGGATGTGCCGGAGGGGGTCTATAACATATGCTCCGGCAAGGCGAGGACCATGCAGGAGATATTGGACGAGCTGCTTTCCTTTTCCACCGTGCAGATTTCCGTAAAGAAAGACGAAGCGCGTATGCGCCCATCGGAGGTGCCCTTCTTTGTCGGCGATTATGGCAAATTGAAAAAGGCAACGGGATGGGCGCCGCGATACGATTTCCATCAAGGCATGAAAGAGACGCTTGATTACTGGAGGAACCATTGAACCGGGCCATTCTTCTGCAAGATGTATATCAAGATCGGAAACTGATAATGGGGAGGGCAGTTTCTTGCTATTCAATTCTTATGCGTTCATTTTCGCGTTCTTTCCGGTGACGCTGGCCGGATATTTCTTTTGGGGATGCCAGAAGAAGCAGCGTATAGCGAATATTTGGCTCGTGCTGGCAAGCTTTCTGTTCTACGGCTACTGGAATGTAAAGTATCTGCCCCTGCTTGTGGGAAGCATTGCAGTGAACTATCTCGTGTCCGGGCGCATTATCGCGGCAAGGGAAAAGGGTATGGATGGCAGGAGGAAGGCGTTCTTTCTTCTGGGACTCCTGTTCAACCTTTCTCTGCTTGGATATTACAAGTACCTGAACTTCTTTTTGGATATCGTGAATCAATTGGGGGCACAGATTTCCCTGCTGGACATCCTGCTGCCCTTCGGCATATCCTTTTTCACCATCACCCAGATCCTGTATCTTCTGGACTGCAATGAGGGAGTGACGAAGGAGCATGACATCGTGAATTATGCTCTGTTCGTCTCCTTCTTCCCGCATCTTTTGTCAGGGCCCATTCTCTATCACAAACCCATGATGCAGCAGTTTCGGGATGAATCCCTTTTGCATGTGAACTGGGAAAACATGGCAAGAGGGCTTGCTCTTTTTGTCATTGGGCTGGTCAAGAAAGTGTTGATTGCAGATACGCTGAGCGGTTTCGTCGGCACGGGGTTCGGGCATGCAGGGAGCCTTGCCGTCCTTCCCGCATGGCTGACGGCCGTGGCCTACATGATGCAGCTCTACTATGATTTTTCTGGCTACAGCGATATGGCGGTGGGCATGTCCCGCATGATGAACATCAAGATTCCCATCAATTTCAATTCCCCTTATCGGGCGGGAAGCCTTATCCTGTTTTGGCAGCGTTGGCACATGTCCCTGACCAATGCGCTCACGGGATGTCTCTATATGCCGTTGGTGCGTTCCTTCCGTTCACCATCTTTTTGGCACACCATTCTTGCGGTGTTCATCGTGTTCTTTATCGTGGGCATCTGGCATGGGGCAGGCTGGAACTATGTGATATTTGCCTTGATGCATTCCGTTGGCATGGTCGTGAATCATGTCTGGAAGCACTATCACCTCTGGATGCCGAAATTCCTGGGGCATCTTTTGACACTCGGCTATGTCCTTGTCAGCATGGTATTCTTCCGGGCGGCAGATGTATCCGGGGCGGTCAGGCTTCTCAGTGACATGGCGGGACGTCATGGCGGCTTTGACTGGCCTGTTTCCGAGGTCGGGCAGACGGTGGTCATCCAGACCTTCGGGCTTCCCCTCTGGACTTTTCTGGTGGCGGTTGCTCTGGTGATCTGGTGCCCGAACTCCAATGAGCTGGTGAAGAAGCGGCAGCCCTCGTTTTTTGCAGCTCTTGCCGTTGCGATTCTCTTGGCCGCGTCTGTCTGCATGCTGCATCAGCCGACAGAATTTTTGTACTTGCAGTTTTGAGAACGAAAGGATGGCAGAGGATTGAACTACAAGAAATTTTGTTGTGCGGTCTTGCTCATGACAGCCGTAATCCTGGCTTCGATGGAATATGTTCTCTACTGGGTCGATCCTCTTGGCATCTGGGGTGCAAGGATTCGGGAGGGTGTAAACCAGTGCAAGGTCAAGCAGTCCCAGCTTACGGAAATATGGAAGCCCTATGAGTGTGCCAGATATAGCCCAGACATCATATACATTGGTGCAAGCAAAGTCCAGATCGGGTTCGAGGCGTTGCCGGAGGACGGGAAGACAGCATACAACCTGGCAATTCCCGGCCTTTCCCTTGCGGATATGCAGGAATACCTCCGCTTTGCCTATCGGATCCACAAGCCGGAGCAAGTCTACATAGGATTGGACTTCATATCCTTCTCACGGCACATCTACTCCAAGGAATGGAACAAGGGCATGTCCTCATTTTCCCAAAAGCGTCTGCGCGCGATTTCCATGGGCAGCGTGACGAGGCATCTCTATGCATATAAGGACAGCCTTCCCTTGCTGCCATACATTCCGGAAACCATGCGCGCCAGCAGGGACCGGCGCGATGAGGGCCTGCTCCATGACAGGGGCTGGTTCAGGGAAGAGGGAAAGCATGAGAAAACGCCTCCGGATGTATATTATGAGATCTTCAATGTAGTCAATCTGGCAGACCGGCATTTCAAGAAATTCGATTATGCTCCGGAGTCGATGCAGACCCTGCGGGAGATATTGGATGAGGCAGAGGCCGAAGGCGTTGAAGTGGTCCTGTTTTTCAGCCCACTCCATGTGGATGAGCATACGGCAATCACCATCACGGGCCATGGGCAGGAATGGGATGCCATCAAGCGGGAAGTGGCAAACATGCATCCTGTCTATGATTTTGATTTCCTGAATCCCCTGACGGAACAGATCGATGGAAATTGGTGGGATTTCGTGCACTACAACGGGAAAGTCGGTGCCAGGATGAAACATGTGATGGACACCGGGCAGATGGATGGGATAGCATATCTGTTGACCCGGGAGAATGCAGACAGGATTCTCGCGGAAGAACGGAGGGCATACGATTTCTGGCAAAGCGAGAACAAAGACCGTGTTGAACTGCTCCGTTCCTATGTCACCACGGAACGAAAGGCAGTCCAGGGAGATTTTCGGGAGTATATCGGCTTTTGATACAGGGACAGCCCTACATTGATGGGGCTGTTCCGCTTTTTTCGTTGGAGTATGCAAAACAGGGAAAATATGGTAGAATATGGAAATGGCAGTCAACAGGAGCCGGCGGGCCGAGGAACTGCATGACGAGTAAAAGGAGGTGTCGCTATGGCGCGGTTGATTACGGACTACCTGGAGAGAACGGCGGAAAGGATTCCTGCAAAAATTGCTGCGGTGGACAAACGTCGCAGCATTTCTTATGGTGAATTGCGGGAAGAGGCACACCGTGTCGCTCAAGGCATGATGGAACGTGGATTCTTTGGCCGGTACATCGGCGTGTTTATGGACAAGTGCGTGGAATTCATGGCAGCCTTCGACGGCATTGCCTACGCCGGCAATGCTTTCGTTCCATTGGATATAAAGATGCCGCTGAAGCGTCTGCAGCGTATCATGGGGGATATATCCCTTGCTGCTGTCATCACGGATGAAGAGCATCTCCCGCTCCTGCGCAAGCTGACGGGATGCGGTGAGATGATCCTGTACAGTGACCTGCAGCGGATACGGCCCGATGAGATGGCATTGGCTGCAAGGAATGCACAGATCATTGATACCGATCCCCTGCAAGTGATGTTCACATCGGGGTCCACCGGGCGGCCCAAGGGCGTGGTCTTTTCCCATCGTACGGAACTGGTGAATGCAGGCTGGCTGGGAAAGCAGTTCCGCTTTGGCGAGGATACGGTTTTTGGGAATCAGCCTCCTTTTTTCTTTACGCTGTCCTACCCGGAATTGTATGCCTCCCTTCGGGGGGGCTGCACGGAGTATCTTCTGGACCATGAGATGTTCGTGTTCCCGGCCCAGCTCATGGAATTCCTTCGGGAACACAGCATCAACACGATCCTGTGGGTGCCTTCTGTGTACCAGTATATTGCCAGCGTGGGACTCCTGGAGGAACTGGGGGAAGCGGGAAAGCTTCCGCGGATTGAGTTGGGACTTTTTGCCGGCAGCGTGATGCCGAACCGCTGTCTCAACCGCTGGAGGCGCAATTTTCCTGCAGCAAGGTTTGTCAATATCTATGGGATGACGGAAACCGGCGGATTTGCCACATTTTATGAAGCCGACCGTGATTTTTCCGATGACGACCCGCTGCCCATGGGAAGGCCCATGAGCAATCGTTCCGTTCTGGTGCTTGGAGATGGGAAGCAGGTCCTGCCGGAAGAACGCGGGAAGACAGGCGAGCTTTATGTGCGTGGCTCCGGACTTGCCCTCGGCTACGTGGGAGAAGGAGGAGAGGCGGAGAGCGCGTTCTGCAGGAACCCCTTGCGAACGGAATATCACGAGAAGATCTTGCGCACAGGTGATATTGTTCGCTACAATGAATACGGGGAACTTGTCTATGCTGCGCGTACGGATGCCCAGATCAAGCATCAGGGGCGTCGCATCGAGCTGGGGGAGATTGAGGTCGCGATGGCAGCGGTTCCAGGGGTTGTGGCAGGGTGCTGCCTCTATGATGAGGTGAAGTCTGAGATCGTCTACTTTTACGAAGGCGATGCCGTCCCTGGAGCACTCAGGCAGGAAGCGAAGGAAACCCTGCCCCATTACATGGAGCCCGCGCGTTTTGAGCAGGGAGAGCTACCTATGACTCCCAATGGGAAGATCGACCGCGTGGCATTGCGGCAGAGGCTGGAGAGCCATGGCTGATCCCTTTGGATACAGGGCTGCTGTTCGTGCAGATATTTGATAACGAAAGATTCAAGGAGGCATATCATGAGAAAGATTGTGGATTTACTGAAAGAGCTTCATCCTGACAATGACTATGAGGGGAGCGAGGATTTCATCGGTGATGGGCTGCTGGATTCCTTCGATCTCCAGCGGCTTTTTGCAGGCATCGAGAAGGAGTATGGGGTGAGGCTTGCAGGGACAGACCTCATGCCCAGAAACTTTGCGGATTTGGAATCCATCCGCCGGCTGTTGGAAGATTATGGAGTCAAGGATGTATGAGGAAAGGGAAGAAATAGATGGCGAACGAGGAATACACGCAGATTGACCCGGGCCCGGTGGTGTGCAGAACCCCTGTTCCGGAGGTCCTTCTGGATTTCAACTTTGGGGCCAGGGTGCAGGTGCCGGAGGGAAATTGGCGCGTGCGCATCATTGACATGGGAGCGAGCACCGTGGTCTGCGATATGCAGGTCAGCAAGACCACGGTGGGGACCACGAAGCACTACTTCATTCCCTGGCGCGTGGAGATCTACCGGGATGGGGAACTCAAGGTCACGGAGACACTGAACCTTTCGGGAAAGCGTGTCCTCATCAGATTCTGCAGCGGTGCCATGGGGGACTCTCTGGCGTGGATTCCTTATGTGGAGGAGTTTCGGAAGAAGCACGGCTGTGAGGTCTGGTGCGCCATATCCCCGGTCATGGCGGAGCTTCTGGCTCCCGCATATCCGGACCTCCATTTCGTGGCACCCAGGGAACGGCCCGGAGGACTGTACGCTTCCTACTATGTGGGTTGCTTCTTTCCCTCGGACAACCGCACCTACCAGCCCATGAGCTGGAAGCGCACGGGACTGCAGGGTGCAGCTGCTGAGATTCTCGGGCTTCCGAGGCAGGAGATTCGCCCCCGTCTCCCAGAGGAGGACGCGGGACGCATCATCAAGGAGCCCTATGTCTGCATTGCCGTTCAGGCATCCTCCCAGCCGAAGTACTGGAACAATCCCATGGGCTGGATGGAGGTGGTGGCCTGGCTGAAGGAGCGGGGCTATCGGGTGCTCTGCATTGATCGGGAGAAATGTTACGGCGATTCCTGGCATAAGAACCTCATCCCTTGGGGGGCGGAGGACTTCACGGGAAATCATCCCCTCAAGGAGCGCATGGAGATGCTCCGTCATGCGGATTTCTTCATCGGCCTTGCCAGCGGCCTCTCCTGGCTCGCCTGGGCTGCGGGGATTCCCGTGGTGATGATCAGTGGATTTTCCCTCCCCATGACGGAGTTCTCCACGCCCTACCGCATCATCAACTACCATGTGTGCAACGGCTGCTGGGAGGATGACCGGTTCGACTTTGAGCACGGGAGATTTGACTGGTGCCCTCGACACCAGGAGGACAAGGAGAAGCAGTTCGAGTGTACCCGTGCCATTGCGTCTCCTCAGGTCATCTCTGCCATCCAGCGGCTGATGGAGGACCATGGGCTGGATCCTCAAACGGATCAAAAGGAAAGCTGAAAATCTTCCGCATCCTCCTCTTGAAATCGGCGGGAGGATATGGTAGAATAAGCAAAGAAATCGAATCTACCTTTTGAAGGGAAGACGGTTCTGGCAACCTCTTTTCCCCATTCGGTGTATCGCCCACCGGATGGGGATTTTGTTTTCTCAGGAAATTTTAATTTAATGAAATTCTTGGATTCCACGATATTATGTGTGGAAAAAAGAAGGGGATCAAAGAGAACAATTGAGGGAAAGGAGGTTTAAAAAAGGTTTACAAATTCCCTTCGGCATGGTATGATAGGAAAGAAGTTGGAGACTTTTGCCATCGTTAAATCCATATGGGCGGTGGTAGGCGATAGCGGGCGGATCCCCGCTCGCTGAGAAATTTTAAGGAGGTTGTTTTATTTATGGCAGTTGAATTTGATTTATCCCAAGTAAGGGGTGCTGGGTATTTTACCGTAGGCTCGACCAAAGGAGTTTTCCATCCTAATGGGGATACTGCTTACGACTCAAGTCTTAGGGCTGCAACTGTTGCTGTAAATGGATCGAATTACACATTTGCTCTGGCCACCGGCTACTCAGGCGGTGTTAATCTTCAGTCGGGCATATCGGTTGCGGGAGCAACGGCAGGCGTATGGGACATCACGGGTACTTCCGGTGCTGATAGCATTGAGGCCGGAGCGGGCTACAAGGTGAACAGCGGCGCGGGTGCCGACCAGATTATCGTGACGGGGGCCAGTGCCTACATCATCACTGGAACCGGTCAGGACAGCGTCATTGGCAACACAGCGAATTATGTAACCGTGAATGCCGGCACCGGCGATGACGGGAAGTACATCGAGCTTGGAGAGGCTGCCCGCATCACCACGGGCGGCGGCGCCGATTCCATCACGGTGGGCGCAGGTGCTACGGTATATGCAAATGCAGGGGCGGATACGGTTGTTGCCGGGTCCAATTCCTATATTAATGCGGGTTCTGGTGCAGACAGCATCCAGGCCGGGGCGAATTCCACGGTATACGGTGCCGGCAACGACGGCAATGACATCAGCGTGGCTGGTGCGGCCTACATCACAGTGGGCGGCGGCAATGACAGCATCGTTGCTGACAGCACGGCTCATATCACGATTGCTGGCGGCAATAATGAGGTGTCCGTGAAGGCTGGCAGTGGCTCCTATGTCACCATCGGCGGCAGCGGAAACAACTATGTCACTGTGAATGGCGCGGCATCCACAGTCTATGCCGGCTCCGGCTCGGATTCCATCATTGCAAGTGATGCCCAGGCGGCACGGATTGATGTCGGTGCGGGGAATGACTATATCTCGGTGACGGGTGCCTCCAATGCCACGGTTCTTGCGGGCGAGGGCGACAACTATGTGAGCGTCGAAGGCTCCAGGGGCAAGGCTTATGTCACGGCAGGTTCCGGCGCGGACAGCATCCTTGTCTCGATGAATGATGCCACCATCTATGCCGGTGCAGGCGACAACTCTGTGGTGGCTGCTGGCTCCAATGCCTATGTCACGACGGGCGGCGGCAGCGACGCCGTTTCGGTGGGTGCCAACTCTTTCGTCAATGTGGGCGATGGCCTCGACAGCGTGGAGGTTAACGGCAACGGCACGGTGTTTGCTGCAGGCAGCGCAGCCAACAACATCAGCGTGGCGGGCACGGCTTATGTCACTGTGGGCAGCGGTGCAGACAGCATCTATGCAGACAAAGATGCCACCATTGGCGGCGGTGACGGCGACAACGTCATTAGCATCGGCGGTACCAGTGCGTATGTTGCTGCAGGCAGCGGCAATGACAGCGTATTGGCCAAGAAAGCCAAGGATGCTTACATCAACGTGGGCGAAGGCAAGGACAGCGTTACGATTGGTAGCGGTACGGTCTTCGCTGCGGGCAGTGGCGCCAACAACATCAGCGTAGAGGGCACGGCCTATGTCACTGTGGGCAGCGGTGCAGACAGCATCTATGCAGGCAGCGATGCCACCATCGGTGCAGGCGACGGCAATAACGTCGTTAGCATCGGCGGTACCAGCGCGTATGTTGTTGCAGGCAGCGGCAATGACAGCGTGTATGCTGCAGCTGCTACGGATGCTTTCATCAATGTAGGCGAAGGCAAGGACAGTGTCACGGTTGGCGGCGGGGCTACGGTCTTCGCTGCAGGCAGTGGTGCGAATGACATCAGCGTAGCCGGTGCGGCCTATGTCACCGTAGGCAGCGGCAAAGATAGCATTAGGGCCGATGGCGATGCCACCATCGGCGCAGGCGATGGCGACAACTTCATCTCCATCGGCGGCGAGGGCCAGATTTATGCAGGCAGCGGCAATGACTCCGTCATCGCAAGCTCGAATTCCTACGTCAGCGTGGGCGAGGGCAAGGACAGCGTCTATGTCGGCGGCAATTCCACGGTGTTTGCTGCAGGCACTGCGGCGAACTATGTCAGTGTGGACGGCGGCGATGCCATTATCACGGTAGGCAGCGGCAACGATACCGTCTTTGCGACGGGTGACAAGGTCACGGTCGGTGGCGGCGACGGCAAGAACGTCATCAGCATCGGCGGCTCGGCAGCTTACATCGCTACAGGTAGCGGCAATGATTCCATTGTGGCAACCAACACTGGTGGCGAACACTATATCACCTCTGGTGCAGGCAATGACACGATTCGTGTGACCGGTCCCAATGCTACGGTTGAGGCAGGCACAGGCGATAACTCTATTTCTGCTAGTGGCGTTGAGAACTATATCGTGGCCGGTGATGGCAAGAATGTCATTTCGGCGTCTGGGGATCGTAGCACGGTCTTCGCGGGTAATGGCGCGAATGATCTTCGCATCAATCGCATTGAGTCCTTTGCTACGGTAGGCAGCGGCAACGACACCATCTTTGTGGGTGCTGATGATGTCACGGTTGGCGGCGGCGACGGTAACAACAAGGTCTTCATTGGTGGTGGTGACAATGTCTATGTCGGCGTTGGTAGCGGCAACGATACCATCAATGTGAATATGGGAGGCTCATACACCGGCCAGACGATTATCGCAGGTGCAGGCAACGACTTTGTGAGCATCTATGGTGGATCGCAGGCAACGGTTGCGAGCCTCGATCTCGGTGCCGGTAAGGATACTCTGGATCTTTCGACAGCAGCTGCTGTACAGGTCACGCTCAATGATTTCGACTTCAATGAGGATGTCCTTAAGGTTGATACGATTGGTGCGTTGGGCGCCACGGATGCGGCAGCGGTTGCTGCAGTATTCAATGTGGACGGCACATTGCAGACGAATCTTGCAATCGGCACCACGGCAGCTAGCACCATCATTGCATCGGCCTCCAATGGTTACTATGGCCTTGCCATGACTGATACGGCGAAGAAGCGCATCAACGTCTACTATGCAGCAGATAGTGCGGCAACCATTGCGGCGGCTTCCAATGCTTCGGCTCTCGTTGTGGGTGCCAACAACGAGGATGGCAATCTCCTTGTCGGCAGCACCAAGGCCGATACGGTTCTGGCCGGCGCAGGCGACACCGTCCAGGCCGATGCAGGTAATGATGCGATCTACATCGTGGGCGGTTCCAGCGCAACGAATGTTGTGGTGGGTCTCGCTGCAGCCAACGGCAAGGATACCCTGTATGGCGCGACGACATCCCTCGGCTTCGAGGATGGTGCGGCTGTGATTTACGCATATGATACCAACATTGCTAATATCACGGCGAGCACGGATGCATCGGGCAATCTCGTCCTCAAGGATGGCAAGGCATCGATGACCTTGGATGGCGTTCTTGTGAGTGCCGGTACCCATGCGGATGTTCTTCTCAAGGACAGCACGGGCACGGTCTACAAGACCTCCTTCCTCAATGGCGGGACGGTGGCCATCACTGAGAAGAATGCAGACAACTACGTTGGTCTTACCGACACAGCCCTTGACTTCTCTGCTGTGGCAGATGGTGTCAATGTGGATCTCGGTGCTACGCACATCTACGGTGACACCTCGGCCTATGCGAAGATCAGCGTGGTTTATGGTTCCACCTCCGGGGCGAATACCCTCATCGGTGCGGCCAATATGAAGAACACCTTGGTGGCGGGTGCCAATGAGGATGCCAACACCCTCTATGGTGGCGGTTCCTCGGCGGATGTGCTCGTTGGCCAGAACGGATCGGCAGACACCTTCTTCTTCGGCACGGGTGACGGGGCCGATACGGTGGAGGGCTACAGCTACTCTGACGGCGACCGCATCTACTGGCTGAACAATGCTTCTCTTGCCAGCTACAAGAACAACGGCACCAACACGAGCCTCACCCTCAGCGACGGTTCCAAGATCACGCTGAAGGATGCGGGCGGCAACTATGACAGCAACATCTTCCGCTTCACTTCGGACGGCAAGACGGAAATCACGGCGAAGATCGGCCAGGCTACCCAGAAGAACACCTTCACCTACAGCAACGAGGTGAACTTCGGCTACTTCGGCGGCAGCAAGGGCGACGAGCTCCAGGTGACGGACGGCGAGGATCACACGATCCACCTCGATGCCAGCGACGGCAAGATTTATGCCGGCATTACCTACCTCAATGCAGGCAATGCCTCTGGTACTCTTGACCTCTGGGGCGGCGCGGCCTCCGAGATCATTGCGGGCGGCTCCGGCGACAACACGCTCTTCGGCGGTTCCGGTTCCACCGGCAACGATACCTTGGTGGGTGGCAGTGGCACCAACACCTTCTTCTTCACGGGCGAGGGTAATGATGTCATCACGAACCTCAACCAGTCTACGGACAAGGTTGTCCTCTACGGTGTCTCTGTGGCAGAGCTTTCCAGCGCGAACACGGTTGCTTCGGGCGACATGGTCATTCAGCACCTCAACGGTTCTTCCTTGACCATCCAGAACGTTGGTTCTGGCAGCGGCCTCACTCTCACACTGAATGAAGGTACCTTCAAGTGGGAGAACGGTGAGTGGTCTCCGAAGAAGTAATGTCAGATCAGATTCACCTATAAGCAAGAAGCCCCCCCGCATTTGCGGGGGGGCTTCTTGCTGTGCTTTTTCCTTGCTTTTTCCATGGGAATCTGTCATAATTAGGAAGATTGATATTCTTTCCGGCGACGGAATCCCGCATGCCGGTATGATAAACAGTAGGAGTTTTGCTGATGTCTGATACAATGAAGGAGCCATCGGGATACACGGCACTGCATTCCCTGGCAAAGGCACTGTCCCAGCATGGCAGTGCGGTCACGGGGAAGGAACTGGCCGGCGGGCATCCGGGGCTTCGAGACGATGCGGTTTCCTGGGAGGATCTGGTGCTCCTTGCGAAAAACCATGGCTATGTGGGGGAGGTCCTGTCTCCATCCCCGGAGGAGCTGAAGTCTGTCCCTGTTCCTGCAGTGGTGCGGTTCCGCAACGGGAACTATGCGATGCTGGGGTTCAACAGCGACGAGACGGTGTTTCTGCTGGACCCGATGCAGGAGAACGAGGCCGTGGCGCTACCCGCTTCCGTGTTCCGCGAGGCATGGGCCGGCCAGGTGCTGACACTCCGCCCCCGGATCACATGGAAGGAGATTGTCCGCCGTTACAATCTGGAATGGTTCTACTCGGTGATCCTGCATTACAAGAAGTATTTTGCCGAGGTGTTGCTGGCGACGCTGTTCCTTCAGCTCATGGGAGTTCTGCTCCCGCTGTTCACCCAGGTGGTGGTGGACAAGGTGGTGGGGAATGATGGTCTTTCGACGCTGACGGTGCTGGGCACATCCATGGCAGTCCTCGCCGTGGTGCAGGCGGTCCTGAATGGCGTCCGCACCTATGTGATGAATTTCACCACGAACAAGCTGGACGCCATCCTTGGCACCAGGCTGTTCCGCCATCTCATCTCCCTGCCGATTCCCTACTATGAGCATCGGCGGGTGGGGGAGACGATGATGCGGGTCAATGCCCTTGGGAGCATCCGGGAATTCCTGACGGGGACGTCGCTGACGACGATCCTCGATGTGGCCTTCTCGGTGGTTTTCGTCGCGCTGATGTTCTACTACAGCGTGTCCCTGACACTCATCGCCTTGGTGATTGTGCCCCTTTTTGCGGTGCAGACCTTCTGGGCCGTTCCTATTTATTGGAAGAAGATGCGCGCCGCCATGGGGGCAAGCATGGTGCGCCGTTCTTTTCTGGTGGAGGCAGTGACGGGGATGCAGACGGTGAAGTCTCTTGCCATCGAGCCGCAGTTCCTGCGGAAGTGGGAGAAGTTCGTGGGTCGTCATATCGGGCTGGCCTTTGATATGTCGGCCTTCAATCTGGTGGTGAACAGCGGGAATCAGGCCATCCAGACGGTTTCCACGCTGGTGATTCTCTGGTATGGCGGCTATATGGTCATGGGGGGAGAGTTCACCCTGGGCCAGCTCATCGCCTACCAGATGATTGCAGGGCAGGCGACGCGTCCCCTCATCCAGCTTCTCACCATGTGGCCCCAGGTGCAGCAGGTGGCGCTGAGCCTGAACATGATGGGGGATATCACCCACTCCCGCATTGAGCCGGTGCTCCGTCCGAGTCCGGGGAATCTCCCCGCGATTCGGGGGGACATTGAGGTGAAGGACGTGACCTTCCGCTACCGTTTGGACCTTCCGCCCGCCATCGAGCATGTGAGCTTTTCTGTCAAGGCGGGGGAGAAGGTGGGCATTGTGGGGCGTTCCGGCTCGGGCAAGTCCACCATGGCGAGCCTGATCCAGAAGATTTACTTTCCGGACACGGGGGAGATCTTCATTGACGGCTTGCGGCTCAGGGATGCGGATTATCCTTGGCTGCGCCATCAGATGGGCGTGGTCATGCAGGACAACTATCTGTTCGATGGGAGCATCCGCGACAACATCGCGGCGGGAAAGCCTGCCGCGCCCATGTCGGAGGTCATTGAGGCGGCCCAGCTCGCCGGTGCCCATGAGTTCATCCTGGAACTGGATGAGGGATATGATACGAAGGTGGGCGAGCGCGGCGCGGGACTCTCTGGTGGACAGCGGCAGCGCATTGCGATTGCCCGGGCTCTTCTGACCCGTCCAAAGATTCTGATTTTCGACGAGGCGACGAGTGCGCTGGACTACGAGTCGGAGCGCATCGTCATGAAGAACCTGGAGAGCATCGCGGGGGATCGCACGATGATTATCATCGCCCACCGTCTGGTGACGGTGGAGAAATGCGACCACATCATCGTCATGGAACACGGCCATATTGCGGAGCAGGGCTCCCATGAGGAGCTCATGGCTCTGGGCGGGATCTATCGGAATCTGTACGAGACGCAAGAGGTAGGAGCATGAATATAAAGGAAACTTGGAAGCGGTTTATCGACGGGGATAAGGACAAGCAGGAGACGGAGTTCCTTGCCTCCATCCTGGAGGTGACGGAGACGCCGCCATCCCCGGTGGGGCGGTTGGTGCTCTGGACCATCCTTGCCCTCATTGTGGCATCGCTTATCTGGCTCTTCGTGGGCGAGGTGGATGAGGTGGCGGTGGCCAGGGGCAAGATCATCCCCGTGGGCAATGTGAAGATTGTCCAGTCCCCGAACAAGGGCGTCATCAAGGAACTCCATGTGAAGGAAGGGGATTTCGTCCAGAAGGGCGATGTGCTGCTTCTTCTGGACACGACGAAGACACAGGCGGATGTGGACCAGCTCCGTAAGCAGGTGGCGTATTTCGACATGACGGTACAGCGACTCCAGGCGGAGATGAATGACGCGCCTTTTGTGCCCCCGACCTCCAATGACTTGGATGCCAAGGATGTCCAGGCGCAGATCGCCCTTTACCAGAGCCGCCGCACGAAGCTGGATGCGGACAGGCAGAAGACCCTCTCGGTCATCGCCCAGGAGGAGGCCGCCATCGAGTCCCTGCGGGCAACCCAGCAGAAGTATATTTCCGTACTGGCGGTGGCACAGGAGAAGGAAGATCGGCTGAACCAGCTCTACGAGACGGATGCGGTGTCCTATTTCCAGCTCCTTGAGGCACGGCAGACGAGGGTAGAGTATCAGAAGAACGCGGAGTCTATGACGGAGGAAATCGTGAAGGAGCAGGCAAAGCTGGCGGAGGCCAGGGACAACCTTGCGACGATGGATTCCAGCTACCGTCAGGACACGATGACCCAGCTCGTGGAGGCAAAGAAGCAGCTCAACGCCTATCAGGAGGAGCTGACGAAGGTGTCGGAAACGAATGCCCAGTCCGTTATAACAGCCCCGGAGACGGGGCGTGTCAACCAGCTTGCGGTGCATACCGTGGGCGGCGTTGTGTCCGAGGGTCAGTCCCTGATGATGGTGGTGCCGGAGGATGTGTTCCTGGAGGCAGAGGTCTATGCGGATAACAAGGACATCGGCTTTATCGAGCTTGGGCAGTCGGCAGAGGTGAAGGTGGAGACCTTCAACTTCCAGAAGTTCGGCATGGTGAACGCGGAGGTGTCGGAGATCAGCCCGGATGCCATCACGGATGCCCAGGACAAGGAAAAGAACGCGAAGTATCGTCTGTACCTGTCGCTGGAAAGGGACGACAGCGGCATCAATGTGCAGCCGGGAATGAATGTGACAGCGGAGATCAAGATCAAGAAAAAACGCATCATCGACTTTTTCTTGGATCCCTTCCGCAAGTATAAGGACGAGGCTTTAAGGGAGAGATGATATGGCCAGGATAGATACGGCTTTGGCGTGTCTCGTGCAGATTGCGGGACACTTCTCCATCCCGGCAGACTATCGCCAGATGGAGAGGGCCTATGTGGTGGATGCCCATGCCGTAGATACGGTGACGCTCCTGCAGGCGACAAAGGACATCGGCCTTAAGGCGAGGCAGTTCAAGGATGTCTCGCCGGAGCGCCTTGTCCGCATGCCCATGCCGGCAGTCTGCCGTCTGCGGCAGGGGAACTATGTGGTGGTAATCGGCGGCAACAGCAAGCAGGTGGTATTCCTGGATCCCCTGCATGGACAGGTGCAACTGGCAGCAACCCACGAGAGCTTTGAGAAGCTATCGTCGGGGGAAGTGGTGCTCTTCACCAAGCGGTTCCATGTGGAGAAGCTGACGGAGAAGGTAGGAAAGTTTGGGTTTTCCTGGTTCCTTCCCGTGGTGGCGAAGTACAAGGACTTCCTGGCAAAGGTGCTCCTCATATCGCTGATTCTGCAGGGCTTGGGGCTTTTGACTCCCCTGTTCACACAGTTTGTCATCGACCGGGTCCTGGTGCACCACAGTCTTTCGACGATGGATGTGCTCATCAGCGGCATGATTCTCGTGGCGCTGTTCAACAACTGGATGCTGGCTCTTCGCTCCTATTTGTTTCTCAATACGACGAACAAGATTGACGTGGTGTTGTCTTCCCATCTCTTCCGCAAGATATCGGAACTTCCTGTGAAGTATTTCGACAAGTGGCAGGTGGGGGACATTGTGTCCCGTATGGGAGAACTGGAGACCATCCGCAACTTCCTGACGGGGGCCGGGCTCACCCTGGTGCTGGATATCGTGTTTGCAGTGATCTATGTCGTGGTGATGTTCGTATACAGCAGTACATTGAGTTACATCGTCTGGGCTACCATCCCCATCTACATCGTACTGAATGCAGCTATCGCGCCCATCTACAAGTATCGCATAAATGAGCGGTTCCTGCTGGGTGCGGAGCAGCAGTCCTTCATGATCGAGGCGGTAACAGGGGTTCGCACTGTGAAGACCATGGGCATGGAACGTGCTTTTGTGGAGCGCTATGAGGAGATCCTTTCCCGTTTCTTGAAGAGTTCTCTGGGTGTTCTCAATGTGGCGAATGTGGCGGGCAGCATCGGCATCTTCCTGCAGCAGGCATTCAATCTTGCGATTCTCTGGATTGGAGCCTACTACGTCATGGAGCACGATCTTTCCGTGGGGCAGCTCATTGCCTTCCAGATGTTGGCGGGGCAGGTCATTTCGCCGATCCTCAGACTGGTGAACATGTGGCAGTATTTCCAGACCATCCGCGTGTCGGTGAACCGTCTGGGCGATATCATGGATGAGAAGAGCGAGCCGGCCTTCAATCCGAACCGCACGACGCTCCCGAATCTCAAGGGCGAGATCATCTTCGACGATGTCAATTTCCGTTACAAGGCAGATGGCAAGAATGTGCTGTCGGATGTGAAGATCCGCATCCCGCCAGGAGCGCGGGTCGGCATCGTAGGGCATTCCGGTTGCGGTAAGTCCACGATGACGAAGCTGGTGCAGCGACTCTATGTGCCGGACAGTGGCAGAGTGCTCATCGACGGGGTGGACATTGCCCAGGTGGAGACGGCATGGCTGCGTCGGCAGATCGGTGTCGTGTTGCAGGAGAATTTCCTGTTTGCGGGGACGATCAAGGAAAATATCTCCATTGCCATGCCGAATATTGATGAGGAGTCCATCATGAAGGCCGCCCAGCTTTCCGGGACGGACGAATTTGTCCAGGAAATGCCCCAGAAGTACGAGACCTTCGTTGGAGAGCGGGGAAGCCTGCTTTCCGGTGGGCAGCGCCAGCGTGTGTCCATTGCAAGGGCACTTCTGCTGGACCCGCGCATCTTGATTTTTGATGAGGCCACGAGTGCTCTCGATACGGAATCGGAGCAGCATATCCTGCAGAACCTCGGGCAGATCGCAGCGGGGCGCACAACCATCATGATTGCTCACCGTCTCTCGACGGTCAAGGACTGCGATTTCATCATCGCCATGGACAAGGGGCGCATTCGTGAAGTCGGCAGCCACAAGGATTTGATGCAGCAGAAGGGGTATTACTATCATCTCTATGCATCACAGGAGTGAGGCATAGGAATTTGACGGAGGGGGCGGCTAAGCCATGGCCATCGGCATCTTTATCGCGGCGAACAAGCTGGTGCGATTCCCGCGTGTTCCCGGCTACCTGCCATTGTTGGTGGGATGGGATGGCGGGAATGTTCCCGGCATGCTCTCAGATGCAGAGGGGGAAAACATCTCCCGGAAAAACCCGTACTACTGTGAGCTGACAGGGCTGTACTGGGTCTGGAAGAATATGGATCTGCCCGAGGTGGTAGGCTTTTGCCATTATCGGAGGTATTTCGAGATCCATCCGGAGGAGAGGAAGCACCCATCCTGGGAGGCATTGGAACGCACCATTCGTCTGGATGGCGTGGAGACTGTGCTGAAGACCAAGGACATCATCCTGCCAAGTCCCATCTGGCTTTCCTGTGTGGAGGAGCAGTACGCGACGAATAACCGCCGGGAGGATCTCGATGTGGTGAAGGACATCATCCGGGAGGATTTCCCAGAGTGTGTTCCTGCCATGGAAAGAGTTCTCGGAGGGCAGAGGCTCTACACCGGGAACATGATGATCTGCCGCAGGGAATTCTTCACGGAATATATGGAGTGGTTGTTCCACATCCTCTTCCGGGCGGAGAGTCGTATCCAAGTTCCTGAGGATCCGTACCAGAGGCGTGTGTTTGGTTTTCTGGGGGAGCGCCTTCTCAATATCTATGTGGCCTACCGGAACCTTGCCGTTTGGGAGATGCGGGTGGCTCTGCTTCCTCCCATCAACACCACCAGTGGCGACTTGCGCCGAAAGATGCCTGACGGAAGTGTTGTGGCCCCGACCGACACGGAAGGGAACACTGCTGTGACGGAAGGCAGGCCGAGTGTGCTGCCCCCCCCGCAGCCGCCCAAGCCGCGTCCTGTTGCGGTGCCCCCGGGAGGGGATGCCGTTCCTGCAATTACGAAGAAAGGGGAAGCTCCCATGAATATCTTGTTCATACATCCGAATTATCCTGCCCAGTTCCTGCATTTGGCGCAGTATTTCGCCAACAATGGGAACCACAGGGTGTTCTTCTTGACGACGAACACCAGCGGCAACCGCATCAAAAATATCAATATTGCAATCTACAAGACGGGCAGGGAGGGAACGAAGAACATCCATCCCTATGTGAAGCCACTGGAGGATGCTGTCCTGGATGGGCAGGCCGTGGCGAGGATGCTGGTGGCGCTGAAGAACCATGCGAATTTCACGCCGGATGTCATTGTGGCCCATACGGGCTGGGGCTCCACACTCTATGTGAAGGATGTTTACCCCGATGTGCCTGTGGTGGGCTATTTTGAGTGGTATTATCGCTCCGTCAACTCGGATGTGTGCTGGTGGCCGGATGAGGTTGTCTCGCCGGATTCGAAGATGCGGATACGCACCATCAATGCCCACCATCTGATGAACTTGCAGGTCTGTGATGTGCGCTACACTCCGACCCAGTGGCAGAAGAGCCAGTTCCCCGCCTGCTATCAGGAGGGGATGAAGGTCATCCACGAAGGGGTGGACACCCAGTTCTGCCAGCCGGATTACCACAAAAAACTGGTCCTGCCGGCGAAGAACCTGGACCTTTCGGAAGCGAAGGAAATCGTGACCTATGTTTCCAGGGGATTTGAGCCATATCGTGGCTTTGACAAGTTCATGGATGCCATCCGCATTCTCCTGAAGGCGCGTCCGGAATGCCATGTGGTGCTGGTGGGAAGTGACAGGACCTGCTATGGGTCGAAGCCGGAAGGGAACAAGACCTGGAAGCAGATCGAGGAGGAGAAGGGCGGATATGACAAGGACCGCGTCCATTTTATCGGGCATCTCGGCAGAGAAGATTATCGCACGGTGATGCAATCCTCCCATGTGCATGTCTACTTGACACGGCCCTTTGTACTTTCCTGGTCCATGATCGAGGCCATGTCCTTTGGATGCTGCCTTGTGAGCTCCAAGACACCTCCTGTGGAAGAGGTGGTGGTGGATGGCGTGAACGGCCTCCTTGCCAATTTCCGCTCGCCGGAGCATATCGCCTTCCGCATCGGGGAAGCACTGGACGACCCGGCACTCCGGAGGCGGCTGGGTGAGGCGGCACGGCAGACGGTGCGCGACCGCTATGATACACAGGATCGTCTGCGGGAGCAGATTAACATGATTTATGGGGCGATGAAATGAGACTGTCGGCGTGCATGATTATGCGGGATGCTGAGAAGGACCTTCCGGATGCCTTGGGAAGCCTGGCGGGGAATGTGGATGAGATCGTGGTGGTGGACACCGGCTCGGAGGACGGCTCCGTCGGGTTGGCCCGGCGATACACGGACAAGGTGTATTCCTTCCCCTGGCAGGAGGATTTCGCGGCCGCCAGAAATTTCTGCATGGACAAGGCAACGGGGGATTGGATTTTCTTCCTGGACTCCGATGAGTATGTGACGGAGGAAACCAGGGGGAACCTGCGTCGCATTGCAGAGAGTTTGGATGCACAGGGCTATGAGCTGGTGGATGTACGCCGCGAGAACGTGGATGAGAACCATGTCCTGCTTCAGAGACCCGGCGATTTTGCCATGCGGCTTTTCCGCAAGGATGGGAACCGCCGCTATTGCGGTCCGATTCACGAGTATCTTGCCTGTGACGGCAAACCGAAATCAGGCGCAGTATCCCCCAAGGATCTCTGCATCTGCCACAAGGGCTATAGTCCTTCCCGTGTCCATGGGAAGTACCTGAGGAATGTGAGGATGCTGGAAGGCATGGAGGCGAGGGGACAGCAGCACAAGTTCCAGGACTACTATCTGGCAGGGCTCTATTTCTCGGAGAAGGAGTTTGAGAAGGCTCTTCCCCATGCGCAGCGGGCTGTGGAGACGGGGGCACTGCCGGAGTTCGATTCTTTTGGCAGCTGGCGGATCTGGCATGCCTGCCTTGAGGCTCTGGAAAAGAGCGAGGCGGAGCAGGAACGGGTCTTGCGGGCCGGTATGGGGGCATATCCCCGGATGCCGGACTTTTTCATCCAGTATGGGGCACTGCTGATGCGGCGGGGCGATTTTGCGGGGGCGTTGGACTATCTGGGTAAGGGGGAGCAGTTTCTCGACCATTTCGCCGAGAATTGCCCCCGGGAACAAAATCCCTTGGGGACACCGGACAACCGGGCCAGGCTCTACGGGATGATGAGTGATGTCTGCGCGAAGCTCGGCCAGGAAGACAGGGGAAGGAAGTATGCGGACAGGAAATGGGCACTGGAGTTTGGCATAGATGGCGAAACGGGCTCCGGCTATAGTGCCTACATCCCGCCGAAAAGCCGTTCCGTGGTAGAGTTTTCCTGCGGGAAGGGAGAGACGGGCAGGGCCTTTCTCCGCATCCAGCCCGAATGCCGCTATATGGGGTTGGAGACCGATCGGGAGCTGTTAGAAGAGGCGGGGAGACATCTTTCCCTTGTTGCGGCGGAGTCGCCCGAAACCATGGATTTTTCCAGCCATGGCCTGGGAAAGATGGACTGCATTCTCTATGGGGAACGTTCCATTCACGGGCTGACGCTGGACATCCTTCGAAAGCACGGGGAGCATCTTTCCCCGGAGGGCCAGATGGTATTTGTCCTGGAGAATCCGGGGTATTTCCATTATGCGGTCCCATTCCTTGGGGGCAGGGAGGCATCTTTCTCAGGAGGGACCAGCCTTGGTGCGCTGCAGCGCATGGTTGCCGGGGCGGGAATGCAGGTGTTTTCCGTTCAGCCGCTCTATGAGACGGCTGATGAGGCGGAAAAGGAACGCCCGGAGACACAGGCGTTCCTTCGGGCACTCCATGATTGGTGCAGGAGTACCGGCGAGGATGCCAAGGGAGATGTCTGGGCTCGTCGTTATGTTGTGCGGGCAGTTCGGGGCATTATAGGAAAGGGGATGTTCTTCCAGACCATCTTGGGGGAGACCGTGGCGACATCGCGTATCCGCATTGAGGAGCCCAATGCTTTTCTGCAGACGGTTCCCGGATTTCTCTGCCATTCCGAGGCTGGGGTGGCGGATATGGGGCGGGCAAGGCCCTATGACCGCAAGGTGCTGCTGCGCCAACGGGTCAGTTTTCAGGACACAGAGACTGCCCTGTCCCAGATTGCCATGATACGGAAGGCGGGATATCTTCTTTCCTATGAATTGGATGACAGTCCGGTGCATTGGGCGGAGGGACACAAGAAATCAAAGTATCTCGACTACATCGGCGTTCATGTGATTCAGGTCTCGACACCCGCCTTGGCGGAGGAGATGCGCCGCTACAACCCTCATGTGGCGGTGTTTCGCAATGAACTCCGGGAGCTGCCCTCGAAGCGCGTCTATGATGAGGGGAGGCCTCTTACGATTTTCTTCGGGGCTTTGAACCGGGAGAAGGAATGGTCGAACATCATGCCTGTGCTGAATGAGGCGGCCAAGCGGTACGGGGAGGGGCTTCAGTTTTGCGTGCTGGCAGACCACGCTTTCTTTGATGCTCTTCGCACGCCGCACAAGAAATTCATTGGCTGTGCGGCATATTACGGAGGGAGATTTGTCCCCTATGAGGTCTATGAGCAAGTGCTGCACAGGGCGGATATCTCGCTTTTGCCGCTTCGGGACACTCCATTCAATAGGGGGAAGTCGGACCTCAAGTTCATTGAGTCCGCCGGCCATGGGGCAGTGGTATTGGCATCGCCTACGGTTTATGCTGCCACGGTGAGGGATGGGCGCACCGGATTCCTCTATCGCAGTCCGAGGGAATTTCGCGAACGGCTCATGCTGCTCTTGGAAGACCGGTCGCGGCTCAGGGAGACGGCAGGGGCGGCCTATGATTACGTGCGGAGGGAACGCCTTCTTTGCCAGCACTACGAGGAGCGCAGGATGTTCTACGAGGAGATGCTTGACCGCAGGGAAGAACTTGACAGGGAACTGGAAGAACGGCTGAATCATCTGAAAGATAGTTGAGGTGTGTGGAAATGGCTTGTACAGCAGGGTTTGAGAACGGAGAATTCTTTTTCCAGGAAGATGCTGGTGCAAAGAAAGAAGTGCTTTTGAAGCTTTCCGGGAAATGCGGCAGGATAGAAAAGGAAAAGTTCCAGGGGCTTCTGGTGAACAATTTGAGGGAGAGGGGGACGGGCAACCAGTCGATGAGCTATGCGATGATCCTCATGCAGATACTGAATGCCCAATGGCAGGAGAAGCGTCCCTTCCTGGTCCTGAAGTTGGGAGGGAATATCCTGGATGATCTCATTGCGGATCTGGCGGATTTCATGAAGATGCTTTACGGGGAGAGCCAGGTGGATGCCATTCAGGTCTGGGATCCGCTGAAGATCCTGATAAAGCCTTATGATGCCATTATCTTGGATGATGTGACGGCGAAGAATGCGTTGCAGCCCCATCATTTTGAGGTGGTGCCGAAGCTGCTTCGTCCCGAGGGGCGGCTGTTCCTTCTGACAGATCGTCAGGTGATGAAGGACCAGATGGCAAAAGACTTTCCCGATGCCAGGGAATTCACGATTGGCGCAGGGGTGAGCCTTCTGGTCTCGAAACCGCAGGGTGCGGGAGAAGAAGGCCCTGTAAAAAAGGAACCTGCAAAGAAAGAGTCCGCAAAGAAAGAACCTGCAAAGAAGGGAACAAGAAAAGAGGCAAAGAAAGAAGCGGCAGCAAAATAGAGAAAGCCGTCTATTCGTGGTGCACGCAGGAGGTGGAGACGGAATTGGAACGGTTGGAGAAAAAGGCGGGGGAGCTTCTGGAGGAGGCACAGAAATCGCATCTTCTTGATATGGCGGCATTTCATGCAGCCATGGAGCCGGTCTTCCGGGAGGAAGGGTTCCGCGAAGAGGCGGAGGACGGAATTCAGTCCATTATTGTGGCGCGGCTGGATGTAATGGGCGACAATATCCTCACTTCCCCAATGCTCCGGGAGCTTCGGCGAAATTTTCCGGGGGCTCGCATCGTTTTGGTGACCAGTTCGGCGGCGTATTCCTTGATGGAGCTTTGCCCTTATGTCAATGAGGTCCTTCGCTTCGATCTTGCGGAAAAAGGAAGGAATCCACTGGATGTGGTGCGCGATATCATCGGGTTCTGCAAGGAACATCTGTGGCAGTATCGATACGATTGCTGCATTCTTCCGCTGTGGGGCGTGTTTTCCCTGATGATGCGCGTGTTTGTCTATCTCACAGGGGCAAGGAGGCGTGTGGGCTACAGCGACACAGTCGTAAATCACTGGCTGCCGCCTCAGGCCCATGCCAAGCCGACCAATGAAGGCTACCTGCTGACGGAGGCTGTCCTGAATCCGCCGGAGATAATCCATGAGGTGGACCGTTATCTGTATCTGCTGGAAGCCATGGGAATGGAACGTGCCACAAATAGGCAGACGGAACTCTGGATCGGGCGAACTGATATGCAACGGGCCAGGGCTCTTTTGGGAGATTTCGGAAAGGACGGCATTCTGGTCGCCATGTCTACAGGAGCCGGCGGCGATAGCAGGCGATACCCGGTGGAGCAATGGCTTGAGGCCATGCAGGAAATTGCCGCGCTGGGAGGACGTTTTGTGCTGATCGGCGGCAAGCAGGAGATGGAGGATCAGGAATTCCTGCGTCAGAGGATGTCTCCGGAAACTTTGCTCCCTCTGGTGGGGAAGACCAGTATGAGAGAATCTGCGGCAGTGATTTCATGTGCAAGGATTTTCATGGGAAATGCTACTGGCATGATGCATGCGGCAGCGGCATGCAATCGTCCCATCCTTGTCCTTTTCCGCGAAGCAATGGACAAGGATGGGGTCTGCACGGGTGTCCTGAGCGAGTTTCGCCGTTTTGAGCCAAGGGGCCGTTATTTTGCGGTGCGCCCCGTACATGCATTGGGAGATTGCAAGGGTGCGCTTGCCTATGGGGGATGCGCCTCACTAAAGGCGCATTGCATCCGGCAGATTCCGGCAGGAATGGTCGTGCAGGCATTTCGCATGGTGATGCAGGAAATGAAGAAATGAAGAAAAACTTTATGGGGCTGTTGCCCCTATTTTTTTTGTTATATAAAATCAGTATATTCAATGAATTTCTATTTACAAACAAATCAAAATAAAGTATAATAGGAAACATAAGTTTATAACAGGTTTTCCAGAAGGAGGTTTGGATATATGCCCAATAAACAAAATCATGCGTTCCATGAACTGGATATGGTGGTGGCAGGCTACGGGGAGAGAGGCATCTGCAGCCAGGTCTACTGGTCGGATGGCACGCGGGATGACGTGCCCGTGAAGGTTGGGACTGTGGTGCAGCACATCGCGGAGGCCTACGGGAAGACACTGCAATCCATCCGGAGGCATTGGAGGGAGATGTATCGGGCGGCGAAGGAGGAGCGGTTCGGGAAAATGGCCATTCTCGCCATCAGCCCCGGCGTCCTGCTCATGCCGGTCAAACTGGCGGTGAAGATGGTCGGGAGGGATGCAGCCATCGGCTATGTGAATCTTGCCCAGCCTGTCCGTTTCCTTGAGGAGAAGGATGGAACGGGTGCCAGGAGCAGGATCGAATTCGTGAATAGTCCCAATGTGCTGGACACGGTCTGGACGTGCCGCACACTGGAGAGGCATTTCGTGGCGGCGAGGCACTTCTTCCTGGAGGAGGATCAGCGCTATACCCACGAGAAGACCATCATGGAGCATGCGAACAGCTATCTGTGGGAGTGGCATCATCATCCGATGTACTTGCATTGATCCGGTCTCCTGCAGTTGCTCGGATAATCTTGGATATAGAATGTTTGGACCGGAGTCCGGCATGTCCCGCAAGCGGGAAAGTCCCCTCGCGGGACTTCTTTTTTTGCAAAAAATTGTGGGCAGGAAGCTCATAAGCCTCTTGTTTTGCAAAAAAAGGCGGCAAAAATCTTCTTTTTTGCTCTGCCATGGTGCCCATAGGCGCGTGTGCGCTCCCCTTTCCCCCATGCTACGATATCATCAGCGCGAATACATGGGAGGCCGGCTTCCCCAAAGGTTGGGGAAAAGATGACAATTGAAGAAGAAAGAGCATTGCTTGCCGCAGCGGCGGCAGGGGATGAGGAGGCGATGGCGGAGCTCTTTGAGGCGTACCGGGGGCTTCTGCTGCGGGCGGCGCATCTCTCGAAGGTGCGGACGGTGGCGGAGGATGCCATGGGCGTTGCCGAGGTGGAGTTCCTCCAGGCGGTCAGGAGCTACGATGCCGCACGGGGGGTGAATTTCGCCGCCTATGCCAAGAGCGCGGTCTATGCGGGGGTGCATCAGTTCTTCCGGCGGGAGCTCCGCCATTGGCAGCATGAGTTCGTGCCCTTCGACGGGGACGAGGAGGCGCCCTCGGTGTGGGATCTGGTGGCAGACGATAGGGACGCCATGGGAAGCTGGGAGCTTTCCGAGGATGTGCAGCGGGCCTTTGCCCTGCTGTCGGAGAGGGAACGGCAGGCCGTGGGGCTGACCTTCCTTCTGGGGCTGACGCAGAAGCGGGCGGCGGAGATCCTTTCCGTGCGCCCCCAGACGCTGAACGATGCGAGGAAGCGGGCGGTCAGGAAGCTCAGGGAGTATTTCGGTGCAGAGGACAATGGCTATAGGAGGTGTCTGGCATGAGAGTATTCATCAATCCGGGGCATGCGCTGGGCGGTCATCCCGACCCGGGGGCAGTGAACCATGAACTTGGAATCCGCGAGTGCGATATCGCCATGACGGTGGGGAGCCTTGCGGCGAACTTCCTGGAACTGGCAGGGCACGAGGTGAGCCTTCTCCAGAGCGACAATCTCATGGGAGAGTCGGAGGGGCCGAACGTGACGGCCCGGGCCAATGCATGGGGGGCGGATGTCTTTGTCTCCATCCATTGCAATGCGGCGAATGGCATGGCAAGGGGCGCGGAGACCTTCTGCTGGGAGCTCGGAGGAGCAGGGGAAAGGCTTGCGGCATCTCTCCAGCAGGAGGTATGGGGCTGCCTCTCCGCGGTGGACGGGGAGTTCCCGGACCGCGGCGTGAAGGTGCGGAAGGATCTCTGTGTGCTGCGGGTGACGGAGATGCCGGCGGCTCTGGTGGAGCTTGCCTTCATCGACAATGCAGAGGATGCCGCGCTTCTGATGCAGTATGGCGCAGAGCTTGGAAAGGCCATTGCGGAGGGGGTGATGGGGGGTTATTGAGGTGATGATGGGATAAACCAATCGAAACATCAATTGTTCGGGTTTTGCCGTTGGCAAAACCCGAACAATTGCGTTATAATAAAAGGAATAGATACTTTATGAGAGAGGGTTGAAGATGAACAAGGGAATCATTCTGGCCGGGGGTTCCGGCACGCGCCTCTATCCGCTGACGCGGGTGGTGAGCAAGCAGCTCATGCCGATCTATGACAAGCCGATGATATACTATCCTCTGAGCACGCTGATGCTGGCTGGGCTCAAGGACATCCTCGTCATCACGACGCCGGAGGATAACGAGAATTTCCGGAGGCTGCTGGGGGACGGGAGCCAGTGGGGCATCCGGATTTCTTATGCGGTGCAGCCCTATCCCGGGGGGCTTGCCCAGGCCTTTCTCGTGGGGGAGGAGTTCATCGCAGGGGAGGCCTGTGCCCTGGTGCTGGGGGACAACATTTTCTACGGCTCGGATCTGGCGGTCTCGGCGCAGCGGGCGGCGAAACTGGAGGACGGGGCGACGGTGTTTGCCTACTATGTGAGGGATCCGAACCGTTACGGCGTGGTGGAGTTCGACAAGGAAGGGAATGCCATCAGTCTGGAGGAGAAGCCGGAGAAGCCGAAGTCCAACTATGCGGTGACGGGGCTCTATTTCTACGACAAGGATATCGTGGATGTGGCGAAGTCCATCCGGCCTTCTGCACGGGGGGAGCTGGAAATCACGGATGTGAACCGTGTCTATCTGGATCGGGGCAAGCTCCATGTGCAGAAGATGCGCCGGGGCTATGCGTGGCTGGACACGGGCACCCATGAGTCCCTGCTGCAGGCATCGTCCTTTGTGCAGACCATTCAGGCACGGCAGGGGCTCAAGATCGCCTGCATCGAGGAGATCGCCTACCGCATGGGCTACATCGACGCGGAGCAGGTGCTTCGCCTGGCAGAGCCGCTTTTGAAGAATGACTACGGGCAGTATCTGGAGCAGATGGTGAAGGGCTGATGTTGCATCGGCATGGTTTGGACAGGAGTGGAAGAATTGAAGATTACGGAAACGAAGCTTAAGGGCGTGTATGTGGTGGAGCCACAGGTGTTCGGTGATGCACGGGGATGGTTCATGGAGAGCTGGTCGAAGAGGAAGATGGAAGAAGGCGGCATCCATGTGGATTTCGTGCAGGACAACCAGTCCTTCTCTGCGACGAAGGGAACACTGCGGGGGCTCCATTACCAGCTCAACCCCATGTGCCAGGCGAAGCTCCTTCGCTGCACCCGGGGAGAAATCCTCGATGTGGCAGTGGATATCAGAAAGGGCTCGCCCCAGTACGCGAAGTGGGTGGGGGTGAAGCTCTCGGCGGAGAACAAGAAGCAGCTTTTCATTCCCAGGGGGTTTGCCCATGGGTTCATCACCCTGACGGATGATGTGGAGGTCCAGTACAAGGCAGATAATTATTATGCGCCGGAGTGCGACGGCAACATCCGCTGGAATGATCCGGAGATCGGCGTGGACTGGGGCATGGAGCCGGTGATCCTTTCGGATAAAGACAGGAATGCGCCGCTCCTCGCGGAACGGACGGAATTGAATTTCGTGTATGAGGGCTGACCGTCGGTCCGGTTTGTGGGGTGCGATCTATGAAAAAAGCAGTGATTTTCGATCTGGACAATACGCTCTATGATTATGATGCCGCCGACAAGCCGGCGACGAAGGCGTTGGCGGAGAAGGGCAGTGAGCTTCTTGGAGTTCCTGTGGCGGAGTTTTCCATGTACTACGAGGCGGCGAAGACTGCGGTGAAGGCACGCCATGCGAGGCGGGCGGAGGAGCATAATCGCATGCTGTTCTGCCAGCATGCGGTGGAACTCCTGGGGAAGAGCCCTCTTCCCTATGCCCTGGAGCTTTACGAGACCTATTGGGATGTGTTCATCGGGAATATGGAGCCCTATGATGGCGTACTGGATTTCATGAAGGCCCTCAAGGAAAAGGGGCTCCGCATTGCGGTCTGCACGGACATGATGACGCGGGTCCAGTACCGAAAGCTGAGGAAGATGGGTATGGCAGGGTATATCGATTGCATCGTGACCAGTGAGGAGGCGCGTTGCGAGAAGCCCAATGCCGTGCTGTTCCAGATGACGCTGGACAAGCTGAAGGTGCTGACTCAGGAGGCGGTGTTCATCGGGGACAACCGCAGGCGCGATGTGCAGGGGGCCCTTTGGAATGCCATCCAGCCCATCTGGTTCGTGGCAGACCGGGACTATGAGCCGGAGGAGGGAATCTTCACGGTGAAATCCTACAGAGACCCTCGGCTGGCTGAGTTTTTTGAGCTTTCGTAAGAAACTTTGTGAAAGAATAGACGAAAGGGTGTGGAGATGTGCATAGAGACAAATTGGCCTATTTTTTCATTGCATTTGCCATCTATCTGCTCATCCGCGCCTTTTCCATGTACGCTGCCGCATCGACGGCGACGGTCCTGCTGTATGCGTCCATTGCCATTTCCCTGCTGGCGAGCAATGTGCCGAGGGTGATGGATCTTCCCATGCACTATGCCTATCCCGTGCGCTGCGTGGAGTATTTCGCCTTTGGTGTGGCTGTTGTCTGCTTTATTGCCATGTGCTTCCGGCATGTGGTGATGTGAAACTTTTAGGAAATGCAAGGCCCGCGGCTGTGCTTTGGAGCACAATCGCGGGCCTTGTTTTTTTATGGATTTTTAGGAAGTTGGATACTGGTTATTTGATCTCGATGCGCTTTGCGTGCTGGACCTCGGCGGCTTTTGGCATGTCGATGCGCAGGACCCCGTCCTTGAACTCGGCGGACACCTTCGACTCGTCGATGTTGTCGATGTAGAAGGAACGGCTCATGGTGCCGACGGAACGCTCGCGGCGGATGTAGTTCCCCTTCGCGTCCTTTTCCTCATGAGTTTCGTCCTTGCCGGCGGAGATGGTGAGATAGCTGTTCTCGTAGTGGAGGGTGATGTCCTCCTTTTTCATCCCCGGCAGGTCGGCGGTGAGCTCGTAGGCATCGCCCATGTCCTTCACATCCACCTTGAAGGAGGATGCGCCCCAATTGGTGGGGGCGAAGAAGCTGTCGTTGAAGAATGGCTCGTTGAACATATCGAAGAGGCTGCGGAAGCCGTCCTCATTCTTCGCCAAACTCTTCCTGGAACCAAACGGTACTAATCCAAACATGATGAACGTCTCCTTTCAGACTCGCCTATCGTCTTCCGATGGCTGTAGATAACATTTTCTCTTGGGGGTTCTTTCTTTTCCCCCTTGCAATTCTTATTATACTCAATAAAGTCAAAAAGTCAATAGGTCAAAACAACAAAAGTAGAATTTTTATGGAATCGTGTTTGCGGCTATGGTAAAATGTATGTGAGATTCTTTTGGGAAGGCTGGAAGCCCCAAGAAAGGAATGAGGTTCATGTCAATTACGATTGAGTTCACTCCTGCTGAAATAGCCCTTATCAAGGAACAGGCAACAGCGTGCAATACGACGGCGGAAGAGTTTATCCGGCAGGCCTCCGCGAAAGCCGCAAGAAATGCCGAATATCTTGCCAAACTGGATAAAGGCTTTAGATAATAAAAGAGCGGCTCCCATGGAAGGGAACCGCATTGGGGGTACAGAAAAAGCAGGCATGTCAAAGAAGGTCTGCGTAGTGTTTCCGTTTTGCGTTGGGCACATCGCACAGATTCATGGCATCTTCCAATGTGATATTCATCTTTTGCATGATGGACTTCAATGCCTTGATGGTGGAGGAATCCTCTCCTTGCTGTATGCCCTGCTGTATGCCCTGCTGCATGCCCTGCTGCATACCGTCTTCCCAGATTCCCTCGCTTAGGTTGCACATACTTTCTACCCCCTTCTTCAATGTCGGTGTGAGATGGATGCTGTACTCGTTCTTGAGGATGTTGCCAAGCTCCTCTGCCTTCATTCTATCAAGAAAGAGGGCGTTGAGCAAGCGAAAAAGACCGGTGAGTTCCTTGGCGCTCTTTGTTCCCAGGTTGATGACGATGATGGTGATGAGGTCGTAGTGGCGAGGATTGGCATGGTAGTCCCCGGCTAGCTGCCGTTCCTGCATGCTGTAGGAATTGATGGTGTATTCCTGCTTCTTTGGCGGGTGGGTGCAGATCCAGACGCTGTAGACCTTGCGGATCCTGCCGTAGTCAGAATGGGTGAACACTGTGCCGTACTGGTGAGAGAGCATGCGGCTCCCGTAGAAGATGCCGCGCATGAGCAGGGGGTAGCCGGGATTGGAGCGGTTCTGGGCCTCGCCGTTGACGAACAGGTGGATGGGGTGGTTGAGAGGAGGGGCAAGGGCAGTGAAGTGGACATCATAGAAGGTCGGTGTTTCATCGATGCTCCCGTTTTCACAGGGGAGGCCGCTGATTTTTGTGAGGAGGCCGTCCCCCATCACGGGGACGGAGGCCACAGCGGGAGTTCCCTCGATGTAGCGGCGGGCAATCTCTCCGGGAGGGATGTCCCGGTACTCGTCCATGCAGGTATGCATGATCTGGGCGAAGATTTCCTTTTCCGAGAGCACCTCCTTGCAGGCATTGTCGTAGAGGAGTTTCTGTTCCATGAAGCTTGGCATCGCGTGTGCTCCTTTCTTATGGAAATGTGTTTGAGGAAAGTATATCATATGCAGGTGTGTTTGTATAGGAGACAAATGTTGCGTAGCACAGGGAAAGACAAGGCCCGCGGCTGTGCTTTGGAGCACAATCGCGGGCCTTGCATTTTTATGGATTTTCAGGAAGCTGTTTACTTGATTTCGATGCGCCTTGCATGCTGGACCTCAGCGGCCTTGGGCATGTCGATGCGCAGGACCCCGTCCTTGAACTCGGCGGACACCTTCGACTCGTCGATGTAGAAGGAACGGCTCATGGTGCCGACCTATCGTTTTTGATGGGCTGTAAATGATATTCTCTCTCGGGGGCCTTACCGTTCTTTCCCCCTTGCAATTCTTATTATACTCAATAAAGTCAAAAAGTCAATAGGTCAAAACAACAAAAAGTAAGTTTTTTTATGGAATTGTGTTTGAGGCTATGGTAAAATATATGTAAGATTCTTTTGGGAAGGCTGGAAGCCCCAAGAAAGGAATGAGGTTCATGTCAATTACGATTGATTTCACTCCTGCTGAAATAGCCCTTATCAAGGAACAGGCAACAGCGTGCAATACGACGGCGGAAGAGTTTATCCGGCAGGCCTCCGCGAAAGCCGCAAGAAATGCCGAATATCTTGCCAAACTGGATA
>Ga0256405_10001187_pt1 | contig 74285 bp, 64 predicted proteins | sample RumenRJG_02DNA_FD_189096 | JGI IMG/M metagenome (GOLD analysis project Ga0256405, IMG submission 189096) | Bovine rumen microbial communities from Lethbridge, Alberta, Canada - RJG_02 | ecosystem: Host-associated > Mammals > Digestive system > Stomach > Rumen | place: Canada: Alberta...
GGCTTCGACTTTAGTCAGTTCGGCGGCGGTCAGCAGGGCGGCTTTGACATGAGCCAGTTCGGCGGCGGACAGCAGGGCGGCTTCGACTTTAGTCAGTTCGGCGGCGGACAGCAGGGCGGCTTCGATTTCAGCCAGTTCGGCGGCGGCCAGCAGGGCGACTTCGATTTCAGCCAGTTCGGCGGCGGACAGCAGGGCGGCAATAATACTCAGCCACAGAACGACACAAATACCAACAACGGCGGCGGCGCTTCACAGAAGAGCGGTACTATCAAGATAATGCCTGTCGGCGACTCTATCACCAATGGTGACGGAGAGCAGGGCGGCTACAGAAAGTACCTCTACGACGCTCTTACAAAGAAAGGCTACAAGATAGACATGGTAGGTCCTAACGGTAAGAACAGCGCTTCTGCTAACGGCATTTCCTATGATGACAACCACGCAGGCTACAGCGGCTACCAGATAAAGGAAGTTCCGAGCTGGGGACAGCAGCAGGGCGGCAAGGGCAGCTTATACAACGAGCTCAAGAACGCCAACGCTGTTAAGCAGGCTCAGCCTGATATCATACTCCTTATGATAGGCACAAACGACCTGACAGCTAACCGCTCAATGGACGCCTGTGCATCAGACCTCCGCGCTATGCTGGACTATATGCTGGCAGATATGCCCTCTGACGGCGTTATCTTCCTCTGCTCAGTTCCCGAGCATACAGCTTACGGCGGAAATACTCAGAAAATAGGCAACTACAACAGCACTGTAAAGCAAGTTGCCGAGGAATACGCAGGCAAGGGCAAGAATGTCAAGTTTGCAGATGTTCACGGCTGTCTCGACGGCATGAACGATATCGGCGGCGACCAGCTCCACCCCAACGGCGGCGGCTACAAGAAGATAGGCAACTTCTTTGCAGGCGTTATCGACGAGTATGAGGCTGCTTCCGCACCTGTTGTCACAACGACCACAACAGCTGCAACAACAACGACTACCACAACTACAAAGGCTACAACTACAACAACAGCTGCAACAACTACTACAGCTCCTGCACTCAAGGCAACAAAGGCAGGCGACGCAAACTGCGACGGCGAAGTAGATATGTCTGATGTAGTTCTTGTAATGCAGGCTCTTGCTAACCCAAATAAATTTGCCATAGGCGGCTCTGACGCAAAGGCTCTTACCCCACAGGGCGAGGTCAACGCAGACGTCGACAAGGCTTCCGAGGGACTTACACCAAGCGACGCATTAACTATCCAGAAGTTCCTTCTCGGCATGATAAAAAGCTTATAAGACATAATTTACCATTTACCGAAACAGAGCCATGACAACTTGTCATGGCTCTGTTTCTTTGTTTATTCTGTTTTCTCCAGCAATTCGCTCAGTGCTATCTCAAAGTCAGTATCCTGCTGAGGTGTACGCTTGGAAAGTCCCTTTGTGCGTCCGCCGCTGCGGCGAATCTTTGCGGAGACTGCGCGAAATTCCAGCAGTCCCGAAATATTCTCCTCGGTGTAGCGTTTGCCGTCCTGATTAAGGACAACTGCTCTTTTGCTGAGACACATCGCCGCAAGACCGTAGTCCTGAGTTATGGCGATATCCCCTGCTCCCACAAGGTTCACAAGGCGGAAATCAGCGCTGTCCGCACCCTTGTCAACTATGATAGTCTCAGCGCCCTCACGCTGTATGGAATGGGCTGTGTCGCAGATTATGGTACATTCCAAGCCGTGTTTTTTTGCTGCTCTGACTGCGATATCCACTACGGGGCAGCCGTCAGCGTCTATAAATATCCTCATACCTGTCTCCTCTTTTCACATAACATAAAAGCAGCCCAAGGGCTGCTTTTATTTATCCTTATTACGAACAAGCTTTTAATTTATCCTTTTTAGCCAGATTGCAGCGGCGGATCTCCTTCGATTCAACTATAGGCTTAGGTCCCTGTTCAAGGAACTCATAGCCGCTTGCCGCTACTATAAGTCTGATATCGGGCTGCATTTTTACAGGAATGCCAAGCTCGGCGCACTTGTCAACGATATCCTTTATCCACTCGAATTTCAGCGGAGGATAACCCTCGCCGACCTCTCCGCCGATTATTACCCATGAATACTCCCTGCCAAAGGTCTTTACCAGCTCGTCAAGGTGAACAGGCTCTATGTATTCAAGCACCGGCTGATATACGACGCAGGCTGTGATAAGGTGGTCCTTTGTCTTGTCGATGAGCTGGGTAATGCGGTCTGTATACTTGTTCTTATCAACGGTACAGGAGATAACAACGTTGCGTATATCTGTGTCCTTCGGGATATTTTTGAGGTTTATGCCGTTTGGACGCTTTGTTACCAGCTGGAATGTATCAACGCACTTGTTTTTTCTGCGCTTGAGATTGTTTGCCGCGATTATCTGCTCTAAAACGTTTTCCTGCCACTCAGGTCTCCAGCAGCCGAAATCCGACATATATGTAAGGAACCAGTCGATAGGACACTCGTTCTCCACGTTGAAAAGCTCGGGAACGTCATTGCCCTCATCGTCCTTTGTCATCTTATAGAAGCCGCGGAATACAGGCTTTCTATAATCATCAGTTATCTCAAAATGATCTACTACCTTTTTGGTAAAGCAGTATTTACAGCCTATAGGACAGCCAACAACAGGAGAATAAACCTTAGTATTCAGGTTTGTATCATAGTTTATATCCCTAAGGATACGCTTCAGAGCAAGCTGATGACCGTCATAATAAGCGCGGAGCTTGCGTATCTGGTCAAGGAACTCCTTGTTGAGGTTCTTGTACTCCTCAAGCTCTTCCCTAACGGGATACATATCTATTTTCAGCTTCATAAAGTCAAAGCCGCTGAAATTGCATATAAGCGTATTCAAAAGCCTGTTTACGACTTCGGGTTTTTCAAGCATAGTGATAATGCCTGCTGACAGCGCGTCGGTGTAGTAGTCTTCAATTCTCAGCATAAAATATCTTCCCTCTCATTTTCCTTTAATTATTTTTTGAAGACGGCTTTTGAAAAAAATCATTGCTTTTTTTAATGCTGAGTCATAAAGTGTAAATTTTGAAAGATCCATATTAAGCCCCCCGTTCAATGTGGTCCCTTTTAAGTTCCCTTTTGTACTTATAGTACGTGTTATTAGAAAGCCCGATCAGTTTCATGCACTCCTTATCGGAGAGCTCACCCTCAAAATCCTTGCTTAGCTTGATTATAAGAGGCTTAACAGCCTTGCTTTTCTTTGTTTCATGAACAGCGCCCTTAACAGTACCGATCTGCTTGCCGCTGCTGCGTGCAGCTTCGATTCCCTCACTGGTACGCCTGCTCAGTTCCTTTATTTTCTTTTCCGACTGAGCATAAGCTTTGTATATATCCTGTTCGATCTTATTCATTATGAAATGATCAACAGCAGACATCACTCCCTTTAAGAGGTTATTCGCAGCCTGTTCCTCAGGAGATAATGAAAGGGAGATGATCCCGTTCAGTGCCTCTCTGTAGGACTCAGTATCCAGATAGCGTTCTCTGATAAAGACAAGCCGTATATTCTTACAGACCAGCTCCTTATACAGGACGAATGCCTCGGCAGCATCGATTCCCATTTTGCTTACGCTGTCAAATACGATAACATCGTTATTTTCAAGCCTTCGGAACAGCTTTTCCCATTCGGGGCGATTCAATGACGCTCCCGAACACGTTTCTTTAATGATCTCGGCTTTGGAAAAAGCCTCTTTAATATTTTTAATCTGTCGATCCATCGACTGTTTTTTGGTGCTTATACAACAATAGCCATATACCATACTCTCACCCTTTCATGGAATTAATGAGATATAAAGATATATCACGATCCTGTTTTCTATATTTATTTTGATGTATAATATGATCCATTCAAAACAAAAACGTTTTGTTGGTTGATGGATATGCAGGCAAAATAGACCGCCTGCTTGTTATATCAAATATAACGCATGAAATTTGATATATTTATTATACCATACCATTTCCGAAAAGTCAATGATTTTGATAGAAAAATAAAAAACGTCATTTTTAATATAAAAAATCCCCTGTGAGCTTTTTTATCATATAACATCAATAAACGATAATAAAAATCGCTCCGAACAGACTTTTTCATAAAATCAAGCAAAAAAGCTCCTTTGTTTAACCATAGTGCTTATACAGAAGTTTTATGCTTATTATTGAGAGAACCCCTTTTGAAAAAGGGACCCTCTGACGGAGGACGTCCCCTCTGTCACTGCGTGACATCTCCCCGCACTGCGGGGAGTCACTCTCAAACTCTCTCCCTAAAACTTTCAGTTTTATTTTTTCTCATATAGGGCTCGCTCTGTATTATTACAGGGCTTTTTTTATTTTAGGCGAGCCCTATATGAGAAAAAATCAGCTAAAAAAGTCTTTGGAAAGGGGTATGGGGGAAAGCCTTTCTTCAGAAAGGTTTCCCCCCCATAATTAACTATAAGCTTCTATATGAGTATTGCGGTTAAGCAAAGGAGCTTTTTATCATGTAAAAATAAGTGCGCCGCTCTCCTCCATCATGCCGAGGAGGAAATAACGAGCCTCCTCGCGGAGCTCGGGCTTAGCCATATAGTACATATAGGTCTCGACCTTGTTCAGTGTGCTTGCAGTCCTGCCCTCTATCTTGAACTGCTCAAAGCCCATAGGAACGTACTTCTCCCATATAGCCTCGGGAGAGATATGAGTTTTCAGCTCCTTGATATCGAAAATGCTGCGCTTTGAGTAGGGACAGGCGCTGAAATGATTGGGATCGTATTTATCAAGGTCAAATGGCACGTTGGGGTATTTCTTTATGTGATTGCAGAAAGCTATCTGCTGCTGGCTTATGTCCTTGTAGTGCTGAAGCCTGCCCTGACATTCTGGCTGACAGCAGGCGTTCACCAAAAGCTCTATGTCCTTTTTACGCGGCATATCTTCAAGGATATCGAATTTATTGTTCAGGTCGTAATCCGCAACGACAACGTGATAATCCTTTTCAAGCTCCGCCATGAGAGCTTCCTTTGAGTTAAGACGCTTGCAGGTAGAGCTTGTAAGCTTGTACTGCGGGAACTCCTTACGGATATAATCTTCAAGTATGGGCGACGCCACGATGACTTCGTTCATGCCGTTGTTTGCAAGGTGGAGCATCATATTGCAGCGCTCATCGCTGAGGTGCTTCTTTTCAAGCATGATATTCGTAAACGTAAAGCGAAGCGGTATACCGCGGTTATTGAACTCCCTGATGACTGTTTTCATGTAGTTCTTATCGGTGTTGCCGCCCTGAGACCTGCCGCCGTTCCATAGACAAGGCGGAAAGACTCCGTATACAGAGGCAATCTCCACGCCCTCGCGGAAGAAATCGGGACGGTTTTTCAGCATTTCCGCAAAGAGCAGATTGAGCTTGAAGCTGCCCGAAAAATCGGGAAGATGAAAACGTACTCGCATAGTATTCTCCTTAAATTTTATATATAGGCTTATTTTAGTGTTTTTATTATAAATTAGGAATTAACGCATTGACTTAATGAACCTATGAATGGGATTCCAAAGGGACTTTGTTCCTTTGGCAGAGTCCAGAGACAGCGTCTCTGGTGGGTTTGGGCAAAGCCCAAATATCGAAGGCGCTTCGCAAGGGTGAATCCCGAAAACAATCCAGTGAATTGTTTTCGGGAGAGGGACGCCTTGCAAGTGAAGGCGTCCCTTAACTAAACTGTATTCTAATTATATCATCAAATACCAAAAATAGCAATACGCGCGGCAAAAAAGCTGCGCTCCCTGCCATTGACAAAGGGAAAGATATGATATATGATAAAGAAAATGTGACACTCATGCACACTCTCTTGAATGTTATTATTGAAAGCACGTTTTCCATGGAGCACTTTCAGAAAGGAGGAGATCTATGACGGGTAAAGAATACTCCAGACTATACCATAAATCACGTGACAAGGCATACGACGCACTGTTTGAAGAATACTGCAATTACGTTTACGCTATAGTTTACAACAGACTGAGAGGTATTGCTTCACGGGAGGACATTGAAGAATGCGTCAGCGACGTTTTTGCAGATGTTTTCTTCGGATATTCCGCCGAATCCGCCGTGAAAGAGGACATGAGAGGCTATATCGGCACTGTTGCAAAGCGCCGCGCTATAAACGCCTTTCACAGTCTCACCGCAAGGCAGAAGCACTTCTCGGGCAATGCCGACGAGGAGCTTGTCACTATAAGCTCCGATAAGGATATCGAAGCCGATTCCGACAGCGCCGAGACGAGAAGCATACTGCTGAGCAAGATAAACGAGCTGGGCGAGCCCGATTCAACGATCATACTCCAGAAATACTATTACGAGCGCTCCTCGGCTGAGATAGCGGAAATACTGTCAATGAAATCCTCGGCTGTACGTATGAGAGCCGCAAGAGCTCTGGAAAAGCTGAGAAAAAAACTGGCAAACGTCGGTATCACACTGTAAAGGAGCTGAGTAATATGAAAGAAATGCGTGGTTTTGATATGCTGGATAATGCAGACGATAAGACAGTTGACCTTCTTTCGGAGGTACCTGTTCTTACAAAAGAAGAAAAAGAGAGGATGCTGGCTATGAGTAAGAAAAAGCTGGACACTATGAACAGAGAAAGCAATATAAACATAAGCAATGACGAAGTCGAAGTAAGCGGCGTTGAGCACTACAAGCGCCCGAAATGGCAGATGTTCACATCTGCGGCAGCCTGCCTGCTCCTTTTGGGAGGTATCGCAGGCGGCACATATGCCGTGAGCAGAAAGGGCGGAGCTCCCTCGCAGCAGCTTACCGAGGTAGAAGCTACCACCGCAGATTCCCAGACAGAGCATGATATACTGCCTACAGAGGCTGTTGAAATGAGCAATGAGGAGCTTCAAAGCATTGCAAAACAGCTTCTTGAAAATGCAGAAACACTGGACACTCTTGCAGGCGGTATACCTGTGGGATTTGAGTTCAAAAGTTCCGATCCAAAAGCTGTATTGATAGACGATATAAAGGGAGTCAGCTATAAGCAGATCGAAGGGATAGATTCACTTGACGAGATACGCACTTTACTGAATGATACCTTTGCAGAGCCAATTATACTTGAGTTTGAATACAAACTGTTCGATGGTGAAACTCCTGCCTTTATCGAAAGAGACGGAAATATACTTTTCACCGATAAGGTAACAGGTCACCGCTTCTATTTCGAGGGAGAGCCCGAGATAACAAGAAATGACGACGGCAGCGGTTTTTCTATGGTTATCAACAATAAGAGCAATTCGGGCAGCGGTCAGGTAAACTTCAAGGTAGCCAAGATAGACGGCAAGTACAGGATAAACAATTACTCATCGTCTATGAGCTATGCAGCTTCAGAGGATAATCTTAATGAAAACGCCGATCCTATGGCTATTGCATATCAGGCAAAGATAGCCCTTAATGACGTGTTTAAGGTTTGCGCTCGAATCGATGTCGAAGTAGACAAAAACGACTGTATGGTCGATGATGAAAACGCTCAGGAGTTCACTGATGATTGGAAAACATACTACGTGGATTACTACAGAGTTACAGACTCACGTTTCAATTCAATAGACGATGTAGTTGACTATGTCTCAGACCGTGTATGCGGAGACTTCAGAGATATCCTGATAAACGACATAAAGGGCGGTTACTGCGCAAAAGGCGATCAGCTCTACTGCCTGCAAAACGGCATAATCCCTGACGGTATACCCTTTAACTTAACCTCAAAAACTGAAATAGCCGACAAAACAGACTCGTCAATGACTGTTGAGACCTCCTTTATTGTAAACGGCGAAGAAGCTCCATTCTATATAGACCTTTATCTCGTTGAAGGCAAGTGGAAGATAGCAAGATACGATTTCTGACATTATAACGCAAAAAGCTTCCGAAAGTATCAGCTTTCGGGAGCTTTTTGTCTTATTCAGTTATAATCAACAAAATATTATTGACTTGCGTGAAATAATATGATATAATACATACAATGAGAAGTGTTCGGATTTTATTTTGGAACGAAAGAAGGTGGAGCAAAATGTATGTGCAGGGCAAATGCTACAAATGCGGAGGATTTATGGCTGTGGACGGTTCAGAGGACGCTTCTGTATGCCCGTTCTGCGGCAAGCCCTTTATCGTGGAAAAGGCTATCCAAAACTTCAATGACACTGCACCGCATGACATAGACGTAGAAAAGGCATCTTATGATTACGACAGCGACTTCGTTGTAGAGAGAAGCGTGCTTATCCGCTACAACGGCTACACCAAAAAGGACGTAAGGATACCAGACGGTATCACGGTTATCGGAGAATCTGCCTTTCAGGGCATGAACAACATCGAATCCGTTTATATCCCCGACGGCGCCGAGCTTATCAGCGAGGGAGCTTTTTCGGGCTGCAAGAATTTGCAGGCTATCCACATTCCCGATAGTCTCATAACTATAGACAGAGAAGCCTTCAACGGCTGCATGAGACTGAAAAACATCAATTTCCCCGATAATCTCAAAAATATCGAAGCAGGCGCTTTTATAGGCTGCACAAGTCTCGAAGCCGTAACTCTTCCAAAAGAGCTTGAGATTCTTGCGTGGAGGATATTCGAGGACTGTACAGGTCTGAAATACGTTTTTATCCCGAAAAAAATCAAAACTATAGAGGACTACGCTTTTGCCGAGTGTACAAGTCTCGAAGAAGTAAAATTTGAAAGTCTCCACTATGACGACGGCACTTCTGAGGGAATTTTCAGAATAGGCATGAACGCATTCAAAAACTGCAAAAATCTCAGCAGCATAAATATCCCCGAAACAGTAAGGTTCATCGGCAATCAGGCTTTCAGAGGCTGTTCAAGTCTTAAAAAGCTGCTTATCCCAAAGAGCATCAAGGCTGTCTATCCCCTCGCCTTTGCGGACTGCACCAGCCTTGAACAGGTGACCTTTGAGGGCGATACTGAGCTTTACAAGGGCAGCAACCCTTATAAATACGAGAAAAATGCCGCTACCTTTTATAACTGTCCGAAGCTCCTGAATGTAAGCTACAGCAAGATCCAGCCGAATTACTGGGCGTTTCCTGCGTATACCAAGGCTCAGGAGCCTGCAAATATAGAAAACGGCAGGTGCAGATACTGCGGCGGAGAGTTCAAAGGACTTTTCGACAAGGTCTGCTCTGTATGCAAGAATCCGAAGGACTACTAAACACATAAGCGCTGGCGTGATGAATATCACGCCAGCTAAAATAAGAAAGAATAAAGAAAAACGAAGAAATAATAATTAAAGTGTCCGCTTTCGCGGACATATAAGTATCTGTCGCCGCAAGGCGGCACTTTTATTATTATTTATTATTTCTTCACTGTTCTTTATTCTTTAAAAACAGGCATAAAGCTAAGCTTTATGCCTGTTTGCTTTGATATCGTACTTTTACTTAGTATCCTCCGTCGGCTTTCTTCTGCCGTGGAATATCTCCTTCTGGATATACAGCTGTTCATCTGCCTGTGCTATCAGCTGTGCGGCGGTAATAGCTCCCGAGCGGCAGGTAGCACAGCCCGTACATACTGATATAGTCGGGATAAGGTCGGCGCATTTCTGGCGGAGAGCGTTCACCTCGTTCTGTATAGCCTCCTGAACATCTGCCTCATCGCTGACTATAAGCACAAATTCATCGCCGCCGTATCTGGCACAGAAGCCGTGAAGCTTATCCGAAACATTATGCAGAGCGTCCGCAACGAGCTGGAGCGTTCTGTCTCCCACTATATGACCGAATTTATCATTGACCTGCTTGAAGTCGTTGACGTCTATCATATGTATCCTGAACGGCTTTTCCTCCATGGCACCGTGTATCATGTCCTGTAGAAAAATCTCCATACGCCTGCGGTTGTTGAGTCCTGTTAAGGCGTCGGAGTATATCTCGCTGTTCTGTATCTCAAGGAACGCAAAATGTATTGGCAGGAAAATTCCAAGGGAAACGATAGGAGAAAGGGGCAGGATACCCTCCAATATCGCAGTTGCCGAGGGGATTATTATAAACAATAGGGGCAGACGGTATTCTTTTTTCAGCTTTACCTGCTTGTTTGAAAAGCTCTGCGCAAAGGAGTATATTCCGCTGCCGAAAAGCTGTATAAAAATAAAGATAATATGTACGATATAGCCGTCCGCAAACTGGAATATATCTTTTTCGTCGATATAGAAATAAAATCCATTAAAAACAGAAGCTATGGTGATCATGCAGTCTACGGCAGCAATAGCGTAGTGCATTCCCATAAGGAGCTTCATATTCTTCGATTTATTCTGGTCTATACGGTAGATAACGAATATGCACCAGCCTAAGGTCAGAAGCGTTACTGCAATAAGTCCCACAGTATTGGTAAGCTTGTTCAGAGTGGTATTGAACGGCACAAGTCCGCCCTGTCCCAGCGCCCAGAAAATGTCGCTCATAAGGTAGATTATGAAAAACAGTGCCATTCCTCTGAAATGCCGCATTTGCAGGTCTGTACCAACGTTTTTGTTAGCCTTGACGATGATGCCGATAGAAAAGAATATGCAGAACATCTCCGTTACCACGTAAGAAATATAAATAGCAGAGCCATTCATCTGAATCCCCCCTATAATTCAGAAATATATTATTAAAGAAATTTCGCAAACAGTTCTTCTTATAATATAATATCATATTAATGTATTGAAGATATTGTTTATTTTGTAAACAGTTGTAGCCGTTTTTGAGATTTGTAGCATTTTACAACAAAGTCTGCTTCTGATTGGTAAAAGTGTCCCATTAGCGAACGGCTCTAAATATCAGAAGCTTAATAATACTTTTCAATTCTGAATCCGAGCCTGTGTCCTTGACATTAACGCCGATACAGTGTATAATAGTCCTTGTTTGCAAAAATCGTCTTTTTTCGGGAGGAATAAATATAATCAAGAAAATACTGCTCATTTTGCTGAGGCTTCTGTCGCTGCCCTATGTGTACGGTGTCCTGTTCATAACGCTGATATGGAGAAAGCCCACATACACCCATAACTTCAAGCCGCCGTTCTGGGAAATAGCCCAGCTTATAGGCGGAAACAGACATATGCTTTTCGATATAATCGGGAATATACTTCTGCTTTTTCCGCTGGGATTCTTTCTGCCCATATGGTTCAGAAAGGCTGACAAGCCGAAAAAAGTCGTCCTTATATGCTTTTTTGTCTCGGTTGCCATCGAGATAACACAGCTTATCACCACACGTGGATATTTCGAGACAGACGACCTGCTCCACAACACTATCGGAGCTCTTATGGGAGCGCTTTTAGGCTGTTCCCTTGCAAAACAGCTATATACGGACAATAAAAAAACTCAGAAAAAATAAAACAGCTTCCTTATGCGAAACCGCAAAGGAAGCTGTATTTTTTTAGCCGTAAATGCTCATATATTCAAGATCATAGGTAACGTTTTCAATCTCGGATCTGGCTCCTTCAGATTTTTCCATATCCCTGAGAATAGCGTTTATCTCATCTTCCAGACTGTCATAATATGGCTTCAGGAAGAAGTTTGCAAGATTATCGGGTTCCTCAAAGCCGTTCTTGTTTATAAATTCCTGAACCTCTTCATCATTTGCAAAACACGGTACATTTACATTTTCTTCTTTATCAAAAATATCCTCGGGAAGAGAGGAAAGAGCTAAATAAATAGTCTTTTCAGGCAGAAATTTGCGGAGCTCAGCCAGAAAATTCCTTACATTGATATTATTGTTCATAGATATCACCTCAGCATAAAAAATTTGATAATTTCCATTTTGATCCATCATAAAAATATATAATGCAATATAAAATAGAATAAGGTGTAAAACCCGTGATAAAAATTACTGTCAGGAAAATTCTTTGTATAGAACCATGCCTGAATTTTATATTGATATTATACCACCCAACTTCTGAAAAATCAACAAAAACTATGCCAAATAAATAAAAAACCGCTTTTTTTACAATAAAAACGTACGCTGATTGTATAATGTGAATAATGCGGCGAAGGTATTTTTATTACATTCTGTAAAATCGAAACCATACATAATCTTTTGTATTATTTTTGCCTATTTGCCGAACAAAACCGACTGACAACCGATATGCATAAAAAATCATATAAAAATAATATATGCCATACAAAGAAAAATAATTAAAACAAGTTACACAGCGCCAACTAATTGTTAAAAATACATGGTGGATAATATTAAATTCACAATTGTTGCAACGCTGTCACAATTATTGGTAGCATTCTGAAAGAAAGAAGCAATATTTGGTCATCTGAAAACTGCTCGTTTCGATAATTTGAATACTGTCAGCTATACCTCGAGTGTTATTTTTATGTAATATTACGAATAGACAAATTTAGGGTTGACATCCCCATATAAATATGATATAATAACTCGAAAAATACGAATCGTAACTAATTGTTTGGATTATACTAATAGTTATTGGATTTTGTTTTAGGATTAGATCAAACCAAGTGTCTGGATTTTATACTTTTTGGAGGGAATCATTATGAAAGTTTCATTTTCACCACCCGATATTTCGGTCCTCGAAATTCATGAGGTATGTGAAGCACTGAAATCAGGCTGGATAACCACAGGACCGATGACAAAGCGCTTTGAAAAGAACATTGCCGAAATGATCGGCGTCAACAAAGCCTGCTGTCTTAATTCACAGACCGCCTGTGCTGAAATGGCATTAAGACTTCTCGGCGTAGGCGAGGGCGACGAGGTCATCACAACTGCTTATACATACACTGCTACAGCTGCTGTTGTATGCCATGTTGGCGCAAAGCTTGTTCTTGTAGACACTATGCCAAACAGCTTCGAGATCAATTACGATCAGGTAGAAAAGGCTATCACAGAAAGGACCAAGGTCATCATCCCTGTTGACCTCGGCGGCGTACCATGCAACTATGCAAGACTTTTTCAGATAGTAGACAGCAAAAAGTCTCTGTTCAAGCCTAAGAACAAGATCCAGGAGGCTATCGGACGTGTTGTTATCAGCGCTGATACAGCTCATGCCTTCGGTGCAAAATGGCGCAATATGAATGTCGGCAATATCGCTGATTTCTCCAGCTTCAGCTTCCACGCTGTAAAGAACCTCACTACCGCAGAGGGCGGTGCTCTTACATGGCGTCCTATCGACGGTATTTCAGACGAGGAGATATATCATCAGCTCCAGCTTTTCAGTCTCCACGGTCAGAGCAAGGACGCACTTGCCAAGACTCAGCTGGGCGCTTGGGAGTATGATGTTGTCGGAACATGGTACAAGTGCAATATGACTGATGTAGCTGCTGCGATCGGACTCAAGCAGCTTGAGAGATATCCGCGTATGCTGGAGCTCAGACATCAGATAATCAATTACTACGATGAGGCTCTCAACGAGATAGGCATCGAGACTCTCCCACATTACACCAACGAGTACTCATCTTCGGGACACCTCTACATCACAAGAGTTCCCGGCATATCCTTAGAGGAGAGAAACGAGATAATCACACGCATGGCTGAGCAGGGCATTGCGACAAACGTACACTACAAGCCCCTTCCTATGCATACAGCATATAAGAATCTCGGCTTTGATATCGCTGATTATCCTAACGCTTACGAGCACTTCAAGAACGAGATAACACTTCCGCTTCACACCTGTCTTACCGGTGAAATGGAAAACTATGTAGTAAGCAATTACGTAAATATAGTAAAGGATTACCTTTGATACTGCGCCGCTGGGAAGATCTCCCTTCATTCATGAAAACGGAAGAGGTAAGACCGTATTGGGAGATATTATGGAAAAAGCGCGGACATCTTGCAGTAAAGCGTGCATTTGATATCATTACCGCACTTTTTCTGCTGATGATAACAGCGATACCGATGATAATTATCGCTGTACTGATAAAGCTGGATTCAAAGGGACCTGTGCTTTATCGTCAGGAAAGAATAACAACGTACGGAAAGCGCTTCCGCATACATAAATTCCGTACTATGGTACAGAATGCCGACAGAGTGGGTTCGGCTGTTACTGTAAGCAACGACAACAGAATAACCCGTGTCGGCTCAAAACTGCGCGGATTAAGACTTGACGAGCTTCCGCAGCTCATAGACGTGCTTCAGGGTACTATGAGCTTTGTGGGCACCCGTCCCGAAGCATCCAAGTATGTGAAAATGTACCGTCCCGAATTCAACGCTACACTTCTTATGCCCGCAGGCATAACAAGCGAGGCTTCTATCAGATACAAGGACGAATATAAGCTTTTAAGCGTTTCCGAGGACGTTGATAAAACATATATAGAGCAGGTGCTCCCCGGAAAAATGGTGTGGAACCTTAATTCCATCGAACGTTTTTCATTTTTCCGCGAGCTTCTGACCATGGTCAGAACTGTTCTTGCTGTTTTAGGAAAAGAATATGATTGAGGAGTTGTCAGATGGTCACCATCAGAAAAATGTCTGCGTCAGAAGAAAAAAACATCAGAAAGCTGTCACGGCTCCATACCCGTGCATTTCCTGATTTCTTCCTCACACAGCTTGGTGTAGGATTTCTTGACGCTCTTTACAAGGGGTATCTGAACGACGAAAGGTCAGGCATAATAGTTGCCGAGGACAACGGCAGACTTGCAGGATTCATCGCTTATTCCTATGATTACCCGAATTTCTACAAGGGACTGATAAAGCATCATCTTCTCAGATTCGCTTTCTGCTCACTGGGAGCGGCTGTCAGACACCCTTCATTTATCAAAAGGCTGCTTGGCGCTTTTAAAAAGAGCGATTCCGTAGTCAAAAAAGAAAAATACGTCGAGCTCGCGTCTATATGCGTTGAACCGAAAATGGGCAAACAGGGCATAGGCTCTAAGCTCATAGACCATCTCAAGGGCATGGTGGACTTTAACAATTACGCCTATATCAACCTTGAAACAGACGCCGTAAACAACGACGCTGTAAACAGATTCTATGTAAAGAACGGCTTCAAGCTGGCAGGAAGTTATTTTTCTCCCGAGGGCAGAGAAATGAACGAATACAGATTCGGGTGCTAAGGGGGCTGAAATGTCAGTGAAAATGCTGTATATCCTTAATCTTGCGGAAAAAGTCAATAATTTCTCATATTCCGCAATGATAGCTGCACAAAAACTGGGTATCGATTTCTCTATCGCAGGAAACTGGGGATATCCAAACGACGCAGCAAGAGAAGCCGATGAAAAAAAATACGGTATAAAGATCTATCAGGTCGATTTTATTCGCACTCCCTACGATCCTCGTAACTATAAGGCTTATCGTCAGATAAAAGCCATCATGGAGCGTGAAAAATTCGACCTGATACACTGTAATACGCCTATCGGCGGCATAATCGGAAGATTAGCCGCAAAAAAATGCGGAATAAAGAACGTTATCTATCAGGCACACGGCTTCCATTTCTACAAGGGCGCTCCTTTCGTGAACCGCGCTCTGTTCTATCCCGTAGAAAAGATTTTAGCCAAGTACACCGATACTCTTGTAACTATAAATAAAGAGGACTTCGGTACAGCTAAGACCTTCAAGCTCAGGAACGGCGGCGAGGTACGCTATGTTCACGGCGTGGGCATCGACCTTTCTGCATATGACGGAGTTTCGGAACACAGAGCCGAAAAGCGCAGAGAGCTTGGTCTCGGCGATGATGACATTGCTGTTATCTCAGTGGGCGAGCTCAATAAAAACAAGAACAATATAGTCATTGCCCAGGCTATGGCAGAGGTAAACAACAAGAACCTCCATTATTTCCTGTGCGGCGTAGGTCAGGAGGAGGCTGCGATAAAAAGCTTTGCCGCCGAACACGGACTTAAGGAGAATATACACTTTCTCGGCTACAGAAATGATGTCAAGGAGCTTCTGGCAGCCTGCGACATCTTCGTAATGCCCTCATTCAGAGAAGGTCTTTCACGCTCGCTTATGGAAGCTATGGCTTGCGGTCTGCCCTGTGTTGTATCAAAAATACGCGGCAACACCGACCTTGTGCCAAAGGGCGGCGGTCATCTCTGTGCACCGTCTTCTTCGGCTGAATTCGCCGAGGGATTAAAGGACTGCATTGCATCGGACAGAAAGGCTATGGGCACACTGAATATGCAGTCCGTAAAAAATTTCGATATCAGCATTGTAATTGCTGAATGGGAAAAGATCTACAAAGATGTTTTATAAGGAATTATTGTTATGACCAGAACGGATAACAAGGTATCATTCAGCTTATCTTCGATTTGCTTTCTGATATATTTTCTGTTAAAGCCGTTTTATCTTTTTGACAGCGGCACCTTGCAGCTGGGCGATTTCTTCCTGCTGCTTTCCTTTGCCTTTCTGGTATATGAAAGGAAAAAGGGACTCAGAAACGAGGATCAGATATTTGAGCTATTCCTCGTCTGTGTTTTTATCATTAATTTTATCTACTTTTTCATATTTCACGGCAGTGAATTCTTGAAATCCTGTCTGTATTACATATTCAACCTGATAGTCATACTGTGCTTCAGGCACTTTATGTATGACAGAAAATGGCTGAATGCTCTCGGAGTTGTTTGCAAATTCAACCTGCTGATACAGCTGGCGATATTCCTGCTCCACAGGGGCGCCTACTGGGAGGGCACATACAGATACATGGGAACCTATACCGATCCTAACCAGATGGGATTTGCGGTAGTTTCCACACTGGCGATACTCTTCCTGCTCAAGGACAAATGGAAATACCTGTACGTCCTTGTAGCGGCACTGCTTATAGTTCAGACCTCGTCGGGCGGTATGCTCATAACCCTCTGCCTGCTGGTAGGTCTCGACTCTATGATAATACTGAAAAAAGCTATGGATAACGGCGGTATATCCTATACATTATTATTTATTATAATACTCGGTATCGGAGCTGTTATCATTCTCATTATGGCAGATATCATCCATATCGACTGGGATCACTTCCGTATTTCAGATAAGCTCCAGAGCAATGATTCTGTGCTCCAGAGCTTTATCAATGACCGAGCGCTCAATGTCGCTCAGGAACACCCCGAGTACTTCCTTTTCGGATACGGCGAGGGCTTCTCCTTCCCGAGATACGGACACAGCGAAGAGCTCCATTCAACATGGATATCCCTGTGCTATTATTACGGAGTTCTCCCCTTCTTTATACTTCTTGCGTGGATATACTCCAATCTAAAGCATATAAAACTGGAAGTAGTGCCTGTGTACTTCGCCATATTCCTTGAGGCATTCACACTTGCAAACCACAGACAGGCTTCATTCTGGATGATAATCCTGCTTGCAAACGTATGCTGCCGAGACGACAGCGCTTATGAATATGAATCAGAAATTGAGGAGATAAAAAGTGCATAATTGTTTAGTGACGGTATTTTGTCTCGCATATAACCACGAGAAATATATCAGAACTACCTTTGAAGGCTTTGTTAAGCAAAAGACCACATTCAAATTCAAGGTCCTCGTACACGATGACGCTTCAACAGACAGTACTCCCGATATAATAAGAGAGTATATGGAAAAATATCCCGATATGTTTGAAGCCATAATGCAGGAGGAGAACAAATATCAGCAGGGCATAGATATCGAGGATAAATATATCCTGCCCAAAATCGACACCAAGTATGTAGCATCCTGCGAATGCGATGACTACTGGACTGATCCGAACAAGCTTCAGATGCAGGTCGAATACATGGAAAAACACCCCGATTGCTCTCTTTGTGTACATGACACGGAGAAGATATTTGAAAACGGCACATCTACAGGAAAAAGCTTCAATCCCTCACGCAAGGAACGGGATTACAACTTCAAGGATATCGCCCTTTCAGAGCCGTCGGCATATTTCCATTTCAGCTCGCTTATGTGGAGAAACGATACTTTCAGGGAGAAAAATCCTGCCTTTGAAATGAAAGGCATCGGTGATTATCCTATGGCGCTGTATTTTGCTTCAATAGGCTATATCCACTACATACCCAAGATAATGTCATGCTACAGACTGAATTCCATTGGCTCATGGTCATCTATGATGGATTCGGACAACAGCAAAAAGGTAATACAGCATAAGAACATCATCAAGGGCTTCCAGTCTATAGATGAATACACAAGGCATAAGTACTCACCTATTATCAAAAAGGCTATAAACCGTGAGGAAGCCAAGATAATGGTGCTTGAGAACAAATATGCGTTCCTTTTAGCTTCGCCGCGCTGCTTCGCCGCTTTTTGCAGAACTATGACTCACAAAACAGTCAGAAAGCTGAACGATAAGATACAGGCGGTGCGCGGAAAATGAAGAGAGATACAGTAGTAACCAACCTTTTCTGGAGACTGGGAGAACGCTTCGGCGCAAAAATGGTACAATTCCTTGTACAGATGATACTTGCGAAAATGCTTGCGCCTGAGATATGGGGAACTATCGGTCTTATCCTCATATTCATCGAAATATTGCAGGTATTCATCGAAAGCGGACTCGGAAATGCTCTCATTCAGAAAAAAGACGCAGACGACCTTGACTTTTCCACCGTATTTTACTTCAACTGCGTGATATGCGGTGCGGCATATCTGCTGATGTTCTTCGCAGCGCCGCTGATAGCATGGTTTTATAAAGCTCCCGAGCTTACATCTGCTATCAGAGTAATGAGTCTGGTGCTTGTTGTTTCGGGACTGAAAAACGTTCAGCAGGCATATGTCAGCAAAAATATGCTGTTCAAGCGCTTCTTCTTTGCAACGCTTATCGGTACTTTGACCGCCGCTGTAATAGGAATCGCAATGGCGTACTTCGGCTTCGGACTATGGGCTATCATCGCTCAGAACCTCATAAACGTGACCATTGATACCTGTATCCTCTGGATAACGGTAAAATGGCGTCCGAAAAAAGCCTTTTCATTCCAGCGTCTGAAGCAGCTCTACTCCTTCGGCTGGAAGCTCTTCGCTTCATCACTTATGGAGGTCATCTACCTTAAACTGAGAGGTCTTATAATAGGAAGAAAATACTCCAAGGAGGACCTTGCGTATTATACCTATGGCGAGTACTTCCCTCAGTTTATAACAAGTATCCTCAATTCCTCCATAGACAGCGTACTGCTGCCGTCAATGTCAAGCGTTCAGGATTCGCGCGAAAATGTTAAAAATATGACAAGACGCGCCATAAAGATAGGTACCTACATACTCATGCCATTCATGGTGGGTATCATGGTTTGTGCAGGACCTGTAGTTAGGATAGTTCTGACAGAGGATTGGCTGCCGGTAATACCTTACCTCAGGATACTGTGTATCTCCTATGCTTTCATGCCCATACATACTGCAAATCTCAACGCTATAAAGGCTATCGGAAGAAGCGATACCTACTTAAAGCTTGAAATAATCAAGAAATTCGTGGACTTCGCTTCTATACTTGCAACAATGTTCATATCTGTAAAAGCTATGGTATATGGTGTACTTGTAGCGTCTATCATCAGTCAGGTCATCAACGCATGGCCTAACAAAAAACTGCTGAACTACAGCTACCTCGAACAGGTAGCGGATATGATACCACAGATAATCGCGTCAACTATAATGGGCGCTGTTATATACCTTATCAACCTTGTGGATATCCACTATCTGCTCATGCTGGCAATTCAGGTACCATTAGGCGTTATAGTATATATCATCTGCTCAAAGCTGATGCATATCGACAGCTTTGACTACCTGCTTGATGTAATAAAAAGTCTCTTAAACCGAAAGAAGGATAAAGAAATATGAAAAAACTTATGATACTGGGCGGATCGGCTTTCATACTCCCCGTCATCGAAAAGGCTCACCAGCTGGGCTGCTATGTAATTACCTGCGATTATCTTCCCGATAATATCGCTCATAAGTATTCCGACGAATACTGCAACGTAAGCGTTATCGACAAGGAGGCTGTTCTCGAGGCTGCTAAAAAGCACAATGTAGACGGCATCATCTCATTTGCCTGCGATCCGGGCGTTGCTTCGGCAGCTTACGCAGCAGAAAAAATGGGACTCCCCTTCCAGGGACCATATGAATCAGTAAAAATTCTTCAGGATAAGGGACTTTTCCGTAAATTCCTTACCGACAACGGCTTCAACTGCCCTCATTCAAAGAGCTACAGCGACAAGAATGCGCCTTTCAATGATATCGACTTCTTTGACTGGCCTGTTATCGTAAAGCCTGTTGACTCAGCAGGCAGCAAGGGCGTTACAAGAGTTGACGATCCTGCAAAGCTCCCCGAGGCTATCGAGATCGCTCTGGACTGCGGTCACAACGGACAGTTCATCATCGAGGACTTCATTACATTCAAGGGCTTCCACAGCGACGGAGACTTCTTTACAGTGGACGGAAAGATAGTATTCGGTCCATTGGCAGACCAGCTCTTCGACAAGCAGGCTGTTAATCCATACACACCTGCTATGCTGATATGGCCTGCTACAATGTCAGCCGATGACGACAAGGCGCTCCATGATGACCTCCAGAGACTTATGGATCTGCTCAATATGAAAACAGGTATCTATAACATCGAAGCCTGCGTAGGCGCGAACGGCAAGCCCTACATCATGGAGGTATCTCCCCGCGGAGGCGGCTGCCGAATCGCTGAGATACAGAATATGGCATACGGTGAAAATGCCGACCTTATCGAGAATGAGATAAGAAAGGCAGTAGGACTTCCTCTTACAAAGATAGAGGAGGGCAAGTGCGACGGTCACTGGGTACAGTTCGATATCCATTCCGATACAGACCGCGACCGTATACTCAAGGCTATCACCATTGATCCCGAGATAGAAAAGAACAACGTAAAATACACTATGATAACTGCTAAGGCAGGCGATGTTGTAAAGCCATTCACAGGTGCTAACATGACTCTCGGCGACCTGTTCCTGAGATTTGACACCCGTGAGGAGCTTGACAAGGCTATGTCCGATCCGTCACAGTGGCTCAAGATCGAATATCAGGACTGAGCAAATGATAATATATGAAAGAGATAGGCGGATACATCGAGTTTGAGACCTTTCATTCGGATATGCTGTATGACGACGGCATTAAGCTGAACTGCGGCAGAAACGGCTTTGCATATCTTATCGAGAGCAGAAACATCAAAAAAGTACGCTTTCCGAAAATGATGTGCGATTCAAATGACAAGGTGCTCAGCAATTATGATTTGAATGTGAGATATTACTCCATAGGCAGTGACCTGAAAATGGAGGATATCACTTTAGATGAGGATGAATGGCTGTACGTGGTGAATTACTACGGTCAGCTCACAGACGAATATATCATGTCGCTGAAGAAAAAATACGACAGGATAATTCTTGACAATGCGCAGGCATATTTCCACAGACCTGTAAAGGGCATAGATACTGTCTATACCTGCCGAAAATTCTTCGGAGTCGCCGACGGAGCCATACTTTACACCGACGCAAAGCTTGACAGACAGCTCCCTGTTGACGAATCCTTCGGAAGAATGAATTTCCTTCTTGGCAGATTCGAGAGAACAGCCTCCGAGTTTTACGGTGAATATGCCGCAAACAACGATATGTTCTTCGACGAGCCTGTCAAAAGAATGTCACGGCTTACGGAGAATATCCTCCACGGGATAGACTACGGTCTTATCGAAAGGAAAAGAACGGAAAACTTCAGGACCTATCATGAGGCTTTCGCTTCCGTAAATAAGCTGGAGCTAAATATCCCTGCCGGAGCTTTCATGTATCCGCTGTATATCGAAAACGGCAAGGCTATAAGAAAAAAACTTCAGGATATGAAGATATATATCCCAACATTATGGCCTAATGTACTTGAAAACTGCACTAAATCAGATGCGGAATACGACATGGCAGAAAACATACTCCCTCTGCCCTGCGATCAGAGGTATTCACACAACGAAATCAAATATGTAATCGAGGCGATAAACAATGTATAAACTCCGCGAATTGGAAAGCAGGGATCTTGCCACAATAAACTCATGGAGAAACGATCCCGAGCTGATAAGTCATCTCGGCGCACCCTACAGATACATCAACCTGAGAGTTGACGAGGAATGGTTCGAGAATTATATGAAGTCACGCTCACGCAATGTAAGGTGCTCTATCGTTGACGAAAACGACGATGTGCTTTACGGTCTTATCAGTCTTACAAATATAGATCAGTTCAATCAGTGCGCCGAGCTTCACCTGATGATCGGCGATATCGCACAGCGCGGCAAGGGTATCGGCACCTTTGCTGTAAAGGAGCTTCTTCACCACGCATTTATAAATCTTAATCTTCACAGAATAGAGCTTGCTTGTCTGGCTTCAAACGCAGTTTCGGCAAAGCTGTATGAGAACTGCGGCTTCGTAAAGGAAGGCGTTAAGCGCAGAGCTGTGTTCAAGCAGGGCGAATATATAGATATGTATCTGTATTCTATTCTTAAAGAGGAATATATGGAGATAAAAGGAAATGAATGATAATATTTTAGTTACCAGATCCTCAATGCCCGATTTTGAGGAATACTGCAACGAGATAAAAGATATGTGGGACAGCCACTGGCTCACAAATATGGGCGAAAAGCATATGCAGCTCCAGAAAGAGCTTGAGGAAAGATTTGACGTTCCTCACGTTACACTTTATACCAACGGACACCTTGCTCTGGAAAATATAATCGCTGCTATGAACCTGCCAAAGGGCGGCGAGGTAATAACTACGCCCTTTACATTTGCTTCAACTACACACGCTATCGTAAGAAACGGACTTACTCCCGTATTCTGCGATATCAATGACACAGACTACACCATAAATACAGACCTTATCGAAAGGCTCATCACAGACAATACCTGTGCTATAGTTCCTGTTCATGTATACGGCAATCTCTGCGACGTTGAAAGGATACAGAAGATAGCCGACAAGTATGACCTCAAGGTAATATACGACGCCGCTCACGCTTTCGGAGTTACATATAAGGGCGAAAGCGCAGCCCGCTTCGGAAACGCGTCCATGTTCAGCTTCCACGCTACAAAGGTATTCAATACTATCGAGGGCGGTGCGCTCTGCTTCAAGGACGACAGTCTCGTTCAGAAGCTCAACGATATGAAGAACTTCGGCATACACGGTCCCGAGGACGTCGCATACATAGGCGGAAACGCCAAGATGAACGAGTTTCAGGCTGCTATGGGTATATGCAACCTGAGACACATCGACGAAGAGATAGAAAAGAGACGCAAGGTCACAGAGCTCTACAGAAGCCGCCTCGAAAACGTCAACGGTATCAAGCTCTGCAAGCCTCAGCAGGACGTTAAGCCAAATTACGGATATTTCCCTGTTGTATTCGACGAAAAGCTCTTCGGTGCAACAAGAAACGAGGTATTCAAGGCTCTTGCTGAAAACGGCATAAATGCAAGAAAGTATTTCTATCCTATTTCCAATACATTTGAGTGCTTCCACGGAAAATACGACGTAAACCAGACTCCTGTTGCTCTCCATGTCAGCAAGCGTGTGCTCACACTTCCGCTGTATGCTGACCTCAGCGAGGAGATAGTTGAAAAGATATGTGATATAATCCTCGACTTGAGAAAAAGCTGATGAAATATCATTGAAGGCTGTAAAATACACTTTTTAGAAAGGCTGAAACCATGAGGAATGATGAAAAAAACGTAATTGATTTTAAGGAGATTTTTTCTCTTATTTTCAGAAGATTATGGCTTATAATCCTTTTCGCCCTTTGCGGCGGTTTAATTGCTTTCTGCGTAACCAAGTATTTCATCACACCAAAGTACGAAGCACACCTTAACCTTTATGTTCAGAGCAGCGCTGCCATTGTCAAGAACGGCAGCTCTGCAAGCGATAAAGGAAACGACGTAAACAACCTGAAACAGCTCACAAATACTTATATCGAGGTCCTCAATGACGACCTCGTTATGCAGGATATGAGCAGCGAGCTTATAAAAAGATTCGGCGAGGACAGAATAAGACCTGTTTTCACTATCGACAAGGAACACAATATCCCTGCAAGCGAGCTCCGCAGCACTATATTTATCGAGAGTGTTCCCGATACTCTTGTTCTCAAGCTCAAGGTAATAACCAAGGATCCTGAAGTATCCGTTGCTATATGCAACTACTTCGCAGTATATTCCGACCAGTATCTCCAGAAGGCTATCGGAAACGAATGTATAGCTAAGTATATGACATGGGCAAAGTACAACGATGTCCCTGTTTCTCCTAATAAGGTAAAGAATACTGCTCTCGGTATGGTAGCAGGTATACTCATTTCACTGCTCCTTATATTCATTATGGACTTCTTTGACGATTCCGTAAGAAACGTAAATACTCTCAGCAACAGATACGGCACAGCCGTTATCGGTGAGGTCGGACACTTCAAGACCAAGTTCAGAAGCGGCGAAAAGAAAAGCCGATTTGTCAGCCTTTTCAACAAATACGTTCCATTTACTGTTGTTGAGAACTACAAGGCTATCCGTACAAGTATAATCTACTCCCTTTCATCTTACGACAAGAAGGTCATCTCCGTTTCATCGGCAGAACCATTCGAGGGCAAATCCGTTACTGCTGCTAATATCGCAATCACCCTTGCACAGGGCGGAAACAAGGTGCTCCTTATCGACGCCGACCTGAGAAATCCTGTTCAGCATGAGATATTCCGCATCAGCGAGAAAAAAGGTCTTGCAAATGCTCTTACCAATATTTCCGACCTTGACAGATGCATAAAGAAGACCTTTATGGATAAGCTGGATATCCTTTCAGCAGGCGACGCTGTAGCTAATCCTTCAGAGCTGGTAGCTTCCGAGAATATGGATAAGCTCCTTGAAAAGCTTGAGGAAAAGTACACATACATCATTATAGATACACCTGCCGTAAACTTCTTCACCGACGCAGTTGAAATCGCTAAGAAGGTCTCGGGCATGATAATGGTAGTAAGATACAAGGAAACATCAGCTGCCGATATCGACTCTGCAATGAGCAGAATCGAGTTCTTCGAGGCAAATATGCTGGGCTTCATCATCAACGATATGAAGACCAACAAGAAGTACAATAAGTTCGTTGCTCCGAACAGAAGTATCCTGCCTGCTCCGAAGATGACAGACGCTCAGATACAGAACAAAAACGTCAATAAAAACAGAAATACAGGCAGCAGTAAGCCTAAGAGATAATAAAAATCAGCGATATACATTATCATAATACTTATATAGAAGCTTATATTTATTTATGGGGGAAACCTTTCTGAGGAAAGCGTTTCCCCCATACCCCTTTCCAAAGACTTTTATCTGGTTTTTTCGCAGATAGGGCGCTTCATAAATAAAAAAATCCTGCAAAATGCAGGAGCGCCCTATCTGTGAAAAAACAAAACGAAAGTTTTAGGGAGAGAGTTTGAGAGAAGCCCCTTTTTCAAAAGGGGTTCTCTCAATAATTAACATAAAATTTCTGTATAAATACTATGGTTATAGTGTATCGCTGATTTTTATTGCTGCTTCATGAAATTTTCCATTGTTTCTATCTTTGCCTTTGCAGTGGAAACGTAAGCGTAATAAGACAGGATATGAGAAGCGTCCACGGCATTTATATTGCCGTCGCGGTCAACGTCAGCCGCAGTCATCTGTTTGTCGCTGAGATCGCACTTTTTATTGGTTGAAGTCATTGCATAATAGGTCAGGACTGTTGAAGCGTCAACTGCATTTACTGCCTTGTCGTTATTGACGTCGCCAAGCGAATAATCTGCTGTTATCTCGGGCTTTACAGGTCTTGTGGTAGTTGTCGCAGCTGTAGTTGTTACAGGAGACGCCGTAGTTACAGTAGTCTTGGGATTTTCAGGGATAGTAAACTCTGCCGAGGTCTTGTTTACCTCCAGCATTCTGTTTATCATCTCGGTGTACTCTGTGCGTGTAGCCTTTCCCTTTGGATCAAGACGGCGTTCTTCCTTTGGAGCGCCTTCCTCGCCCTTGCCTTCCATGATATGCCATGTGCAAGCCCAGCATATAGCCTCCCAGTGGTCGAAGTCAACATCGAAATAATCCATGAAATCGTCGCTTCTTCCGAAGTCGATAGCTCGCTCATAATTCTTGTATTCAGAATATCTCATAAGCATAAGTGCTATATCCTCTCTCGTTACCCATTTGCCAACGCCGAAGGTATCGGAAAGAACATTCGGATAACCGAAGAACATGGAGTTATTCTCGCCCCAGAGGAGGGCGTTCTCGTACCATGCGCCGTGCTCTACGTCCTTGAATCTGGACTTCAAGCCGCTTACGCTTGGCTTTCCTGCCATTTCATAGAGAGTCTGCACAGCTGCTTCACGGGTGATGAGCTGGCTTGTATCTGTTATGTTGTCATCGTCGGAAGCATATTCAACAGCAGCAGCCTTTGGTGTTTTATCAAGCTTTACCTTGTTATCAAAGGCGATGAAGAAGATATTGTCTCCGCCTGTGGAGGTATCTCCGCCGTAATCTATCTTCCATGCGTGGAATTTGCCGTAGTTCCAGATATCCTCGTCCTTTCCCTCGTTGTGAGTCTTTATGAGGAACGGATTGTAGCCGATATCAAGCTCGGTAAACTCGTTTATGAAAGCCTGCAAAAAGCGCAGATTAGGATTGTGTGACAGGTCGAGACCTGTCAGCTCGTTCTGCATACAGTCAAGGTAGGCAAGCTTGGGATTTTTTGATACATCAATGCTTTTCAGCTTATTATATGAGCATATGAGCTTATTCAGCTCGGGATTATGGCTTACATCTACGCTTGTGGCGTTGTTGTTGGAGCAGTTATAGTATTGCAGTCCCGGGCACTTGCTGACGTCGATACTTCCTAAATCCGGGTTATCCCAGACGTCAAGCCTCTTCATCAATGGGCAGCAGGTAACGTCCAGCGTCTTGAATTTATTTCTGAACGCGTCAAGGTGCTGCATTCTCGGATTGTGGCTGAGGTCAAGCTCTGTCAGCTCGCAGTCTCCGCACATAAGGTGCTCCAGCACCGGGTTGTGGCTTACGTCTATCTTTTTCAGCGGATTTGAGTTGCACTCGATATAGGACATCTCGGGATTCTGCGCAACGTTCAGAGAGGTCAGCTTACAGTCATAGCAGTAAACCCACTGGAGAGTAGGCGTTGACGAGAAATCCAGCGATGTAAAGAGATTTCCCGAGCACCATATGCCTGTTATCTGCTGATTCTTGCTGAGGTCCATGGTGGATATCTGGTTATCCATGCAGTAAAGTCCGCGGAGCTCCGTGATATACTCGATACCCTGCAAGGACTTGATATTCATGTTGTTGCACCAGATGTTTCTTGCAACAAGAAGCTCATCTGCGTCTAAGGTGCCGTTTTTATCCTTATCAAAGGCGCTTGAGATATACGACCTGAAATTCGGATCGGGAAAGGTCGTTGAATTGACCTTTACGGGTTTGAGATTCGAGGTATAGTCCGCCGCATACACTGCTGAGGGCTCAGACGATACTGAAAATGTTGTGGAAAATGGAACAAAAGCTGTTACAGCCGCTATAAGAGCAGCCGTAATTTTATTAAGTTTCATTGTTATCACCTGCCGTTTATATTATTTCTTCAGCCATATGGCTTTTACTCATTATATCATTGTATAATGGTAATTTCAAGACATATTTTGTGCTTTTTTCAAAAAAACGCTCCGACTGTACATCGCAAATACAGTCGGAGCTTGTTTTAGTGCCTTTATTATTTGTCAAACACTCTTTCAGCGTCATATCTCATCTGCTTCAAGAGCTCGCGTCTCATGACTACAAGGTCGAAGATGTTTATCTCTCCGTCCTGACACATATCAGCCTGATACCAGTCATATATCTTTGCATCGGGCATATGCAGGATATATCTCTGAAGTGTGATGATATCCGCAACATTGAACTCAAAGTCACCGTTTGCATCACCCGGAATATAGGCCATCTCGCCCATAAGCGGCGGGATCTCCTCCTCAGATGTGGTGGTTGTAGTCACTATCGTAGTAGTGGTCGCAGCAGTCATAGTTCCCATGAACGGCGGTATTTCCTCAGCAGTTGTTGTAGAAGGTCCCATCATTCCTCCTGCAAAAGAAGGAATAGTAGTAGTGGTGGTGGTCGTTCTCGGAGCAGTCATAGTTCCTGCAAGCGGAGGGATAGTTGTGACTGTTGTAGTAGTTTCAGGTGCTACATCTCCCATAAGAGGAGGTATAGTAGTCGTTACAGGCGGCTTTGTAACAATATCCGAGGGAGCTTCTGCTCCAACGACAGGGGGCTCTTCATCAGGAAGAACCATTACGCCTGCCGTCTCAGGTATCTCTGAATAGTCGGCGTCAGACATTGTCATCTGACCTGACAGCTGTATGTTCTCTTCCGATGAAACATAAGTCGCGTTCACTGTAGCGCTGACAGTTACAGCAGCTAAAAGTGACGATATCTCTTTCGTAAACTTTCTCATATCTTCTTACCTCCATTTTCTTTAGCGATAATTTCAAGTGCGGTCAGTATATGCACCTGTTCCTCCATGCAGGCGGCTTCGGAAATATCCCTTACCGTGCCTGTTGTTGCCATTTTTCGGCAGGCGCATGAGTTGCGGCAGTATTCCGCTATCTCACAGCCCCTGCACCGCTCCGAGACCATTGAATAGTCGGGGTGCTCTTTTCTTGCTTTTTCAGCCTGTATACCCACGAAAACATCACCGCAGCGGTATTCGGGTATGTTCTGGAACTGGACGCAGGGATAAAAGCTTCCGTCCCAGTTTATGAAAATCTTCTTTTTGCATATCTCGCAGAGACTTCTCTTGTTTTCCCTGATGTTCTTCTTTTTTACAGCCAGCTCGTACACGAAAAGGTCGGGTATCTCCGCTATTTTGCGCCACTGCTCCCTCATTATATCGCCGAAGCTGTCGGCGTCGTCGGGAACGAGGAATGCGTCCATAGCCGCAGAGACCTTTTTCACGCCCATGTTTTTCAGATACATGATATTATCGTACAGCTCGGGAAGAGTCTGCTCCGTATAGACAAGCTGTACAAGAGTTTCGGGCTGATATTTCAGCAGTAATTTCAGATTAGCGTCAAGGAGCGCCGTATCAGCGCCTCTGTCGGTACATTTTATGCCGTCGTGAGACATATTGATGATTATTTTTCTCTCAGCACACCATTTAATGAAGTCCTCGTCAAGGAGAGTTCCGTTTGTGGTGATGACAAACTCCTTTGCAGTGAGGTTCTCGCAGTAGAATTTTACCGTATCCTTATAGAGAAGGGGTTCGCCGCCGAAAAGATAAACTGTCCCTGCATTGTTCTGACTTTTTATGTAATCAGCAATTTTATCACGGGTTTCATCGTTTATACAGCCGTATTCCGTGTTAAGGTGTCTTTCGTAGCAGTAACTACATTTAAGATTGCATTTGTTTGTAATGCTGATAGTATAATCCAGAATTACCACCTCTCTCCCCTGTATATCTGTTCTTGCTATCAGTATAATACATATCATGGGAAAATGCAATATATTTCATAAAAAATTATGTATTAAAGCCCAAAATCAGCCAATACTGTATAGCTCTCACTTATTAGACGTTTGAGAATGCAGAAACTCTCACCTATTTCAGAGAAAAAATGCAGAATTTTTCAGGGACGTTTTTGTAGGTTTTATACAAAAATATATTCCGAGCGGAATATTGACTTTACTATTAACATTTGATATAATATATGCATATACTAATACGACAAATTGTCATCAAAAACGACATTATATAGGAGAGATATCATGAAACATTTATCATTGGAGAAGCTTGCTGAAACGGTCATCGCCAAGAGAAAAGCCGCAGGTATGTCACAGACTGCCCTGTCCGAAAAGACAGGCATTAACCGAACCATGTTCACAAGGCTCGAAGCCGCCGATTACAGCCCCTCTGTAGACCAGCTCCTTGCGCTGTCCGATGTTCTGGGCTTTGACTACACCGACCTCTTTGTTGAGGACTCGGCAGAGGTCATGACTGTCCCGCGAAAAAAGGTAGCCGTTGCAGGAACAGGCTACGTTGGACTTTCCCTTGCTGTACTGCTCTCTCAGCACCACGACGTTACCGCTGTGGATATAATCCCCGAAAAGGTGGAAAAGCTCAATAACTGGACAAGTCCCATACAGGACGATTATATCGAGAAATACCTCGCCGAGCATGAGGAGCGGAAGCTCTCCCTCATAGCCACAACAGACGGCGAAGCCGCATATAAGGACGCAGATTTTATCATCGTTGCCGCTCCCACAAACTACGATCCCAAGACTAATTTCTTTGACTGCTCCGCTGTTGAAGCAGTCCTTGAGCTCATAAAAAAAGTCACGGCTGACCATAAGAAAAAGCCCACTGTCGTTATAAAATCAACTATCCCTGTTGGCTACACAGTGCAGGTGCGCGAGAAACTGGGCATGGACAATATCATATTCAGCCCCGAATTTCTCCGCGAATCCAAGGCTCTCTACGATAACCTTTACCCGAGCCGTATCATAGTGGGCTTTGACGAAGCAAACAAGGAGTCCGCAGAGACCTTTGCGGCTATGCTTCAGCAGGGCGCTGTAAAAAACGATATACCCGTACTTTTCATGGCTACCACAGAGGCTGAGGCTACAAAGCTTTTCGTGAACACCTACCTTGCTCTCCGCGTGTCATACTTCAACGAGCTTGACACCTACGCAGAGGTCAAGAATCTCAACACCGCACATATTATAAAGGGAGTCTGCCTTGATCCCCGTGTGGGAGACTACTACAACAACCCGTCCTTCGGATACGGCGGCTACTGCCTGCCCAAGGACACAAAACAGCTCCTTGCAAACTATCAGAACGTACCCCAGAACATGATGACGGCTATCGTTGAGAGCAACAGGACGCGAAAGGACTTCATCGCTGACAGAGTCCTCGAAATGGCAGGGGGCTACAGCTATATGTCAAATAATCAGTTTGACAGCCGCATGGAAAAGAATGTAGTCGTTGGTATCTACCGCCTGACTATGAAATCCAACAGCGATAACTTCCGTCAGTCCTCTATTCAGGGCGTTATGAAGCGCATCAAGGCTAAGGGAGCTACTGTAGTCATATACGAGCCTACCCTCGAAAACGGCAGTACATTCTTCGGCTCGCTAGTAGTCAACGACCTGAAAAAATTCAAGAAGATGTGCGGCTGCATAGTCGCAAACAGATACAGCAGCGTCCTCGACGATGTTGCGGAAAAGGTCTACACCCGCGACCTTTTCAAAAGGGACTGAATCACAGCATAATCAACAAAGACAAGAGCGCTTATCACTGCAAACTGCACAAAGTTTGGCTTTTTACAAAAAATTGCAGAAATAAGCGCGTAGTTTTTTCTTCTCATCCCGTCTAATAAGTGAAAGCTCGGGAACAGGCTTTCAGAAAGGAGTAAGTCTATGGACAACGGTGCAAGTAGCTACCGCCGTTTTCTTGACAATGGTGATGTACAAGGATTAGATGAGATCATAATAGAATACAGCGACGGTCTGATACTGTACCTGACAAGCATTGTCGGAAACGTTCAGACGGCGGAAGAGCTTACGGAAGACACTTTTGTCCTGCTCGGCACAAAAAAGCCGAAGTATAAGGAAAAAAGCTCCTTTAAGACATGGCTCTACGCCATAGGCAGAAATATTGCGATAGATCATCTTCGCAAATATTCAAAAAAGAACTGTGTTTCTATTGATGATACACCTGAACTGACAGACGATGAGGCTGCTGTTGAAGAAGCCTACATCAAAAAAGAGCAGCAGATAACAGTGCACAAGGCAATGCGAAAGCTGCCCCAGAAATATCAGCAGGTGCTATGGCTCATTTATTTTGAAGGATTCAGCAACAAAGAGGCTGCAAAGATAATGAAAAAGAGTCTGCGCAGTCTGGAATCTATCCTTTACCGTGCTCGTAAATCACTCAGATCACAGCTTGAAACGGAGGGTTTTGAATATGTTGAAACATGAAGAGATGATCGAGAATGTACACCGCCGCATAGCTCAATATGAGGAGGAGAAGAAAATGAAACATTCTACATTCAAAAATATAATTTCTGCCATAAAGCCAAAAACCAAAAAAGAAGAGACAAAAACAAGTGAAGACGGATATATCGAAGTAGTCAGCGGCACTGAACGCATTGAGACCTCACATCGTATGCTGCGCATGGTAAGTGCAATCGCAGCAGGAGCTGTGCTTGTAACAGGCATAGGCGCTACAGGTCTGCTCCTTAACAAGAATAAACCGCAGAAATCATCTGAGACAGATAATAGTACCATTTCTACGGAAGCAGAAGAAACAACACAGCTCACTAATGAAGACAATGGTAAGGTCTCACCGTTCGGTGATATGGGAAAAGCGAATTTAAGTCTAAGTATCCTTCACGAGGATATCTCATTTGATGATCACGAAGACTATTCAAGCGCTACCTATGACAGACTTGCAAAGTTCATGAACTCTCTTGACTGGGGTGAAGGCACAGATATCGAGCCGATAGATATCCCTGATTTCTATAAATACGAGGGCGAAGGATATATTATCAGCTGGAATAAAGCTGATATTAATTACTCTGTAGTTGTTCTTGATAATGAAACAGTGTATTATATAGTGCAAAAGTGTCAGCCAAACAACGGTTACTTTGATTACAACTATATCGAAAGCCATATTTATAAAATCGATTATGCAGCATTTGACGCAGGCGTAAAGGATATACTCAGCCAAAACGTGTCCGATAAGGGCGAATATCTGTCACAGAGAGACCTGATGAAGTATTTCGACGGAGAGTTCTTATATGCCGAGCTGTACCTTGAAAAAACCGGTAACAGTGAAATAGTAACACCTGAAAAAGAGTCAACAAAAAAAGCTCTTGAAGGCTTCCTCGAAAATGATTTCATGCATATGCTGAAAAAAGGCGGTCCAGCCGATAATGAAAGCAGCGAAGAAGATTACACCATTGTGCGTTACTATAAGACAGGTGACGATACAGAACGCAGAGAGACCTATTTTATCACGAATAACGGCTCTGTCAGCCTCTGTGCGTATGTCATCACCAACGGCGATTCAATACCGCAGGTCCCTGTGAATTTTTCCATTGATGTCAAAGAGTTTGACGCTGCGCTCAATGACGTTTTAAGCGGCAAAAATGATGCAAAGTATGCTGACAAACCCAAGCATGAGACCGAGAACAAAAATAACACAGAAAAGCAGGAAATCACACAGCCGACTACAGAAAAACAAAAGACTTATGACAGACCTTCAGAAGGCATTTCGCCGAATGAAAAAGAACAGGAAAATGCTCATCCTACCGAGGTAACTACAGAAAATACCACAGCTGTAACCACTGAGCCCGATCCATGCCTCACTGATTTCTATGGCGATAACTACGATACAAGAAGACCGCAGGTAGTTATTTACGACAACGTTGATACAGATAAGTATGAAGCGATCGCGTCGTACAAAACACATGACAATGACATTCTTGACGCCTTCGTTGCTGATAAACTTCCCGGATATCTTAATGAATGGTCGGAAGATTATCGTTATATCCCAATAAATAAAACTTATTTCATAGTAAGGATATATAAAAACAGCAGAGGCAATATACAGCGAGACAGCTACAGTATATATGACCGCGGCTCGGCTACTTTCCTTTCCTATGAGTACTCTGATGAGTACACCGGCGAACCCGAATGGTGGCCTGCAGGTGCAGAAAACTATACTATCGACTTTGCAGCGTTTGAAAAAGAACTGGAAAAATGCTTAAAGAACGCAAAATCAGACACATAATAAACATAAACAAAAGAAAGATATATATATCAGGGGACGGCTGCTGCCGTCCCTTTTGATTTGCATGGGCTTTTGCGTTTTTCTCTTGCATTTATGGCGCTTCAATGATATAATATATTTATAATACTTGTTTTTCAACCAAAATGAAAGGATATCCCATGAATATAATAAAATACCCGTCAGCAGAAGCCGTGACAAAGGCAATGGCAGCAGATGAGCCTCTCCTTGTCCTTATTTCATTTGACGGCAAAACAGCTGTGATGAGTCAGGTCGACGAAGCCGTCGAGCACCATATACTTCTCCTTAATACAGGATTCAAGGATACGGATATAGACAAATTCTTCCGCATAGTCCTTGACCGAAGCGGAGCTGACTGGACATTTGTTTGTCCGCCCGACTACAAAAACATAACATTCAAGGATAAGCGCATTGAAGCCTTCTATAAGGACGGCTTTGCGGTCATCTCCGATTTTCTGCACTCTATAGGCTATCTTGTGGGAATAAATATCCCCAAGCGCTACAGCCGTCATTTTGATGTTCTCGGAGATAACGACAATATATGAGCGCTGTTTTAAAGCCCTATCCTGCTGAAATAGCAGAATAGGGCTTGTTTTATATCCTTTTGGCTGACAAGTTCTGCCTTTGTTCAAAGCAAACAATGAGCTCCTGAAAATTTTAGTAAAAATGCAGATTGAAGCTGCTCTGCCTATATGTTAAAATAAGGATATAAATTTAGCTTAATGCCAAAGGAGGACTATATTATGGGACTGTTTTCAAAGCTTCTCGGTGAAAATTCCGAGCTTGGAGGACTTATCAAGGACGTTGCCAACGCTATCAAGCAGGAGTCCGTAAACCTGCACGAAAACGAGGAGACCAAGACCGAGACCACCTACGGAAACGACAATGCGGAAGTCATCGAAACTGACCGTGAGACAGGTCCTTCGGGCTTTTCATGGGGACCTGTTATGCCCCTCGACGAGAACCAGTATAACTTCAACGGCACCTACAAGGAATACTTCGACCATGTGTTCAGAAGCGATTTTCCCAATTATCACATAGAATCAGTTGACGTAAACGGCGGCAGGACTACAGTATTTACCTTCTGGAGCGGCGATAAAAAGGCGCTGGTGGTGGAGCTCCTCTCAAGAAAGAGCTCGGTATACAAGCTCCGCGCCGACTGCAAGGCAGAGGGTATCCCCTATCTACGCTTTTACTACGACTATGACGGCTGGTGGAACACAAGAGAGTACGTAAAACACCGTGCCATCAACGCCCTCGGGCTATAAAACCGAAAAAAACAGAAAGAGAACGCTTTGCGCCTGCGGCGGATCAGGCACGGTTCAGCACAGAGCTTCGCAGGCAGCCGAACCGTGTACGGTCTTGTACATCCAAGAATTTTCTTGGATTTAACGATTTCTCTTTCTGTTTTTCCATTTTCAAGGAGATAATTATGTCATTACTCAGTAAGCTTTCTCAGCATGAATGCTGGGAGAGCTTTTATAAATACAAGTCCTCGCTTATCGGCGGCAGTCAGCTGGTCAAGGAGCTGCGCAGCTTCATCGACAGCGAAAAATATATCCCTGTGTATCAGCGGATAATCAGCGGCGAAGCCTTTCCCCTGCCTCGGAAGTCCGTCATAAGCAAGCGGGACACTCAGAAAAAGCGGGTGGTATACACCTATCCCGACGCCGAAAACATGGTTTTGAAGCTGCTGACCTATCTGCTTCTTAGGAAATACGACGGGCTTTTCAGCACTGGACTGTACTCATTTCGTCCCAATAAAACGGCAAAGGACGCTGTTCGGCAGCTGACGAGGACTCCTCATATAAGGGAAATGTATTCCTACAAGGCGGATATAAGCAACTATTTCAACTCTGTTCCCATTGAAAGGCTGCTGCCCATGCTGAAAGAGGTGCTTTCCGACGATGAGGAGCTCTATGCTTTCCTCAGCCATCTGCTCACCGAGCCCCGAGTTATAGACGGAAACAAGGTCATTATCGAGGAAAAGGGCATAATGGCAGGTACTCCCCTGTCCGCCTTTTACGCAGACCTTTACCTTATGGAGCTTGACCGTTTTTTCGCAGAAAGGAATATTCCCTACGGACGGTACTCCGACGATGTGATACTCTTTGCGGAAACTGAGGAGAAATGCTGGGAATATGCAGACTTCCTCCGCAGCTTTATCACCGAACGGGGACTGGATATAAATCCGAAAAAGGAAAGCTTCTGCACTCCCGATGAGGGCTGGACTTTCCTCGGCTTTTCGTACAAAAGCGGAGTTATCGACATTGCTCCTGCTTCTGTTGAAAAGATGAAAAACAAAATGCGCCGCAAGACCAGAGCCCTACAGCGCTGGAGGCAGCGCAACGAGCTCAGCGGCGAAAAGGCTGCACTTGCCTTTATACGCATATTCAACAGCAAGCTTTTTGAATGCTCAGAAAACAGCGACCTTACGTGGAACAAGTGGTTTTTCTCAGTGATAAATACTGATACAAGTCTCAGAATTATCGACAATTATGCTCAGGACTGCGTCCGTTACCTTGTCAGCGGAAAACGAACCAAATCGCGATTCAATGTGAGATATGAGGATATCCGCAGCTTAGGGCTCAGAAGTCTGGTGCATGAGTATTATCTGAAAAGATGAAACAGGCGCTCTGCGATTTTTCGGAGAGAAAACATGATAAGGATAATGCTCCTTTGCCGCGGCAGAACACTGACTGATCTAAATTACGCATTTCCTAAACTTATATACATAAAAAAGCGGTATTCCTGATCGGAGTACCGCTTTAATGCTAATGACCTAATATGTCTCACAGACTGTCGTTTTTATTCAACCCAGTATACGTAATTGTCTTTTCTCGGAGAAGCAGCAGGCTCATCGCAGTCCGCATAGCCGAGGATACAGTGTCCGATGCCCTCGTAATCGCCCTCAATGCCAAGCTGACGGAGAAGCGCCTTTCCCTCCTCGGACTCGAATTCTTCCTTTGCACGGTGTATCCAGCAGCTTGAAATGCCGCAGGCATGAGCTGCATTCATAAGATTTCCCATAACAAGGCTGCCGTCGTATAAATAAGTTGGCATAGCCTTATTTGCGAGAACGATAAGCACTACAGGAGCGTTATAGAACGGATCGTTGTCTGTGCCCATTATTTTTGCATTCATAGCGGAAAGTCGGTCACGGAGCTCCTTGTTTGTAACTGCAATGATGATCGGAGACTGGCGGTTCATGCCTGTAGCGGCGTAGGTTCCTGCCTCGATTATCTTTTCGATGATATCCTTTGATACCATGTCAGACTTGAATTTCCTTATGCTTCTTCTTGTTATCATATTAGCTATAGCGTCCATAATTATTACTCCTTTTATCATTTGAATACTCTGTAAAAGTATCCAACCATTATTATACCATACAAATGTGAATAAAACAACGTCTGCGGCTGAGATTCAGTAAATATTTCTTGCAATATACAGCCTTACATGATATAATATGCTTGTCAGAAATAATGATATAAGGAGTGATAGCATGAAAATAAGAAAAGGGCTTCTGAGCCGTACTGCTGCCGTGATATGCAGCGGAGCGTTGCTGCTTTCAGCAGGCGGCTTCGGGAGCATAAGACCGACCTATGCGATATCAGCTTCAGGCAATGTGTCCGAGGATATAGGACTTGTGGGAAATCTGTTCTGTGTTGCCGACGGAAGCAATGCAGACCATGCCGCTCTACAGTGGGCGACAACGCTCTCAGCGGACAGCTATACGCTTTACCGCTCCACATCGCCCGATAACGGCTTCGAGCCTGTATATCAGGGCAGCGGCAATTCCTATGAGGACGACGATATGGCTTCGGGAACGACCTACTATTATCAGCTCAAGGTCACCTCAAAGGGAAAGGAGCTTTTCTCATCGGTGAAGTCCCTTACGCCCTGCGCTCTGCCGTCAGGTCTGAGTACCTACGACAACCAGAAGGGCAGCGATCTTGTCTATGAAACAAGCGGCTACAAGGTCGGAAATACATACTACAGCTACTCCCTGAAAAAGCATAGCGGCAAGGATGATATTTACCTTGCGGAGACAACTTCGAGCGACGGCAGACACTTCGGGAACGAGAAAAACGTGGCCGACAGCACACAGAACTCCGCTCTTGCAAGCTGTAAGATAGAGTCGGTCCATATCGACTATATACCCGAGAAAAACAAGGTGGTCGTGTGGGCGCACTGGGAAAAGCCCAGCGGCTACAGCGACGGAAAGGCTCTCGTTATCACAGGAACTCCGGGAGGACAGTTCACGGTGCATCATGTGTATAATCCACTCGGCATACAGGTTCGCGACATGGCGATATTCTTTGATGACGACGGCACAGGCTACCTTATTGCGGCTGCAAACAAAGAGGGGCAGGGCGCTAACGCTACCATGTACATCTTCCGCATGAACGACGACTACAGCGATGTTACCGAGGTGGTGACTACACTTTTCGAGGACCAGTACCGCGAGTTCCCGAACCTTGTCAAAAAGGACGGCTACTACTTCCTGTTCACCTCGCAGGCGGCTGGCTGGTACCCCAGCAGCGGCGCCTACAGCGTTACAAAGGACATCGCAGGCAAGTGGAGCGAACTCCGCAGTATAGGTAACACCTCCACATTCTCCTCACAGTCGGGCTGGATAGTGAATATGCAGGATAAGAACTACCTCATGCACGCATACCGCTGGCTGAGAGCTTCTTCCACCAGCGGAACTACACTTTGTCCGCTGTATTTTGACAAGGGCTTCGCGTTCTACGACTACTATCCGTATTTCAAGTACAATACCTCTACAGGCGACCTTTTCCCTGTTCAGCAGGGACAGCTTCTCTCGCAGGACAGACCTGTCTCGTCATCACTGGCGGCAAAGAGCGGAAATGCTCCTGCAAAAGCTGTTGACGGTTCATATCATAGCTGTTTTGCGGCGATAGGAGATTACAAGAAATGGCCTTTTTACTTGCAGGTTGACCTTGAAAAGGTATGCGACCTTGCGAATGTTCAGACCTCATGGTACATATGCAAGGGCTCAGAGGGCTACTACACCTACACCGTTGAGGGAAGTCTTGACGGCGTCAACTGGACGAAGCTCCTTGACCATACCGACAAGAGCAGCGAGGCAGTAAGCAAGACCTACGGCTTCAACAGCGATATGCTGTCGGGCAAGGCAAGGTATGTACGACTTAATGTGCAGAATGCAACGCTCCAGAACAATCCAAACAATAACTGGTATACGCCTACAGTCTATGAGTTCAAGGTGTTCGGAACTCCTGTGAGCTCGGCGGATAAGCCCAAGCCCTATGTGGATATCGACTTTGAGGACGGTACGGGAAATCTCAGCCTTAACGGCGGAGCTTCCGTGAAGCAGGACAGCGAAAAGGGCAAGGTGCTTTATCTTGACGGCAGCGACAACACCTACGGAGAATTTCCCACGGGTATGCTTGACGGACTTCGTGATTACACTGTCAGCATGGATATAAAGTCGGAGTCCGAGGGCAATTTCTTTACCTTTGCCGCAGGAAAGAATGACGAGAAGTATGTGTTCTTCCGCGTTGCAAAGGAGCTTTTCAGATTTGCTGCAACTACCGATTCATGGCGGGACGAGACCGAGCTGGTATATGACCTTGACGGTTCACAGTGGCATAATTATACCCTTGTGGTGAATGGCGCTGATACAAAGCTCTACATCGACGGCAGGGAGACTCTCCACACCACCGAAACTCACGGTCAGGTGGCTGATATGGGCTCGGGAACAAGCTGCTATATCGGAAAGTCCTACTATTCCGACGACAGCTATTTCAAGGGCAGTATCGACAATATCAGAATATACAAGACTGCTCTGACTAAGGGCGAGATAGTCGGAAAAGCCGATGTAAAAGGCGACGTCAACGGCGACGGTCAGCTCTCAGTGGCAGACCTCGTGGCTTTGCAGAAGTTCGTTCTCGGTATCGGCGAGCTTGCCGACTGGCAGAAAGGCGACCTCTGTCAGGACGGCAGGATAGACTCCTTTGACCTTTGCCTTATGCGCAGACTGCTAATAATCGGTGCTTAACAATAACGATAAAAGGCTGCTGATTTTTACATACAAAAGGAGTTATAGTAAATGATAAGAATCATGTTCGTTTGCCACGGCAGCCCAATCAGCAATGCCATGTTTTCGCAGATATATCGCCGTTTCAGGCGATGAATAAAACGATTTTCCACACTTGAATTGACCCGAACTTGTACATATTTTTCAACAGTTTTTCCCTGTTTTAAGAGCCCGATATCATTATTTTATCATTTTATTGATTATCATAGCCTCCCTGTGGAGGCTTCTCTTTTTTAAACGCATAAACTTATCTCTTAACAGATAATAGTATTTAGGAATAATCTGTCTGATCCCTTGACATTCTCCTAAAGCTTCTATAATGTCGAAAGTTCAGATTGCTTTTAAGACTTTTTTCTTCTATACTGAAAAAAACCTCTTGACACTTGCAACTATTTATGGTATATTGATAAAAAGGAAGTGATACTATGATACTCAGACCTGATTATATTAACGCAATAGAGCCGTTTATAGACTCTCCAATTGTTAAGATACTCGCCGGAGTTCGTCGCTGCGGTAAATCCACTATACTTGAAATGGTAGCTGATGAGCTCATAAAGCACGGAGCTTCAAAAGAAAACATCATTGAACGCAGATACAACGAGATCATGTATGAAGATTTTTCCGCAAAGGATATGTATTCTGACTTAAAAAAAGATATATCCGGTAAAGGACGATGCTACCTGCTTCTTGATGAATTACAGGAAATAAAAGGCTGGGAGAAGGTCATTAACGACCTTCTTGAAAACAGCGATGTTGATATATATGTCACCGGTTCAAACAGCAAGCTGATGTCGAGTGAGATATCCACATACCTCACCGGAAGATATGTGACGATCCCTGTATATACTCTTTCGCTTCGTGAGTACCTGACTTTCAAGAATAAAGATGTGTCTCAGGCAAGAGACGTATTTGATGAATATGTTCAGTACGGCGGTTTTCCTATTGTTGGTATCAGCAGCTTCGATACTAAGTCTGCGTATCAGATCGTTGAAGGTATATACGCATCCGTCATCACAAGAGATATCTCCAAGCGTCATAAGATACGCAATAAAGAGCTGTTCGACAGAGTTGTCCGTTATGTGATTGAAAATGTTGGTATGACCTTCTCGGCGAATACGATAGTGAAGTTCCTGAAAAGTGAGAACCGCAGTCTTTCCGTTGAGACTATCTACAACTATCTGAAGTGGCTGGGTGAAGCGTTCATCATTTATCCTTGTCAGCGTTACGACCTTCATGGGAAGGCAGTGCTCAAAACTCAGGAAAAATACTATCTTTCTGATATTTCTATCAAGTACAGTCAGATGGGCTTCGATACAAAAATGCTTTCAGCTGTATTCGAGAATATAGTATACCTCGAAATGAAGCGCAGGGGTTATGATGTCTACATTGGCAAGAACAATACCAAAGAGATCGACTTCGTTGCCGTTCGCAGAGATGAAAGGATATATGTTCAGGTCTGTGTTCAGCTTCCCGACGGATCCGACCGTGAGACTGCAAATCTTATGGATATAAAGGATCACTACCATAAATATGTGGTCTGCCGCGACACACTTGCTTTAGGGAACAATAACGGCATTGAGATAGTGCATATAGCGGATTTCCTTATGCGCGACAACTGGTAAAGGAGCATTAATATGAATATTGATAATACACTTTACAGCGGACGTCCGACAGATGAACGCTCTGACGTTGAAATGGCTATATATGATAAACTCGATGCTCTTGGTATAGAATACAAGCGAGCTGATCACGACCACGCAGGAACTATGGAGGATTGTCTTGCTATCGAAAAGGTACTTGGTGCTAAGATATGCAAGAACCTGTTTCTCTGCAACCGTCAGAAGACAAGCTTCTATATGCTGCTAATGCCCGGAGACAAGCCGTTCAAGACGAAGTTTCTGACATCGCAGCTGAACTGTGCTCGACTCTCTTTTGCGGAAGCAGACAAGATGCAGGAGTATCTGCATACTATCCCCGGTTCTGTATCAGCACTGGAGCTCATATTTGATACAGACAACAACATTCAGCTTGTCATAGATAACGATCTGATGAAAGATGAATACATCTGCGGACATCCGGGTATCAATACTTCGACAGTCCGCCTGCTCCGAGAGGATATGCTCAAATATGTCCGTGCAGCTAAGCATGAACCTACATTTATAGATCTGCCGGTTGAATGATAGTTAAAGCCTCCCGAGGTGGGTGGCTTCCCTTTGGATACAATAATAGCTTAATATATGTCATAACAGGTGATAATATGAAAAAATATGGAAAGATTGCAAAAATAGGAAATACAGACATAAATGTATACTCTGAAGGCAATGGAGATTATACGATAATTTTCATGGCAGGTTCAGGAGTAGGCTGTCCTGGTCTGGAATACAAGCCTTTATATAAGAGAATGTCAGACAAATATCGCATTGCTGTTATTGAAAAAGCAGGCTATGGTTTAAGCAGTAAAGCTGTAACCGAAAGAACGGTCGAAAATCTTGTAGAAGAAAGCAGAGCTGCGTTAAAGACTTTAAAAATTGAACCCCCATACATTCTTGCACCGCATTCTTATTCAGGATTTGAAACTATATGGTGGGCAAATACATATCCAGATGAAGTGAAAGCAGTTCTAAGCATAGATATGGGTTTCCCAAATATGATGAAGGCGATGTCGGAGAAAATACCACTTGAAAAGAAAAAAGCTATGGTCGAAAAGACAAGGAAACTAATGCAGAAGATTGAAAAACGTGGTCTTCTTGCTAAAATGCTGAGGAACCGCACTGTTAATACCTCTGGACTTCTGACTGGAAATGAACTTTCTGAAGATGAAAAAAAGACATATGAAGAAGTTTATTATAAAAATATTGCAAGTGAAGCAGTATTTGATGAGTCTATACTTGCCGAAGAGAATGCCATAAAAGCTGAAAGCACAGGGTATTTGAGTTGTCCGTCCTGTTTCATTGTCAGCAATATGAGATCGGTTGTAAAAACGCTTTCATGGCAGGAAGCGGCTAAAGATTATGCTGAACATTGCAATGCTGAGCTTCACATAATAAATGAAGATCACATGATGTACACTAAAATTCCTGATAAAATGGCAAGCATATTCAAGTCTTTTTTAGAAAAGGAACTGCTCAAAAAAGATTAAATGCAGATAATTATTTAGGTCTGTTTAGTATAATATCAATACATATACAGTACGGCTGCTCCGAGAGGATATGCTCAGATACTGTCGAGGGACTGGTTGTCTGATGTTGACATAACTGTTGTGATATTGTATAATCTAAGAAAAACAAATCTGTATAGGTGATAGTATGTTCGATCAAAAGAGAATAAACGACATAGACATTCTTAAGGAGAAGATCCCGCCAGAGTTTCAATATTGGTGGCGCTTTGGAACTATAGTGGAGCTGAATTATAGTTCAAAAGCCATTGATGAGTATTATTGTGATTATACCAATAAGATCACATTACTGCTTACAGATTATAATCATCAGTACAAAATTGAGCTCTCGTTATACAACATAAGAGGAAATTTGAATTTCGATATGGCGAACGGATTATTCAGCGGTTTTACGATAGATGAATATTCAAATTCAGGAAGCGACAATAATTTCCATCTCTATTCAGATGAACAGGATATCAAGTTTGATCTATACTGCGAAAAAATAAATGCAGTGTTGCTATAAGTCATTATGAGGAGGAAAACTAGTGAAACGATTTGTTGGGATACTTGAGGTGAGACAATGATACATACTTGGTCAAAAATCAGAGATAAATTAGAAAACGACTATCTTGCTGATTCATTAAAAAAGCGAATAAAGTATTTTGCCACTTCATACAGCAAATATCCTGATCACGAAGGAAGGGCTGCAATTCTTTTAGACGGGGAACAAGTGATTGCGGGAAGTTATTGCGAACTACGAATAGAAGCTGAATGAATACAATGATAACTCTAAATAAGTTTAAACAAAGCAATCGGAGCCGGTTTATCCGGCTCCGATTCTTTCAATAGGGTGAGCGTTCTTATTGTAATATTTCAAAAGCCAAAATCCGAGAGTCTATCCTAAAATTTGTGTAAATCTCCAAAGTAGTGTATAATAGAAGAGACACTACTTCGGAGGTTTTAATTATGAGCAGAAGGCGAAGAAACGAAACAGAAGAGCAGCGTGCAAGAAGAGAGCTGATAAGCGATTTTCTGTCGGCAGCGAATATCCAGAGCATGGATGATATTCAGGAACTATTCAAGGAAGCACTTGCCGGATTTATGGAAGGGAGCCTTGAATCAGAGCTTGATTCTGAGCTCGGTTACGAGCCGTATGACGTTAAGAACAAGGAAACTGATAATAGCCGTAATGGTCACAGCAAGAAGACTCTTCGCACGAGTATGGGCAAGGTAGATATCGAAGTACCAAGGGACAGAAACGGTGAATTTGAGCCCAAGATACTGCCTAAGAATCAAACAAGTATCTCTCAGGATATGGAGAACAAGATCATCTCCATGTACGCCAAGGGTATGTCTACGTCTGATATTGAGGACCATATACGTGATATTTACGGACTGGAGATATCCGATACTACTGTAAGCCGTATCACAGACAAGGTCCTCCCTGTTGCAAAGGAATGGCAGCAGAGACCGCTTGAAAGCGTCTATGCAGTCGTATTTCTCGACGCTATCCACTACCATGTACGCAGTGAAGGACAGATCATCAAAAAGGCTGTATATATAGCGATAGGCGTTAATATGGACGGCAGGAAGGACGTTCTCGGTATGTGGGTTGGTGAAAATGAAAGCGCAAAGTTCTGGGCAGGCGTACTGAACAGCCTGCGTAACCGGGGAGTTGAAGATATACTTATCGCCTGCACCGACAACCTAACAGGATTCTCTCAGGCGATAGAAGCGGTATTTCCAAAGACCGATATCCAGAACTGCATAATCCATCAGCTCAGAAATTCCAGCAAATATGTCTCATACAAGGATATCAAGGCGCTTATGGCTGATCTTAAGAAGGTCTATACCGCCGCTACCGAGGAAGCTGCTCTGGACGCTCTTGAGGCTTTTGCTGCGGCATGGGACAGCAAATATCCAAAAATATCAAAGTCATGGTATGAGAACTGGCCTAATCTCAGCACCTATTTCAAGTTCCCGCAGGAGCTGCGTAAGCTGATCTATACGACCAATACCATAGAAGGCTTCAATCGCCAGCTGAAGAAGGTCACCAAAGCCAAGTCCGTATTTCCGACAGATGACAGTCTTTTCAAGATGCTGTATCTGGCTATGAAGGACATCACGAAAAAGTGGACCGGTCGCCGTCAGGACTGGAGCCGTATCTACGCACAGCTGGTTATCTATTACGGCGACAGAATCCCGGAATAACACTTTTATCTTGACAATCAAATAATCATGTGCTAATATGCAGATAAGACCGACTGCTTTTACAATCGGTCTCATCATACACTTTTCTATTGCACTATTTTCCGTTTACACAGAATTTGGGATTGACTCAAATCCGAATTATATGACATATTTTTTGAGTATTGCAATAAGCTAAGGTCTATTGCAATACTGAAAAACTGTGTCATATAAGTTGTTTTGAGGCTTTTGAAATATTGCAAACAAAAACAACACCCTATTGAAATATGATTGGAGCCGGTCCACTGGCTCCGTCTCATTTATATATACTTTCTTTCGTATTCCTTGAGTCTGCGGTAAAAGATGTTGGCACGCAGGCCCATCTCTTTCTGAAACCATATCGTAGAGATAACGTTATAAAAACGCTCAGGGGCAAAACGGTTTCGTTTGAGCCTGCTGCAGACATAAAAAATGATACTGAAGAAGACGAGCAGCCGTAAGGCTGCTCTCAAGTACAATCAAGGAGTTGATAAGAATGAATGATGTCGCAATTCCCGTGTGGGAAAGATATGCACTGACAGTAACAGAAGCAGCGGAGTATTATCATATCGGCGAGACTAAACTGAGAAGGATCGCTGAAAAGCACCCCGATGCTGATTTCATCATAATGAACGGCAACAGAGTGTTGTTCAAAAGAATAAAATTCGAAAAGTTCTTAGATCAGGCTACAGCGATATAGTTTTTTATCTATTGAAAAAGGCCCGGACTTGTGGTACAATGGAATCAGCAAGTTCGGGGCTCTCTTTTCAGAAAGGAGCAGTTTACCATGAGCGAGAAGAGAAGAGACCACAAAGGCCGTATCCTGAGAGACGGAGAAAGCCAACGTGCAGACGGTAAATACCGCTTCAGCTACGTTGATATTTTAGGAAAACGAAAGGAAGTTACCAGCTGGAGGTTAGATAACGCCGACCCTACTCCGGCTAATAAACGCAAAGGACATTAAATACGTATAATCACGTACAATATGAAGATGCTGAGAAAGAGATGAGACGCTTATACGGAATCGTTTAGCCTAAATATTCATTTTACCATTTTATCGTAGTAATAATACACAAAATCTACTGGTTTGCCCCAATATGCAGTCAAGCTTTCTTCCACACTTTTTCCACGATTGCATGAAAAAGCATGAGAAAATATAAAAAAATATGCATAACAATAAGAAAATATTCATTTTCATTCATGTTATGTCAAAACACATTTCAAGGCTATTTTACGAAGATAATCAAACATATAAGGAGATTTGAGAAGATGTATAAAATCATGTTTGTGTGCCACGGCAATATCTGCCGTTCCCCAATGGCTGAATTCATAATGAAAAAGCTTGTCTCGGAAGCAGGGCTCAGTGACCGTTTCTGTATTGCTTCAAGTGCTACAAGCACCGAAGAACTCAGCAATCCCGTTTATCCACCTGCGCGCTCGGAGCTTGCAAAGCACGGCATAGGCTGCGCAGGAAAATACGCTGTGCAGCTAAGAAAGTCCGACTATGAAAATTATGATTACTTCATCGGCATGGACACTGCGAATATCCGCAATATGAACCGTATTTTCGGCAGTGACAGGGACGGAAAAGTTTACAAGCTCCTCACCTTTGCAGGCAGAGGCGACGATGTTTCCGATCCGTGGTACAGCCGTGATTTCGGCACCGCCTATGCGGATATCGAGGAGGGCTGCAAGGGACTTCTCAGCAGTCTTACGGAGCGATAAATGAAAACTTCGGAAATAATCAACGACGGCCTTGCACAGGGCGGCTTCACATCGGGAAATAACGGTATATGGACGAGAAACGAACCCTTTGATCCGCCTACCGAAGATTATACCGCTCTCAGCCGCAGACTGGACATTCCCCTTTCCCGATTCATACGTCCCTATCAGGCAAGCGGCGACAATGTGAAAATAGTCACCGCTGAACACGGCGGTTCGGGAGTTATCAAGGACAACGAGCTGAAAAAAGTCGACGGACTTGTAACTGCCGAAAAGGGCGTAGTTCTCAGCGTTATCGCCGCCGACTGCGTACCCGTGTATCTTATTGCAAGAAGCGCAGGAGTTATAGGGCTTCTGCACTGCGGCTGGAGGTCAGCGGCAGGAGGACTTCTTCACAACGGGATCGCAGCCATGAAAGAGCTGGGAGCTTCTCCTGCTGATATACAGCTCATTATCGGACCGCATATATGCGCCGATTGCTATGAAATGGGAGCGGAAGTCCGAGAGGAATACGCTAAGTTCTTTTCTGAAAATGAGCTTGAAGCTTTATTCACAGTCCGAGATAAAAGGCTGTATCTTTCGCTTTCAAAAGCTTTACAGCTTAAAGCAGAAGCCGAGGGCATACTCCGAGACAAAATCTCCGCTGTAAATGAATGTACCTGCCATGATAAGTCCTATCACTCCTACAGACGCGGTGACCGCGGCAGACAGAATCTGGCATATCTTATGATGAAAAGCTGCAATTCTCACCAATAAACCACATTTTTACAAAAAAGCTCCCTGTGTTTTATCCACAGGGAGCTTTTAGTCTTTATATCAGCTCTGAAAGCATCTTTTGGCAAGAATCATTCAAACTTTTTTCCGACGCTTCTGGCAGCAGCTACGCTTTCGCCGACAGCTCTGTAGGTCTTTGAAACCGTATCATATATAACAAGACCTGCCTTGCTGTAATCCACCTTGCCGTCGGTAAGAACGCTCTCGTCTGCTTTAAGTCCGACTACCTCGGCAACGACTCTGGTCTCGCCGAATTCATCCTGTATGTCAATGACCTTGCACTCGACAGTTACAGGGAGCTGGTCTATAACAGGGGCATTGACCTTATCAGACTTAGTCACGGTAAAGCCGCACTTATCCAGCTTATTCTCCACCTTGTTCCCAGATGTAATGCCCACATAGTCGCAGGCAGCTATCTGCCTGGCTGTTGCATAGGCAACAGTGAACTCCTTGTTCAGCCTGATGTTTTCAGTGGTCTTGTGGCTGCTCGAAAGGCTGACAGATATCTGAGTCATGCCTATCTGACCGCCCCATGCTGCGTTCATGGCATTAGGCGTGCCGTTTGCGTCGTAGGTTCCGATGATAAGTACAGGGAGCGGTGCGAAAAAGCCTTTTTCAAATGAAAGTTTCATATTATTTTCCTCCGAAGATAGATTTTTGAACATATTCAGTATACCACAGTCCCGTGCTCAAATCAATAGCTATGCCTGTAATATATCAATAATTGATAAAGCTGCCTAATATCTTACCGTCACAGCCGCGTACAAACATCTGATATGATATTCCCTCGGTCAATGCAACGATATGTGGATATCCTCCGTCTACAGGGCTCCAGCTCGGACCTGTAGTGTGTATATACCACACATCATATTCATCATAATACTCTGCTATGATCGGCGGATAATCACGTACAAACTCAACATCAGGATAACGTGTGGGTTCTTTTTCAAGCCAATCCATGAACTCCTGACCTTTACAGGTAAGTAACACGTATCTTCCCTTATCTATAGCGTCCTGCTCGTCAGCAACAGCTCCCAGCGTTCTGTCAAAGGGAAGGGTTTCAGCTTCATAGGCCATATAGTTTATAATGTTTTTGAAATCTACCAGAGTACCGTCGGAGGTATAATGCTCAAAAGTACCATTAGTTTCAGTATAGGTAGGATAATAACCGTCGTGTGTAATATTGTAAACAGCGTCAAGTACCTCTTTTTCCCTGTCTTCTTCTGTCGGTTCACGTTCAGGTTCAGGTTCGGGAGCGTCTGTTACAGGCTCAGGAGCATTTGTGGAAGTCACAGCGGCAGTAGTAGTTGATGTTGTCGTTGTGGTCGAAGATGTAGTGCTCTTGGCAGTCGATGACTTAGCTGCTGACTTATCCGTTGTCTGAACTGCTGCATCAGTTGTTGCAGCTGCCGCAGAAGTTGTTGCTGTTGTGGCTTCAATTATAGGATCAGATATCTGCGGCTTATATGTTCTGCCATTATTTTTCAGCATAAAGAGGCTTCCCACAATTATTGCCACGGCAGCTGCCGAACACAGGGCAATATATATGAAGTGCGTTATCTTATGCTGATCATAGCTGTCCACGCCTGATACCGAATCAGCATATCCCTCAGCCGAAGCTGCCCCCTCAGTTTCATTAACAAGAAGCTTTTTCTCTTTTTCGTACTTCTTCATAGTAATTTTAAGCATTCTCTCTCTTGCTTCTTCATCTATTTTCATTTTCTCTGTTCCTATTTCTTCAACTGTGTTTATATCAGAATCCTCGAGGATATCAAAGCCTATTTCCTTATTCTCGCTCATACATTTCCCTCCTTCATATCATATCCCTCTCGGGTAAGAAGCTCCTTGAGCTTTTTGAGCGCTCTGCTGCATCTCATTCTGACCGCTTCAGGCGACATGGAATGTTTGCTTGCTATTTCATTTGAATTCATGTTGTAGTAGTATTTCTGTATTATGATATCAGAATCGGGCTCGCCAAGGCTTTCTATCAGCCGCAGAAGCGTATTGCGCATATCGCTGCGTTCCGTTATACGCTCAACTCGCTGTGAATCGGCTATCTCTGTATTTTCATCCTCGATATAGACCGTATCGCTGCTGCGCACCAGTCTGCGGTACATCTGAATAGCGGTACGGCTCGCTATAGTGCCGATAAAGCCTTTCATATCGCCGTCAAAGAAGCCGTTTCTGTCATAGCTTATAAAGACAGCGGAAAAGACATCTCCCACACATTCCTCCATATCCTCGCGGCTTCCGCAGCTTCGCAGCTTATTGTAAACTATGGCGTAAACATAGCTGAGATATTCGTTGAACAATGCCGTCTGGGCTTCACTTGGATCTTTTTCATATAATTTTTTGTATTCGCTATCCGTCATAGGATCACCACCTTATATTATTCAAAAGCTCGGCACCTGTAAGTGCTTTCATATAATACACTTGCTGAAACTTTCCAAAGTGTAACATATATTCTGAATATTTTTTCTTTCTAATTATATAATATATCCCTTTTTATTTCAACCGCGTCTGAAATCGGCTTTTTCAACGAGTCTTGCTGTTAAAAGTTTTTTGCGCTCTACAAATAAGTCAAACAAGTGGCGTTTTGTCCACCCAAACAGCATTTTTTGAGTTTACAACATATGTGAATCATGGTAAAATGAATAATAGTAAAACGCTAAATTACGCAAACATAGGCTAAAAAATTGCGTACAGGAGGTTAAAATAATGAATATCTCAAAGAAATTCAAAACTGCTGTTTCAGCAGTTTTGGCGGGAGCAATGCTGATAGGCACAGCATCCTCTTTCCCGTCGCCTGCACCTATGGTAGCTGATGCTGCCAGCGCGTGCAATATCAACACAAACAAGGAATACCAGACTATCCGCGGCTTCGGCGGTATGAACCACCCTGAGTGGCAGAGCTACAACGCTCAGAACGGAGCTCCCGGAGACATGACAGAAGCTCAGGTCCAGACAGCTTTCGGCAACGGCGATAACGAGCTCGGTCTCACAATTCTCCGTATCTTCGTAAGCGACGACAAGAATGCATGGAAGAACGCTATCCCGACAGCTCAGAGAGCTCAGAAGCTTGGCGCAACTGTATTTGCTACTCCATGGAATCCGCCGGCTTCAATGAGAACCAACGGTACAGGCGGTCCTACAGGCGGTCAGTACGTGTTAAAGCAGGGCGCAGAAGCACAGTACGCTCAGCACCTCAATGACTTTATCAAGTACTGCAACAATCAGGGCGTTCAGCTCAACTCCATTTCCGTTCAGAACGAGCCTGACTGGTCAGGCGAGTGGACAGCATGGAGTGCTGACAGAGCTGCAAACTTCATTGCAAACTACGGTAAATCCGTAACAGCAGGCACAACTACAAAGCTGATGTCGCCTGAGAGTTTCAGCTACAATAAGAGCTTCTACAACGCAATTCTCAACAATTCAAAGGCTATGGCAAACTGCGATATGTTCGGTACTCACTTCTACGGAACTCAGCGCAGCCAGATGGACTTCCCTGCACTTGAACAGTGCGGCAAGGAGATCTGGATGACAGAGGTTTACGTTCCGAACAGCGATAACAATTCAGCAGACAGATGGCCTGAGGGCGTAAAGGTAGCTGAAAATATCCACAACGCATTGGTTGTGGGCAATATGAATGCTTACGTATGGTGGTATATCCGCCGTCAGTACAGCCCTATGTGGGACACCGGTAAGATCTCAAAGCGTGGCTACGCTATGGCTCAGTTCTCCAAGTGGGTTCGCCCAGGTGATGTACGTATCGATGCTACAGAACAGCCTGATTCAAATATCCTTGTATCGGCATATAAACACAGCGATACACAGGCTACTATAGTTGCTATCAACAAGGGCAACAATAATGTCAACCAGCAGTTCAATCTCAGCGGCAGAACTATCACTGACGTTACAAGCTACAGAACATCAGGCAGCGAAAATATCAAGAAGACTACAGGTATCGCTTCAAGCGGTTCCGGATTCAGCTCACAGCTCCCTGCAAACAGTGTTTCCACATTCGTTGTAAGCCTCGTAAGCGACGGCAAGGGCTTCGAGGGCGGAAAGGATCCAGTTCCTCCAGAGCCGATAGAGCCAGACGCAAATGGTTACTACTACCACGATACATTTGAAGATGACAACGGCAGCTGGGAAAGCCGCGGCGGAGCTTCTGTAAACACTGGCGGCACAGCATATAAGGGCAATAAGGCTCTCACAGTTTCCGACAGAAGCAGTGCATGGCATGGAGCAGCAAAAACTCTCGACTCCCTGACATTCAAGGCTGGACAGGAGTACAGCTTCAGTGCTGTTGCCAAGGGCTCAGGAAACATGATGCTGTCCCTTGAATACAAGGATTCTACGGGCACAACGGCTTATGCACATATTGCAGACGGAGTTTCCAACGGCGAGTACGTACAGCTTTCAAACACAAACTTCAAGCTCCCAGAGGGCTCAGGCTATATTCTCTATGTTGAAACAGAAGAAGGCACAGGCGATTTCAGCATTGACGAAGTTGTCGTTGCTAAGGCTGGTGTAAAGGTTGACGGTCCTGCTGCTGTAACAACAACTACTGCAACTACGACCACAACGACCACTACTACAACAGCTGTTACAACTGCACCTCCTGTAACACAGGATCCTAAGTCTGCACTTGAAGCTAAGGTTTCAAAGTGGGGCGACGCTAACAACGACAGCACAGTTGATATGGGCGACGTAGTTCTTATCATGCAGTCACTCGCTAACCCAAATAAATACAAGCTTTCAGAGCCAGGCCGCTACAATGCGGACGTTTTTGAAGCAGGAAGCGGCATTACTTCAAACGATGCACTTTCTATCCAGAAATATCTGTTAAGCCTTATCACAAAGCTCCCTGAGAGCTGGTCAAGCAGCCTCACCGCTGAGCCTGTTACTCAGCCTGCTACACAGGCACCAACAACTCAGCCGACCACACAGCCTACAACTCAGGCAACAACCACCACAACTCAGGCTCCTGCTGCAAAGACTATCTTAAAGAATTCTTTCGATTCAAGCACTGAAAGCTGGGCAGGCAGAGGCAATGCTTCTGTTGAGATAAGCGGCGACAGCTACTACTCAGGCAAATCCCTGTACGTAACAGGCAGATCAGCTGAGTGGAACGGCGCAGCTTTAACTCTCGGTTCAGACTTCAAGGCCGGCGAAACATACAGCTTCAGCGCTGCTGTACTCCAGCAGTCAGGCAAGGACGCTGCTATCCAGCTTTCACTCCAGCAGGGTGACGGCGATAATGCAACATACACATCTATCGCTAAGGCTACCTGCAAAAACAACGAGTGGACAAAGCTCGAGAACACTTCATTCACTATCCCTGAAAACTCAGGCGATATGATACTTTATTTTGAAACACTTCAGGAGTCTGGTGACCTTATGAACTTCTATATTGACGATGTACTTGCAGGTACAGAGGGCACAAAATCTTCTGTAGTAACAGGTCAGGGACACGTTGGCGAAGCTCCGGCAGTTACAACACCGGGCGTTCAGGCAGGCAAGAAGCTCTGCGCTATTTCATTCGATGACGGCGCTGTAGGCAACAACTCATCTGATACTTCAATGAGAATACTCAACGCTCTTATCAAGAACAAAATGACAGCTACTTTCTTCTATGTAGGTAACTGGACAACAACAGCAGGCGACAATGAAGAGGTCAAGTTCGCATACAAGAACGGCATGGAGGTCGCTAACCACTCCACTTCACATCCAAAGCTTGGTTCACTTGGCTCTCAGCAGGTTCGCAGCGAGTGGGAGCAGTGCAACAGTAAGCTCAAGAGCATTATCGGCGCTGAGCCGTCACACATCATGAGACTCCCATATCTCGACGGCAGCGGACAGGTCAAGTCAGCTCTCTACGATGTACCGCTTATAAGCTGTGCTATCGACACAGGCGACTGGAACAACGCAAGCAAGGATCAGATCGTAAACAAGATCAAGCAGGCTGCTCAGGACGGCTCCCTTGAGGGCGCAATCGTGCTCTGCCACGAGACATATGCTACAACAGCTGCTGCTATGGAAGAAGTTCTCCCATGGCTGGCTCAGAACGGCTATCAGAACGTAAATATCTCTGATATGGCTAAGGCTCACGGCAAGACACTTGCAGGCGGTCAGATACACACACGCGCTTGACAGCGGACAAATCCTGACATAGTAAAGAGCAATATATCACTCAAAAAAACAACTGCCCACAGATGAAAAACTCTGTGGGCAGTTACTTATTCTGAACATAATATTCTGGATACGATGATATCGTATTCCTTGCGGCTCTTTTTTAACAGGGCATAATCATGAGCTCCGCCTTTTTTCTCATAATAAGAGAACGGGTGGCGCTCTTTTTTCATTTTTGCGGCAAACCGCCTTGCAGGAATGTTCATTATGTCATGAGTTCCCGAAAACATGGTGATATGAGGAAGTCCCTCTATGCTGCCCTTTGTGGCGTCGGCTCTGTAGTTGTTCACATCAAGGTCGCCCAGCCAAAGCTCGCTTACCTTTTCCACAGGGAAATGACCTATGATACAGTCCTGCTGCCTGATGTGATCGGCTCTTTTCTGCTCTTTCTCGGTCATTTTTCCTATTATGAAGCCGGGAGAGATAAGGACTATCTCATTGGCAGCGGGAAGTCCCCTTTCTATCGCCAGCATAGACAGCGACAGGGACAGAGTTCCTCCTGCGGAGTCGCCTATAATGGTTATATCCTCGGGACGGCTGTTTTTCATGAGCTCACTGTAGACCTCCATGAGCATAATGTGGCATTCCTTTGCGTTGCTCTCGGGAACCATGGGATACTGCGGAAATATTATCTCGCAGCCCGTATCTCTTGCAAGACGCTGACAAAGTCTCCAGTGCAGGGGCAAAGCTTCAAGGAAAAATCCGCCGCCGTGGATAAACAGCACCTTTTTATTGCTTCTGTTGTGCCTGTCATGGGCAACGTAATATATCCCGTTCTTGACACGGCGCTTTTTTACTTTCATTTCACGTCTTATTCTTTTTGACGGAGCGGAGTCCTGCGGCAGCTTTTTCTTCAGCTCTGCAAGTCCCTCACCGAATTCGGGATTGTCAAGCCTGCTGAGCTTCGTAAAATCTCTCATAGAAAAACGTATAAGCTTCTTTAAAATGATATTCATTGTCGTATTCCTCGGTAATTACAGCATTTATAGCGAAATATAAAAGACTTTTTTTATTATAGCATAAAAGCGCTAAAAGAGCAAGCTCCGCATAACCGTAATACTAATATAGAAGCTTATATTTATTTATGGGGGAAACCTTTCTGAGGAAAGGTTCTCCCCCATACCCCTTTCCAAAGACTTTTATCTGGTTTTTTCGCAGATAGGGCGCTCCTTAAATAAAAAAACACCTGCAAAATGCAGGAGCGCCCTATCTGTGAAAAAACAAAACGAAAGTTTTAGGGAGAGAGTTTGAGAGAAGCCCCTTTTTCAAAAGGGGTTCTCTCAATAATAAGCATAAATCTTCTTTATAAGTATTACGGTTACGCGGAGCTTGCTCAGTTATTATTTGCCAAGCTCTGTAGCAGCGCCTACAAACAGTGGAATATTGTTCTTATCCACTATCATGTATACAAACGGCTTATCGAGCCTGATATTTACGGTCTTCACCTGTGGAGTCATACCGCCTGCGTTGCCAAAGGTCATTGTAACTGCTACTGCCTTTGTGCCCTCTTTGCTGACCTCTATCTTGGTCTTGTGGATAACATCACCGATATATATAGGATCAGAACCCGGAACAGTACAGTCGCAGAGCCTTGAGAAATCTGCTTTTTTATAATCAAAAGCGTCATTCATGCCCAGTGCTTTGAGAGTATCGGGCAGACTTGCTGAATAGTCGTATTCAAACTCGGGTATCATTACATGAAGGTCGAGAGGAACTTCCTCGGACTCATAGGGCTTTGTGAGAGCTTCTGAAAGCTTCTCGGCGTCAAGGTCCTTCACATACTGGATTATATCCTTGTCTCTCGGCATTATGCCAAGGAAGTAATAATCGCCGTTCAGGTAAGGCTTCTTGAAAGCGTCTGCGTCCTCAAGCTCATAATAGAGGTATTCCTTACTCTTCATTTCCTTGATACTGTGGGTATTGCCGTCGAGGTCGGTGAATTTTCCGTCGTTGGTCTTTTCGTACTTCTTATCCCACTCCATATCAAAGTAAAGGGTATTGATAAGAGCTATGCGGGTAAGGTCGTTAAAATCGCTTTTGCGCACGGCAGTAGGTATCATTCCGTTGGTGTTCTTGTTCACCCAGCTGTTGATATCGCTTACGGTTCCGTCATCAAAGTTGGTCTTGTATATCTCAGCGCCGTAATACTTCTTATCGGTCTCAAGGAAACTGTCAAGAGGCTTGAAATAATCAGCGTCCTTGCACCAGAGCGAGTTGGCAATATTGAGGTGTTTGCCATCCTCATCGGGAGTCCTGCTGAGGAAATATGACATATACTCGTTGATATCGTCTAATGAGAGCTTTGAACCGCCGAGGACTTCTTCCATTTCCTTTAATGTGTTATTGTCGGCACCGTTTGCCATCATGGAAAGCGAAGATGATATTGAGAACGGCGAAACAAGTACGTTCTTTTCCTTTTTCTTGGGATCAAAGCACTGCTTCAGCAGGTCAACGCCGAACTTCATCTGAGCCTCTGCAAATTTCTCATCTGCTTCCTTGCCCTCAGAGCGCTGAACGTCGATATTGTCGCCGAGGCGGATACTGCCTATTTCCGTAACTCCGTTGAATTCAGTTACTTTTCCGAGGATAAAGTCAGTTATCTGCTTGAAATCTTCCTCGTCTATCCTGTTATCCTTATTGATATCGGCATTTAGGAACTGGTCTCTTGTGAGCTCCCTGCCGAGACAGCCGTTTATGTATTTGCCGTATTCAAGCCTGTCAAAGGAATCGACTACCTCGTCGCCGTTGATGTCTCCGTAGTAGTTGAAGTTATGACGCTTGACTGAAATGAGCTTATCGGCGCGGAAAGAATAATACTTCGTATTGTAGCCGCCAAATACGCTCCAGTCGCTCCATGTACCATCATCATAAGTACTTGTGTAGCCGGGATCACAGTCATCAAAGGGATCAAAGCCAAGGTCGGGATTTACGGGAGGTCCCAGCTTCAGCTCTCCGCTGAAAAAAAGCCCCCTTTCTTCAGGTGTGAGCTCGTCTAAAGAGGGACCTTTTTCAGTGTTCAGGAAGTCATAGAATGCCTTTGACTCAAAAGTGATATCGTAGCTTTCGCCGCTTTTGAGCTTTTCCAGCAGTTTCAGATTATTTTCATCTGTATCGAATATGTTGAGCTCGTCGCCGATTCCTTCGAGATGACTTCTTTCGCTGTTCTGGATAGTGATGCATGGAGTACCGTTATAAACGTCGGAATGGTCATAGGTGTAGCCCGAAAGAGTATACACATACATTTTGTCATCAGTGTTGTAGTTGATAGTTCCGTATGCGTTGATAGTTTCGGCAGAAGCTCTCATTGGAGCAATAAAGCCGCTGTCGGGAAAAGCTCCCAATGCAAGAAGCATTCCGAGAGAACCTGCAATAAGCTTTGAAACCGCCCTGTTAAATTTCATTACAAAAACTCCTTTCACTATGAAATAGTATTTATGCTTCAAGTATAGCATTGCAGTAATGAAAAGTCAATAAATCATGAACAATTATGTTCAATAATAACAAAAAGCCGCAATTTTTGCATTAAGCTCGGACTTTCGCAATTTTTGAGCATCAAGTATCATACATCAGCTTCATTTCAATATTGTAACATACGGTAATATTAAAATATGGACAACTATCCCCTTATGTGTTATACTATAGTCACAGAAGCAAAAAACCACTGCACTAAAAGGAGAATCACTATGAATAATAATACTGAGCAGATAACAATGGACTTTATTGAGAACAGAGATACTATTAAAAAGGTTATGAAGCTTGAAAGCTCATATATATACCCTGTGGCAGCAAATGTATTCTGTGCGGCAGGCGTCAGGGCAGATGAAAACAAGCTCCGCCAATGCAGGGATATCATCAAGAAAAATGCAGGCTTTGCGTCGTATCTTAAAGGAACTATTCTCCCCGTATTTACAGCCAAGCTCGCTGTGACCGACGCTCCCGAGGCTCAGTTTGCAAAGGTAATGGATATGTACGCTATCCTCAAAAAGCACTTCAGCAGGTCGGAATACCTTGCTTTTCTTGCAACTCTCCTTGCCGAGAAAGCTACAGCAGAAGAAGCTGAGTACATAGCTGCAAGAGGTCGTGCCCTTTATAATATGATGAAAAAGGAGCACCCCATACTCACTTCAAGCGAGGACAACATAATGGCAGGCTTCATGGCTTTTTCGGAAAAGAACGACCAGCAGCTTATGGCTGAAGCCGAGAAGTGCTTTGAGCTTCTCAGAAGGAAGTTCTCGGACAAGAACGCTGTTCAGACAGTATCGCATATTCTCGCCATGACAGGCGGAGCTCCCGAGGAAAAAGCGGACAGGCTTTTCAGAATGTTCGATATGTTGGCGGCAGCAGGACATAAGTACGGCAAGCACTATGAGCTTTCAACTCTTGCAGCAATTTCCGTTATTGAAGCCGACGAAAAAGTGCTTGTTGATACTGTTATAGATATAGATAACAGGCTCAGCGGTCAGAAGGGCTACGGAGCATTAAGTCTCGATAAGAAAACAAGGCTCATGCACGCAGCTATGCTTACGGCTGACCTTTACGAAGGCACCGACAATGCTCAGGCGGCAGTATCCGCTTCTACACTTGCTATCATTGCAGCGCAGGAAGCCGCAGTAGTTGCTGCTATCGTAGCTGTGACAGCTGCAAACAATGCCAGCTGCTGAGCGTAATATCCGAATTGAAAGGAGTTTACTATGGAAAAAGCAGTTGCACCTCAGAAATATGCCGACAAATATATAGAGCTCCATCTGCATCTGGACGGCGCAGTAACAACTGATATAGCTCGAAAATTAGCAAAAATACAGGGCATTCCCCTTCCGCAGGACGATTCAGAGCTTGAAAAACAGCTGACCGTTCCAAATGACTGCGAAAATCTGAATGATTTTCTGAAATGCTTTGCTCTGCCGCTGTCTTTCATGCAGACGAAAGAGGGGCTCAGCGAAGCAGTCAGACTTGTTTCGGAGAATATCCGCTCACAGGGCGTTGTCTATGCGGAAATACGCTTTGCGCCTCAGCTCCATACAGAAAAGGGCATGACGCAGGAGGACGCAGTAAAGGCTGCTCTCAAAGGCATATCCGAAACCGAGCTCAAGGTCAATCTGATACTGTGCTGTATGCGCGGAGAGGGAAACGAGGCTGCCAACGACGAAACAGTCGAGCTGGCAAAGAAATACCTTGTAAAGGACGGCGGCGTTGTGGCAATTGACCTCGCAGGCGCAGAAGCCCTTTTCCCTACTGAAAAATACCGCGAACTGTTCAAAAAAGCAAAGGAAGCAAATATTCCTTTCACCATACACGCAGGCGAAGCCGACGGTGCAGACAGCGTAAAACTCGCCGCTGAGTTCGGAGCGAGCCGTATCGGACACGGCGTCAGAAGCTATGAGCAGCCTGCGGTCATCGAAATACTGAAAGAAAAAGGCATAGCTCTTGAAATGTGTCCCACAAGCAACCGTCAGACTCATGCAGTTGAGGATATGTCTCAGTATCCGTTTATGGATTATCTCAGCAAAGGTCTTGCTGTAACGCTGAACACCGACGATATGGGTATCGAAGGAACTACTCTGGCAGATGAATTCCGCTATATGGAAAAGAACTTCGGTCTGACTGCCCGGCAGGAAAAACAGCTGCTTGAGAACGCCGTTGATTCTGCCTTTACAACTGACGAAGTGAAGAAACAGCTCAGAAAAGAACTTGGGCTGTAAAATCAATGCGCTATTCCCTGAACAAAGAAATACAGCAAATTTCATGTAAATCCGCCGCTATAAACAACATAATTATATGCTTCTTGATTCTTGTTTATTATTGTGATTTTTATAATCGTTTCTTGACAAACTGATCGCTCAATGATATAATGTAAACGTGTTGTGTGCAGATACTGCTATATAATGTTTGATCGAGTGTGGGAACTTAATCACTCCATAGATACATAGCTTAATCAGCACAAAAATCTATAAAGGAGCTAAAATGAATAATACCATTCTTAGCGTAATTTCCGGTTACGCAGTTACAAAATCCAATCGAATTGCTGTTATATCAAATAAAGAACAGCTTACATATTCAGAATTCTGGAAAGAAATCTGCAGAGCAGCTCATTTTTTCAGAGAAAACGGCATAAATAAGGGGGATTTGGTCGCCATAAAAGCTGCACAGAGTTCGAGCTATTTAATCTGCTACTACGGATTACAGCTTGCAGGCGCTGTTCCATGTGCTCTTGAACAAAATATGCCATCAAGTTCAACAGTACAAGTTGCCTTAAAATTGAAAACAGTTGCTGTTATTTCCGAAAGAATTGCCATAAATGATCTGCCTGATAATCTGAAATATTTCTCAATGCAGGAAATTCGTTCAAAAAGCAGCTCACTTGCAGATGACATGAGCGGTCTTGAATTTCCGTCTGAAAATGACACACAGATCATCATGTTTACAACAGGTACAACAGGCGCATCAAAGGGTGTTGAAATTTCATTCAAAGCAATGGCTGCATCTGAACAAAAAATCGCTGATTTCCTTGATATGAAGTACTACGCTGAGCATGGTGTATTTATTACTCCTACTCCGCTTAATCACGCAAAGGGAATATGGGAAACAGGAGGAATGCTCCGCAGCGGCGGAACAGTTTACATTCTTCGTGGAATGGCTGATTTAAAGGCATACTTCAAGGCACTTGACTATCCGTGTGAAAAATTGGTCCTTTCACTTGTTCCCGCAAATCTCAGAATCCTTATAACTATGGTACCTGATGAATTTGCAAAATATGCTGACAAAATAGGCGACATCAAGCTCGGTACAGCACCATTGCTTGAGCATGATAAGGAGCTTGCAATGAAATTGCTCCCGAATACTAATTTTCACAACGCATACGGTTCATCTGAGGCAGGTATTCTCTCAAATCTTGTTTTCAATAAGCATAAAGGTCTTGAATACTGCATAGGACAGCTTTTGCCGAATAATGAAGCAATTGTTGTAGATGATGAGCGTAAGCCGATAAAATCATCTAAGGAAAACATGGGCAAACTTGCATTCAGAAGCAATTCAGTAATGAAAGGCTACTACAACGAGCCTGAGCTTACAGCTGAAATTCTTGAAGACGGAATAGTCTATACAAATGATTTCGGCTATGTTGATGAAAACGGCTTTGTATTTGTAAGAGGACGTGCTGATGATGTTATCAACACAGGCGGACTTAAGGTTGCGCCGGAGGAGGTTGAGTCAGCCGCTATCCGCATTGAAGGAATAAAGGATTGTATCTGTATTGCAGAAAAAAATGAGCTTTACGGCAATTCACTTAAACTTCTTGTTGTAATGAAAGAAAAGGGCACTATGGATGCATACGAAATCCGCCGTCAGCTTTCACACAGCCTTGAGCCTTACAAAACTCCTAATAAGATCGAAGAGGTTGATGAGGTTGCAAGAACCTACAACGGAAAGATGAACAGAAAATTTTACAGATAAAATAATTATATCCTGAATCCGTGAGACTGATTGCCTGAAATGGGCTAATCTCCACACGGATTCAGGCTTTTTAGTAGCTTCACAAGTAATTAGCCTTGACGAAAAAAACAAATGCCATAGAGTTAAAAACTCTATGGCATTTTTATATTTATGGAGAATTATGAGCCTGTTTTTCCATAAATTCTTCCATTGATATTATTCCTTCCTTTTCAGTTGAGGTATAGGCATAATAGGACAGAATATTTGAAGCGTCCACAGCATTGATACTGCCGTTGCGGTCAACGTCTGCGGCAAGCTTCTGATTCGCATCGAGGTCGCCGTTCTTATTGGTGGAGGTCATGGCGTAGTATGTCAGGACCTCAGAAGCGTCAACCGCATTTATCAGCCTGTCATTATTTACGTCGCCAAGCTTATACTCAGTAGTTTCATCAGGGTTAGCCTTTGTTGTGACAGTAGTTGTAGTGGTTGGCGTTGTTGTCGTAGTTTTTTTCTCGCCGAGTATCCTGATGTAGCCGTTGTATATACCCTTAGTGAATACATAGGTCATCTGAAGTTTTCCTGCCTCGTCCTTATGACTGTTTATAAAGGTATCAGCTACTATGCCGTCGTCTGTATACGCCAAGCCTATGGGATAGACTTCACCCTGTTCAGCATTTTCGGGAACTATAAAATCAATAGTGAATAAACAGCTGTGATCCAGCAGAGTATCCTCGGCATATGCATAGAATTCCAGCTGTCCGTCTTCGATCTTTGCCGAGCCTGTAGTGAAGCCGTTTAATCCTTTGCCTGGTGTTATGAACTTACCTGCTGAGTTTTCTTTGACAGTCAGACGAGTGTCATAAAAAACGTGGAACTTGATGTAGCTGACCGGTTCCGTTGCGCCTGTAATACTGAAATAAACTCGCTGGACCTTGCCCTTTGCATATTCGGGGTCAAGTCCTATCTTATCGAAATAGAGCATAATGCCGCCATCATAATCCCTGGGATCTATCTTCGGAGTATTCCAATCCTTCGGCTGTACCCAGCGAGTTCTGTCGTAGGGGACTTCCATGTCGTCCTGTTTGTCAAAGGGATTATCTGATATCGTATCAGACGTATCAGCGACACTTTCTGCTTCGGTGAGATCTGTTGAATTTGCTTTTATGATGCTGTCGGGAAAGCAATAATAAAGCGATAAGACCAGTGCAAGACTTGTTATTAATGATATAAAGCGAGTCAAAAGTCTATTTTTCATAATTGACCTCCTGTTACACGGCAATTCAGTAATAACAGATTATCATAATTTCTGCAATGTGTCAATACCTTTCTTGGAAGAATATATGCATAGAATAAGGCAATCCAACGGACTGCCTTGTTGTAATGCTAAAATACGTTTTTTCTGTTCTGATTTGTCCCTTACAATTTATTTTAGAAATTATATCAATCTGTGCAGTGCTATGTGCAGATGCACTGCACAGATCAACATCGGAAAAGAATTATAACATCAGCTATTGATGTGTATGGATCAGTAAAGCCACTTTGAAGTGAATGTATCTGCAAATGAGTCTTTATTCTTTGGAAGAGCAAATACAGAAGTCTGAAGCTCTTCAAGGTTCATTTTCGGCTGTATTCCGTATACATGATAGTCGAAATACTGTACCATTTTCTCGACGTCTTCTGCTATGACTGCGTGACCTGATTTATGGATATTTATAGCAAGATGATCGCTGAGCCCAACATAATCCCACACGTGCTTCATACCGAGGTAAGCCATCCATACTGACGGAGCATTTACCCAGTCCTCGCTTTCGCATGAGCCGATTATAAACAGATACCTGTCAGGATCACAGCAGAGAGAGCCCAGCATATGCTGATCCATCGGGAACTGTTCAGCGCTTCTGAACTCCATGAATCTGCCGTTGAACCAGCCCTGCTCGCCCGAAGCCTGTAGGCTTCCGAGAGGCTCGTTTTCCTTATATGTATAAGATGAAGAACCGCCCTTGCTGGAGAAGTCATAGGTCTTTCCCACTGAGCTGTAGCGATACAGTGCCAGACCGCCTGCACCCGAGCATGAGGGAGCACACATCTTGATACGTGTATCGAATGCTCCGCATACAGAAGCTGCCTTGCCGTATCTTGAAACTCCTGTAACGATAGAGCTGTCAGGATTGATGTTCAGCTCCTTTGCTGCTCCATTGTAAAGAGCGTCGAGTATCCTGCTGATTCCCCATGACCACGCCATAAGGTCGCCTGTCTGCTCGTCCCAGTTCCTTCCGTAAGGATAGAGATCATAGAAAGCACCCTTGTGCTGGTTGTTATCCTGTGCAGTTCCCGGAGCGCTGAACATTCCGTCACTGTCATAGGTTATAACTGCATAGCCGTTTGAAGTAGCGGTGCTTTCAGAAATACCCTTGTGCATACCAAGGATAACAGGAGCTCCGCCCTCATGGCGGACATTCTTTGGAAGATTTATAACTGCCTTGAATGAAGCTGTCTTGCCTGTGCTCTTGCGCTTAACGTTGACAGTCATGCTGTTGCCGCTAATGCTGTAGGTAGTTTCATCATCGGAGCCGTCTATCCATTTGCCGTACATATAATACTCATACATACAGCTTATCTCGCTCTGACGCTTCCACCAGTCGTCGGTGGATTCTACCTTTGAACCGTCCATAAATATGAAAGGATCGGGAATATCCTTTGAGCTCTTCAGCTGATTTACAGCAGGAAAGTTGTAGCTCTTTTCAAAAGCAGGCTTTTCTGTGACAGTTTTTTCGGCCGCGGTGAACTCATTTATCTTACCGATTATAAAGCTCCGGAGCTGAACAAGGTCTGCTACCTCTGCCTTGCCATTCTGATCTATGTCAGCGGCTTTCTTTATGTTATTATCCTGGAAGCCGTTTATGAGTCCCTTTCGCATGATAACTTCATCAAAGGAAGATATCATCTTATCGCCGTCGAGGTCTCCGTAAATAAACTCTGGACTGCTGTTACCCTGTGTTGCAGGCTGAGTTGGCTGTGTCTGCTGCTGATCATCAGAGGCTTTTAAATAGCCCTCGATCTGTTCGAGCCAGTATTTTCCCATCTTCTCATAGCCGCCTGCGTTGGGGTGAACTCCGTCCGCAAGGTCCTTTGAAGCGTCTATTACGCTGTGGATATCGGCGTAGATAACGTTTTTGCTGCTGTAATCATTGGCAACCTTTTTTATGAGCTCATTGTATTTCGCAATATCGCCGTTTGAATTGCCGCCCCAGCCTGAATTGCCCAGGTCTGGGATAGTAGTCAGGAAAACCTTTCCGTTTGACGGCATATTTTCTCTAAGATAGTCAAGAAGCTTGTGCAGACGTTCCTCTGAGCCGTCAAGATGACCGTTTGAAACATCGTTTGTACCTATCTGGAGAAGTATTATATCGGGAGAGTACTTTTTTATATAATCTCCGCCCTGCATTGTCTCAAGGATACCGTTGAGCTGACCGAACCAGCCGCCCGGCAGGTTGGTTATGGTATAGCCGCTGTATCCTGCGTGATTGTCGTCGTACTTGACACTCTGACCGTTGTAATTGAAGGAAGCGCTGTCCTTTCCCTCAGGTCCTACGAGATCAACATTTGTGTAGCCCTTTTGCTGCAGAAAGCAGCTGAGATACTTTCTGTAGCCGCCCTCGTCAGCCATACCGTATGTGATAGAATCGCCCAGAGGCATGATCTTGATGGTGTCGGCTGCTGAACTCTGCCTCGGTGCAGAGGGAAGCAGGCTTAGTGTAGAAATCGAAAGTGCAAGAGATGTGCCGATTCTGAGAAAACGTTTTATTGTTTCCCCGACAATAAAGTGCTTTTTCATAAGTACCTCCCAAATAAAATTAATTAAATGAATGTGTGCTTTTTGTTTCCCCGCCTTTTGTTTTTGTCAAGGCAGAATGCATAATTTTATTATACAAAATATAACATAATTGTGAATTGCCTTGACAACAATATACACTAATCAACCGCGAATTGTAAAGAGTTTGTGAACAAAAGAGCAATTTTTGGTCAACAAACAGCAATAATTGGTGATAAAAAGGTAATATATTGATGTTATATGCAAAAATATATCAAAATTGTTACCGCATAAGCTGGATTCGTAACAAAAAATCCATATTCAAATCGTGCTAACAATATCATTTTTAGGTCAGATCGGGTATAGTTATATTTATTTCTTAACTGCTCGTAACTTCTGAAAAAAGACTGGCTATCAGTGCACTTAATTTAATTAATACACATTGGGTGGATAATATCAATTAAGAAGATAATGTATTTGATCAACATAATCTGACAGGCTGAATTAAAAAACATATTGGCAAATAGGAATATGTGTGCTATAATAAACGTAAACTCAATTTTGTCAAGTATCATATCCAAGATTTTATTGGTACATCAATATTTATGAAATAGGAAATTTACTCGTAATTCGGGAGGATAACATTATGGATAACGTTTCAAAAGCAGTGGAGCTGTTCGGTAAAGGATTTAAGTGTTCACAGGCAGTATTTGCCGCTTTTTCGGAGGAGTTCGGCATCAGCGAAAAACAGGCTTTGCAGATCGGTGCCTGTTTTGGCGGCGGAATGAGCAAGGCGGAGGTCTGCGGTGCCTGCACGGGGGCACTTATGGTTCTCGGTATGAAGTATGGGCAGTACGATATTGATGACCTTGAAAGCCGTGCTGCCGAGAGCGAAAAGGCGTTGCAGTTACTTGAGAGGTTCAAGAAACGTAATGGTTCATATATCTGCCGTGAGATACTCGGCTGTGATATTTCTACCGATGAAGGCAGAAATTTTGCGAGGGCAAATGGACTGTACGTAAAATACTGCACCGAAATGGTACGCACTGCAGCAGAGATAACAGCTGAAATGCTGGAAGAAGATAAGTGATTCTTGCGGTATGTCCGGCTTTGAAAGCTTACCGCGGCTATCCGTTCACGGAGGTAAAAATGAAGGTATTTGATTTTGATAACACACTATATCACGGAGAGAGTGCGGTAGACCTTGCTCTGTTTATGATAAAAAATAACAGGAGGATCATATTGTATCTGCCTAAGATATTCATAAATCTCATAAAGTACAAGCTTTGCATTGTCAGGAAAGAGAAAATGGTTCGCGCTATCAACGACTTTATGAGAAATGCCCTTCGTGATAAAAATGAGATATATGAGGCAGTAGAGGGATTTTGGAAAAAAAACGGTCACAAGCTGGACAGAAAAATGCTTGCAAAAATCAGTCATGACGATGTTATTATTACTGCCGGACCTGATTTTCTGATAAACGGGATACGCGGTATTATCAACACTGACTATATTATCAGCAGCAGGATAGACTCTGAAAAAATGAAGGTCAGATATCTCAATTTCGGTGAAAACAAGGTCAAAGGGTATAAGGCATTATATGGGGATAAACGAATAGAATGCTTCTACACCGATTCCTATAATGACAAGGCACTTATGGAAATTTCCGACAGGGTATTTATAGTAAAAAAAGGCAGGCTCACCAGAATAAAATAATTTAGTGAAATAGAATGAAGGCGGCTTTAGAGCCGCCTTCATATTTTATGTGAGCTTGTTTTATTTGCTTTTACAGTATTTATTGCAGTTATTTGGAGTGTTGTAAAAAACTGAAGTTATCAGTTTGCAGCTTCAAGTCTGCTTTCAAAATCTTCAGGGGTAAAGCCTGATACTCTGATCGACATTATGTAATCATCATTAATTCTTCTGACATAGTTTATGTGATTCTGATCAAAAACGGTGTAGCTTGCTTTGATGTAGCTCTTGCCGCAGAGTTCAACAGTTTCGGGAGCACTTATATCAGTTGCCTCAATATCAGGCGAGAAGCTCAGCTCATTGCGCTGCATGAATTCTGCTGCGGTAATATCGGGGGCATCTGGGTATCTGAGTTTTGTGTTAAAGAACCATACATCGACATACTTTACATTTTCCATATCCTCGCCATAGCAGGCAGAAGCGTCCAGTGTGCCTGTGAAGTAGGTCTCTTTTTCTGCTTCGCTCATGAATCTTGTGGGCATGATATAGTGAGTATTAAGATCGTCACTGTTCAGGAAATGAACATTTTCGGGTATAGTGATCTTTATGCCTGCAAATTCTGAGGTATAGACGTTTCCGTTGGATATTCCTGCGGAAAATGCATTATTCTCAGCAGTTTCGTTTTCAAGCTGAGCAGTATTTGTGTCTGTTACCTGAGCTTCTTTGTTATTTGTCTCAGCAGAGACAATAGTGGTATCATTTGTTACACTTGTGACAGTAGTTTCTGACGGTTTAGCAGAGGTGAGTTCTGTTGCTATTTCTGCAGAAATAGCTACTGCGTTTGGTTTATCGGCTGGTGAAGCAGCAGCTTCGGGGAAAGAGACATTGTCCTTTCCGCATGATGTGAGTGCGCAAAGTGTGACTGCAAGTGTGATAATAATTGACTTTTTCATAATTGTTACTCCTTTATATGTATAGGTTTCAAAACTAAATTGAACGTTCATAAATACTAATCGGAGCGAAAAAATGAAGTGTGACATAAATTTCTGAATTTAAAAAAATAATTTCTGAAAATCTCATGAGCCGCCGTTTACGACGGCTTAGTGTGCAAAAAAGTCAGAGCAGAGCAGACAACAGCGCAGCTGCGATATTATGTCCATGAACCTTTTTCATATCAATGCAATACTATGAAACAGGCGGTTGTTTTACAGCCGGTTTTACTGCAATTGGTGGGAAAGGAAACATATACATGATAAGAAATGCAGTTATAGGGATACTTGTCCCGTTTATTGGTACAGCATTAGGTGCTGCCTGTGTGTTTTTTACGAAGCATGAGCTGGGAAGGGGCGTACAGCGAGCCCTTCTTGGCTTTGCAGGCGGTGTAATGGTGGCGGCATCAGTATGGAGCCTCATTATTCCGGCCATAGAACAATCAGAGCAAATGGGAAGATTGTCGTTCATTCCTGTTGTGGCAGGATTCTGGGGCGGAATATTGTTCCTTATGCTGCTTGACCATATCATTCCGCGATTAAACAACAATGCTGCCAAAGCCGACATAAGCTCAGGCAAGCTTTCAAAAACAGCGATGCTTGTACTTGCAGTAACGCTTCACAATATTCCTGAGGGAATGGCTGTGGGAGCTATATATGCAGGCTATCTTTCGGGCTCGGCAGACATAACCGCAGGAACTGCCTTTGCACTTGCAATGGGTATAGCAATACAGAATTTTCCTGAGGGTGCAATTATTTCCATGCCTCTTCACGCAGAGAACAAGAACAAGTGCAGAGCCTTTGCTGACGGTGTGCTTTCAGGTGTTGTTGAACCCATAGCCGCAGTCATTACGGTATTCCTTGCAGGAGTTATAATACCTGCAATGCCGTATATTCTGAGCTTTGCAGCTGGTGCGATGATATATGTAGTAGCTGAGGAGCTTATACCCGAAATGCATGAGGGCGAGCGTTCAAACATGGGAGTAGTTATGTTTTCAGTTGGATTCACGATAATGATGGCACTTGACGTTGCTCTGGGATGAAAAACGTGAATAAGCTCACTTTATATTGAAAGCGCGGTTGAGCTTTGCAGCAAGGTCGGGTTCGAGCAAGCCGTCATAGAAATTTCCCTCTTTTTATGAATTGTAATAATAACAGTTGCATCATACGGAAATAAATTATCTGCTGCAAAATGCGCTTGACCATTAAGTTCAACTTTATGAGCCTGACCTTCAGCTTAGTTTCTTCGAAGATATTAATGATGCTGAAAAGGAAAAACAAATTGAAGTCGATATGATTGGTATTCGTAATAGATATGGCAAAAACGCTCTTCTCAAGGGCTTTAATTATCTTAACAAAGCTACAGGTATTAAACGCAATTTGATGGTAGGTGGACATAATGGCTAATATTCCAAATCACAGAATTCCTGACCGCGCTATGCAATTTGCTCCATTTGCTGCACTTAAAGGTTACTATGAAACTGTAAGGAAACAGGAGCGCATAACTCAACCCAAAAAGGAATTGGGAGACGAAGAAGCTAAAATTATTTCTGATACCCTTAATACGCTAAGGGTGGGTATGCCGTTTTCTTTTGGTCTATAAGGATTCACGAGTCTATCCTAAAATTTGTGTAAATCTCCAAAGTAGTGTATAATAGAAGAGACACTACTTCGGAGGTTTTAATTATGAGCAGAAGGCGAAGAAACGAAACAGAAGAGCAGCGTGCAAGAAGAGAGCTGATAAGCGATTTTCTGTCGGCAGCGAATATCCAGAGCATGGATGATATTCAGGAACTATTCAAGGAAGCACTTGCCGGATTTATGGAAGGGAGCCTTGAATCAGAGCTTGATTCTGAGCTCGGTTACGAGCCGTATGACGTTAAGAACAAGGAAACTGATAATAGCCGTAATGGTCACAGCAAGAAGACTCTTCGCACCAGTATGGGTAAGGTGGATATCGAAGTGCCTCGGGACAGAAACGGCGAATTTGAGCCCAAGATACTGCCTAAGAATCAGACAAGCATCTCTCAAGATATGGAAAATAAGATCATCTCTATGTACGCCAAGGGTATGTCTACGTCTGATATTGAGGACCATATACGTGATATTTACGGACTGGAGATATCCGATACTACTGTAAGCCGTATCACAGACAAATTCCTCCCTGTTGCAAAGGAATGGCAGCAGAGACCGCTTGAAAGCGTATACGCAGTTGTATTTCTCGACGCTATACACTATCATGTCCGCAGCGAGGGACAGATCATCAAGAAGGCTGTATACATAGCCATAGGTGTTAATATGGACGGCAGGAAGGACGTTCTCGGTATGTGGGTAGGTGAAAATGAGAGCGCCAAGTTCTGGGCAGGCGTACTTAATAATCTGCGTAACAGAGGCGTTGATGATATTCTTATCGCCTGCACCGATAACCTGACAGGCTTCTCTCAGGCAATAGAAGCTGTATTTCCTAAAACCGATATCCAGAACTGCATAATCCATCAGCTCAGAAATTCCAGCAAATACGTTTCTTACAAGGAAATCAAGGCACTTATGGCTGATCTGAAAATGGTCTATACCGCAGTAGACGAGGAAGCTGCTCTGGACGCTCTTGAGGCTTTTGCTGCGGCCTGGGACAGTAAATATCCCAAGATCTCAAAGTCCTGGTACGAAAACTGGCCTAATCTCAGCACATATTTCAAGTTCCCTCAGGAACTGAGAAAGCTGATCTATACGACCAACACCATAGAAGGGTTCAACCGTCAGCTGAAGAAAGTGACTAAGGCAAAGTCCGTATTCCCGACCGATGACAGCCTTTTCAAAATGCTGTATCTGGCTATGAAGGACATCACAAAAAAATGGACAGGCCGCCGTCAGGACTGGAGCCGTATCTACGCACAGCTGGTTATCTATTACGGCGACAGGATCCCGGAATAACACTTTTATCTTGACAATCAAATAATCATGTGCTAATATGCAGATAAGACCGACTGCTTTCACAATCGGTCTCATCATATACTTTTCTATTGCACTATTTTTCGTTTACACAGAATTTGGGATTGACTCGGATTCACACTTATATAGCTGTGTATCGCAATGTATTAGTAATATGATTTAATATTAAATTCAAAAGTTACATTCTCTGATTACAAAACTGCTCCCTGTGCTTATTGACACAGGGAGCTTTTTATTTTCTATGTGGTACAAATTCACTGGGAAGACATTTCGTTAAAAATGTTGATGTAATAATCATAGTCCTTTAAATCTTTAGCACTGAAATTGACCTTTTCTGTATCCATCAGTATAATATCATTATTGTCTTTTATTTCAAATGACACGCCAACTTCATCTATTATTCCTATTTTCTCTTTATCAGGATTTTGATAGTAATAAAAATCTATATATGTTAAGCGTTTTGAATGTGCATAGATGTTGTTTTTCATTATCGAACCGTCAACCATATAACCATTCACATATGAATCTTTACTATCTATATATATATCATTATCTGTATTATTCTCAACGTAAACCCAGATCGATGCACTGTCTAAGTCAAACCCGTCATTTTCAGTTGCAATGATCTTTATTCCGCCCTGATCAAATAATGTTATACCATCTACATCAGTTTTATCCTTTTCTACTTCAATGTCAGATGCATTAATAGTAATCCAGTCTGATTCCTGTATTACATTATATGAACCAGATTCAAACAAAGAAAATCTAAGCCTTATTTCGCCTATTTTGAAGGCTTTTTCTATATAATGCGATTGAGGATTAAATCCTATTTCAAAAGCTGATTTTTCTCCTGCCTTCAACGAAATCTGAGAATACGAGTGACAAATATAATCATTTACTATAATATCCCCACATTTTAAATCAAAGGCTTCTTCTGATTTGTTTTCAACATATACCTTTATGCTTTCGTCATACCTATCATATACGATAAATTCTTTGGCAGTGATTTTTACCGTTTCATTATCCACAAGGACCTGTTCTTCTATAGTAGGCATATCAGAAATTTTTTTCCTGGGATAGCGAGTTGATAATTCGATATTTGTTGTTGATTCTGTGGTTATAAGTTCACTCTTTGCTGCAGTTTCTGTAGTTATAATTTCATTCTGTTCAGTAGTCGTATCTGTGACTGTTACATCGGTTTTACTGTTCTTTCTGTTTGATGCACAGCTTGTGATCATGGCTGTACAAAGGCTTAATGCAACGATGATCTCAAATATTTTTGATATATTTTTCATTTACAATCGCTCCTTTCTCAAGAACCTCTGCTGCAAGGATATACATATTGCTGATCTAACCTTATTACTATCTGGCATGACACTATTATAGCACCGTTAGGGAGGTGATTCAATAAAAAAGGAGTTTTTAAATATATTGTAAAAAAATCGTAATAATAATGACAGCCATCTCAAATTATTTAAGTGAAAGTGAAAACAGTCACAAAATCCGCTCAAAAATCAACTATGGTATTGCATTTTTTATTTAAATCACTTTCATCTCCAAAAGCGCCATATACTTTTAATGCATCACGAAGATCGTCTAAAAATGATTCTTCATTGCAATACGGAACAGCATTATCTATCAGACAGCGTTCAGGGATACTCCAGCGAACCGTGTAATCATCTATAAATTTCTGAGTAAGCTGAACAATATAGCTTTTACTGTTCCAAATAAATATAAATACTCTTTCATCAGAAAAATCTCTGTCACACGACGACGCAATAAGATACATTTTCCTATCTTTATCTGCTGTCCATTTAAATGGTGGAAGCATTTCAGTTATCTTAATAATGTGTCCCAAGCCTAAGACAGGTGTCTTTATATCCCAACTGCTGAATTCATCTCGCTGTTCCGGTGTCAGTTTTTCATTTACAAAAGCCATTGATTTCTTCCTTTTCATTTATGCTTGTGCTGTAATATCACTATTGATGTATCTAACTTATCAAAAACGCTCATCATTGTACTCGTTGAAATACTTTTCCTTCTCACGCTTCCTGTTCACCTGCACTACTATCAGAATAATAGCAACTATTGTGACTGGAATTAGTATTTTGATAATTGTCCCAACAACTAAGAAAAACGACAGTCCCTTACCTATATCTACACCATGATCAAGAGTACATTTAAGAGTCTGACCATCAGCCTTTACGTAATAGTTGGTTGGCTTGTCAGTTATCTCAGGCTCATATGCTTCAGTGACCATAAGCACATTTCCCTTTTCATCACAGTAGGCGACCTTCAGACTGCCGTAATAATTGCTTATCTCGGTGTTCTTAGCCGCCTTATCATCAAGCACTATGGTTTCAAATATGTATTCTCCGTCGGAAGTACTGTATGCCGTTGCCAAATCTCTTTTGAACATAAGGCTAGTATAGCCGTCGTCATACTTTGCAAGTCCGCAGTCCTTATTAAGCTTTATAGTACGCTCCTGCACGGTGTAATCATGATGGTTGTATCCATCATATCCTTCCTTTGTCTCTTCCTCAAAATGCTTCAGATCTACACTTGAACACGGACTTTCACCGTCCTTGCCGATGCCATACTTGTCATCCTCTGCATTTTTAAACAGTATATCTGCAAAAGCTGTTCCTTCAGGAGCATTGCTGTACATTATAGTAAACGAATAGTCGTTATACGCCCAAGCATATGCGTTCATACTTCCGAATATACACATTGTTAAAGTAAATAATACAGCTATAAATGATTTTATAAATGCTTTCATTATTATTACAACCCTTCATTCTATAACGGCTTATTATCTTATATGCCACTATTATATCACTGTAAAGGTAGTAATTCAACAAAGATATGCGTATTTTAAATATATTGTAAAAAAATCGTAATAAAACAGGATGATATTTGACCGTCCTGTAATCCTTATTGCTGAAGCTAAGGATGATATGATTTAGGAGAGTAGGAGGAAAGGTCAATCGTACTGACTGTATAGTTCATAACCCAATTTAAGCTATTGAACTTATATCTACAACCTCTCCGATATTATCATCAAATACAAAAATATGACCTTCACAGTAATCAAAGGTATATGAACCTTTTTTATCGTAACCCTTGATCACTTTTTTACAGACTTCTTTGTTGTCTGGAATCATATATCCGATAATCTGTCCGCTGTCATAAACATAATAGGTATCACCGACAACAGCTATTATCCTTTTATCAGAATGTACTGACGAAATTATATTGAATTGCTCATCATACATTAATAGCATATTTTTTTAGCTTTGTGCGCAGAATCACAAATTTGTAATCGCAGGACAATAAAAAACAGTCCACGGCTTTTGTTTTCACCGTGAACTGTCTGATAATTCCCATAATCATGCTTATTTTTCAAATATCAAAAGTCATCACTGAACATCTATGATCTTCCATCTTTCGTCTTCCCTAATAACATCCACAACAACTATTATATCAGAACCATAACAGTTAGCTCTCAGCTTAATAGAGTACCCTTCTTCATAATTCTCCGATGCAACGATAACAGGCGTGTCGTTGTAGAATGAATATATTCCGCCTATA
>Ga0256405_10001188_pt1 | contig 74238 bp, 47 predicted proteins | sample RumenRJG_02DNA_FD_189096 | JGI IMG/M metagenome (GOLD analysis project Ga0256405, IMG submission 189096) | Bovine rumen microbial communities from Lethbridge, Alberta, Canada - RJG_02 | ecosystem: Host-associated > Mammals > Digestive system > Stomach > Rumen | place: Canada: Alberta...
ACGAAGCCTTCTCCTGCACCAAATTCAGAAATGGGAACCTTGTGGTCGAGAAAAGCGTGTCAACCCACAAGAGGAGGAAGCGAATAACAATTTATGATAAAGAACATGAGATGAGTTTACAAGGAGAGCGGCCGTTTGTGTCAGACAATGGCCTTGAAGGGAAATACAATGGAGTATGCAGGTTTGAACTGAACCTGACCTCAAAGAAACAAATCCGGGAGGCGCTGTGTCTGACGGGGAATACACTTGAAGAAGTCCTCAACGCCGAGAGGAACCCCATTCAGGACTTTTTGGGTGATGTGCTTGCAGAGGATCCGGCGGGGAAGGCCGTCACTAACTGGAACACATTCGAGAAATATGCCGTCTTGGCTGCATGCGGTTTTGATTTGGCAAGGGTAGAGGCTAAGGTAAGGCAGTACAGGAATCCACGCAGCACCAGCATACCGAAGGTGATGGCTTCATTCAGGGAAATACTCGCCGGGCTTTCAGGGAGAGCCTCAACCTGGACGAAAGAGAAGCTGCTGGAAGTCGTGAGATGATGAATATTCCAGATCAAAAACTCGGCAGATATTGCGTGATTGAAAAGATTTTGTACCTTTGTGTCAGTCATTGGGATTAATGACTGTTAGAAAAGATAAAGCAGACACTTACCCTTAATAGGTGTCTGCTTGTTTTTAAAGAAACACAACCGAGGGGAGGTACTGATACAGGGAGGCAGTTGTTCTTACACTCTAACAGTATCTAATCCTAATGAAAAGAAGAACAAGACCCAGATCTGTTCACATCTCCATAAGGGTGGAGGTTGTGAGAATTGTCAAGGTGAGGGCGTATATACGTCGACGCAATGGCAAACTCGAAAGGGTTCGGGCTTACTATCGGAGGTATTAAGGGTGCCAAGGATAGTTAAGCATTAGCCCTGTGCCGTAAGGCACTCTACTCTTTCCCCTCGGTTTTTAATCGTAAACCTCCATCCAGAGGGAGAACTCATATACTTCCTGCATTGCCCTGAAAACAGTTCGACAATTTGACAGGGGAACGCACAAGGAGACAAGTTCGCAAGGACTTGTCTCTTTTGTTTTTATGGTAGGGCCTCAACCTGGACGAAAGAGAAACTGCTGGAAGTCCAAGTTTTCTTAAAAAAAGAATAAGTACACTTTATTAGACTATTACTTGCATTTCTAGGTTGTTATCTCTATCTTTGAGCCAAAAGTATATTTTATTGGACTTATGACTCTTCCAAAAGTAATGAAAAGCCGGCGGAAAACCCTTTCCTTGTCTCAGCAAGATCTTGCCGAGATGGCGGGGATCGGGTTGTCGACCATCAAAGATATCGAACGCGGTCAAGGGAATCCATCCTTGGCCACCATATCCAAGATTCTTGAGGTACTAGGAATGGAGATGGTATTCAGAGTTCGTCAAACGGTCTGATCTTTATGCTTATGAGGCGATTGGATGTATATATGAATAAGCAGAAAGCTGGGGTTCTGACAGAGCAGCGCCCCGGCGAAGGTTATCGTTTCCGTTATGATGAGGCCTATCTGGCATCAGACGGCCCTTCAATCTCCGTGACACTATCCAAGAAACAACAATCCTATGAATCGCCTACGCTCTTTCCTTTTTTTATGAATATGTTACCGGAAGGAGCAAACCGTAAGGTTATATGCAGGACATCCAGGGTTGACGAAAGTGACTTATTTGGATTGCTTGCCGCCATGGCGGGGAAAGATTTCATTGGCGGGGTTCATATTGAAACGATTTCGAAATGATTGATATTAAGCATTGTCCGTCCTGCCTTGGCGAAGGGTTTACTACATATAGTCCAAAGGCCGCCAGAACGCTCTTTGACGGCCGGAAGGTGAGTCCGTATCTGGACTTCGAGTTTGACGGTGTCCGTGACAAGCAGCTCATGATAGAAGCCATGCACAGAATCTCCGTGTCTGGTGTTCAAGAGAAATTTCCGGCCGTGATTAATAAGGGTCACATCCAGATAGCTGGAGATGATGAGCAATCGACCTATATCTTGAAGCCGGTACCATGGGATGAAACTCTTCGGGAGCGCAAGCAGATTCCTGCCAATGAGCATCTTACCATGCAAATCGCTTCACAAGTGTATGGAATCAAGACTGCGGCAAACGGGCTATGCTTTACTCCGAAGGGCAAGATTGTGTATATTACCAAACGCTTTGATCTACTTCCCGACGGGACAAAACTGCTGATAGAAGACTTCGCATCAGTAATTGGAAGGAATGAGCAGGAGGATGGGAAGGATTTCAAGTACAGAGGCTGCTATGAGGATATCGCTCTAGCCATCAGGAAGAACGTCTCCGCGTGGATGGTCGATATGGAAAGGTTCTTCGAGCTTGTTGTGTTCAACTATATCTATGCGAATGGAGACGACCATCTGAAGAATTACTCCTTGATCCTGCAGGGGCAAGACTATCGTCTGGCTCCTGCATACGATCTTATGAACACCAGCCTGCACGTTCAAGGCGATGACCTGGGTCTGGACGGGGGGCTATCCCTAAACATCGAGAAGAGCGATGAGTATATTAGAACGGGCCATCCATGCCGTCGTGATTTCGAGCGGTTCGGACAGCGGATAGGTATAATGCCATCCCGTATGGACAAGATCCTTAACACTTACATACTATTGCCCGAATCTGCAGTTGCACTTGTTAAGCGCAGCTATCTGAACGAGAAGATGAAAAGGTACTATTTGAGAATTGTTAGGGAGAGGATTGCAAGATTCGTCAGGGTCTCAGACTAACTACCCTACTTGACAGTCAGTTTCATCTTTGTCTCCTTTCCCGGTTATTCGGCAAACCAGCGGTTGAGGGTTATCAGAACTCCAGCGTCGTCAGTACAGGCAGGTGGTCGGACTCGAAGTTCCCGGTCCGCCACTGCGTATCGATGATTGCGTAATCCACGACCTGCACCTTCCCGTTGACCAGCACATGGTCGATTCGCTTTGTCGGGACGACGGCGGTGTTGAATCCGTGAAAAGATCCGTCCGGGCCCTTGGGGACGGCCACGAGCGGGCGGCTGTCTTTCAGCACACCTCCTTCAATCAGATACTGCAGCGGCGGCGAATCGATGGTCGCATTGAGGTCGCCTGTCACGACCACGGGGTAGTCTCCGGCGACTTTGTACACCCTTTCGCGGAGGATCCTCGCGCAGGCCATGCGGACCTCCGGTTTGTCGGGTTCGAAGAAGAAATGCGAGTTGAAGATGAAGAAAACTTTGTGCGTATGGAGGTCTTCGAACTTGCCCCAGGTGCACATGCGGTTGTACGTCATGCCGAGGCCCGGACCGGGCGTGTCGGGATGGTCGTTGTACCAGAAATTGCCGCTGGCGAGCAGGCGGAGCCGGTCTTTGCGGTAGAGGATGGCTGCATTTTCATCTCCGTTGGACAGGGAATAGTTTCCCTGGAGGGTGCAGCCGATGCGGGCATAGCCCGTCGCCTCGATGATGTCGGTCACCTGGTAGGACTGCAGCTCCTGGGTCCCGATGATGTCCGGAGCCAGTTCTTTAATCGTTCGGACTGCATATTTTACCCGGGAAGACCAGCGTCTTTCGGGTTGTGCAGGCTTGTTGTGCTCGAAGAGCATGTTGTAAGACATGACCGTAACGGCATTGTCCTGTCCCGAAGCGGAAAGAAGGGACAGGGCCGCGATGGCAGCACTTAAAAAGAGTCTTTTCATTGCAGGAAAATTTCGGGGTATTCACCGATGTAATAGACAGGAGAGCAACTCCAGGCATGGCAGTAGCTGTTGAGCGGATGGAAGCCGTACGGGGAGTAGAGATCGTCGGAGGGAACATAGGCTTCCCAGAAGGTGTCGGCTCCCTTGTCGATCATTCCTCCCCAATAGGTTTCGACATAGCTCCGTGCTTCCGCATGCATTCCGCACCGGATCATCGCTTCCACGAGGTAATGGGTGGCATAGGGGGTGCCGGGCATGACGCATCCTTCTGTCTGCAGGGCGGTCCGGATCGCCTTCGCCCCTTCTTCGGGCTTGAGTATCCCGGCAATCACCAACCAGGCCTGGCTCATGATGCTGACTTGCTGGTCGGGTCCGCTCAGGACAAGGCCGCGCTTCTTGTCGAACAGGGCTTTCCTGGCCGCGGCCGTCATTTTCTTGATAAGCGCAGGATAGCCGGCCACTTCGTTTTCCCGGCCGAGTTCCTTTGCCAGCGCCAGCGTCCGTTTCAGGGCGAAGACCAGGACCCCTTGCATGGAAGCGGAAACATCCAGTCCCGGGCGGTGGTCGATGAAAAGCCAGCTGGGTTTCTTCCGGACATCGAATAGTCCGTCTTCTCCGAGAAAGGACAGGCCCTCGTCAATCTGCACCCGCGCTGCCGGGAACAAATCATTGGCCGTCTCCGCATCGCCGGTATCCTGGAAATAGTCCGACAGCGTTACGTTCCAGAGCAGGGCATAGGGCGTGATGTAGGTGCCGTATTGGGGATGCGGGATGGGATCCTCGATGATGGGTGCGAAGAGAACCCCGTCTTCCCGGGCCAGGGCGGCGAAAAGGTACAGGCACCGTTTGGTCAGGTCGAAATTCTTGAAGGAGTGGCGGTTGGCCAACGCCTCCAGGTAGAGGTCTCCGATCCAGAGCCGCTGGTCCCGTTTCGGTCCGTCCTCATAGACGGTCTGCATGCATTCCCGGAGGGTTTCGACGCCGACATCGTAAATGCGCCGGATCCTGTCCGAACAGGTGGGCGGAAGGCTGTGCCTGACCGGTCCGGCACTGCTTTGGGCGGTGAACCGGACACTGTCGATGGCGAATTCATAACCGGCTCCCGGCCAGCCCATCATTTCGATTTTCACATACCGGCAGGCCACCCGGCGGGGGATGGTTACCCACTCGTCGAGCCGGGTCAAGGTGATGGTTTCATCCTGCATCCAGGCCCGTCCCAGCCGGTTTTTATCCCATGGATCGAATGGGGTGTTGAGCTCGGCGGGCACCTCTCCGAAGGTGATTTTGAAACGGACGGGCGCATCCAGGCAGCGCGTGAGCGTCCGGGTGTGGAAAGAAAAATGGCCCACGAGGTGCTTCCCGAAGTCAAGCGTTGCTGTTTCGATGGCCTTGAAACGCTGGGAATACAGTTCTTCCGGAGTTCCGCAGGGTTCGTACCGCCATCCTTGGAAGGCCTTTGCGTCTTGGATGGGTTTGACCAGGGAGACCGGCCGGACCTCTTTCAGGATCAGCGCCGGTTTGGCGGCCTCTGCTTCTGCGAGCCAGCGTTCCCGGGCGCCTTCATAAGGATCCTGTGCGTGGGAAAGCGGAAGATGAACGAGCAGCGTAGCTGCCAGAAGAAGGGCCGGAAGTCGGAAAAGCGAAATCTGAATCATATACAAATGTAATGAAACTTAGTATATTTGTACAAGCGTGACAAAATATTTGATTAAAAGAGCTTCTTTCCAAAAATAGAATCGGATAAAGAGATGAAAGTATTGATGATCAACGGGAGTCCCCGCCAGAAGGGGAACACGGCAGTCGCCCTGGCGGAAATTGCCAGGCAACTGGAGTCGGAAGGAATTGACAGCGAGATCGTTTGGATTGGGAATAAGCCGCTGCGCGGATGCATCGCCTGCAATACGTGCAAACAGAATCCCGGGGCTTGTGTCTTCGACGACGATGTCTGCAACCGGATCTCGGAGAAGATGAACGGGGCGGATGCCCTGGTTGTCGGCTCCCCGGTCTATTACGGCCAGCCCAACGGCGCCGTGCTGGCCATCGTCCAGCGCATGCTGTATTCCAACGGGGCCGCTTTTTCCGGCAAGCCGGCGGCCGCTGTCGCGGTGTGCCGGCGGGGAGGGGCGGACTGCGCCTTCCAGACGCTGAACCTGCCTTTCCAGATGATGAACATGCCCGTGGTGACCTCCCAGTACTGGAATATTGTCTATGGCCGGGAACCCGGCCAGGCGGCCCTGGATTCCGAGGGAATGCAGACCATGCGGACGCTGGCCCGTAACATGGCGGCCCTGCTCAAGGCGACCGGCGGGAAACCCGCTCCTGGCCGCGTAGAGCCCTGGGCACCCATGCATTTTATCCGGTAGGGGCTTCTAGATTGTCAGCAGCAGACCGAGGCTGGCAATGATGAGGATCAGCAGGAGAATGTAGATCAGGCACCCCAGGCTGCAGCCCAGGGCAATGCCGTTCTTGGCGCCGCGCAGCATGCCGTTCGTCTCGTCTCCGCGCTGGGAGAAAAGCAGGCCGAGGATGGCCCCGAGCAATCCGAGGAAAAGGATGATTTTTAACATAATGGACAAACTTAACTTTCGCAATCGAAAGTTACCTAACTTAGAGCCCTGAAAGGGCGGCAGTAAGCCTCCTTTCCCGAGGAGAGGAGGTTTGGAGGTGAGGGCAACGTCTGCTATTATTATTTATCACGTTACCCCTCCCTTTTCCCGTTTTCCCTCCCTCGGGGAGTGAAAAGCTGTCGGCCTTTACTGGCCTCCCTAATAAGGTATTTCGCTGATGCGAAGCTTAATGGACAAATATAAAAAATCTTTGAAGACGATGAAACGACTTGGGTTTGTTTTATTGCTGCTGAGTGTAACCGTCAGCAGCTTCGGGCAGCGTATTTACAAGGATGTCTCCTACCGTTCCAATATCCTGGATCCTTATGCGGTAGGCCGCTGCAAAGCAGATATTTATTGCCCGGCCGGGGCGACGGATTGTCCCGTTGTCGTCTGGTTCCACGGGGGCGGACTGACCGGTGGGAACAAAAGCATTCCGGCCCGTCTGGAGGACAGCGGGCTCATCGTCGTGGCCGTGAATTACCGCTTGATGCCGAAAGTCCAGATTGCCACGTGCATAGACGATGCCGCGGCGGCCGTTGCCTGGACGTTCCGGAACATAGAAAAGTATGGCGGCAATCCGGAAAAAATCTTCGTTGCCGGCCATTCGGCAGGGGGATACCTGACGGCCATGATCGGGTTGGACAAACACTACCTCGCCGAGTATAATATTGATGCAGACAAGATTAAAGCCCTGGTCCCTTTCAGCGGCCAGGCGATCACGCATTTCGCCCACCGGAAACAGCAGGGGATCGAGGCACTCCAACCGGTAATCGACCAGTACGCTCCGCTGTACCATGTACGGCCCGATGCGCCGCCGATCGTCATCGTCTCCGGCGACCGGGAGTTGGAAATGAACGGCCGGTATGAGGAGAATGCCTACTTCTGGCGGATGCTTAAATTATGCGGTCATCCGGACGTATCCCTCTATGAACTGGACGGTTATGACCATGGTTCCATGGCGGAACCGGCCTTTTATCTCCTCAAAAAGACCATACAACGGCTTATCCCTTCCTGGAAAGGGAATAAGAAATAACGCTTCTTTTCAGGCCGCCTGTTACAGCCCGGCGCTGCAGAGGAAGCCGCCGTCAACCGGTACGGTGATGCCGGTCACGAAACCGGCTGCCTGGTTGTCGACCAGCCAGTTCACGCAGCCCAGCAGCTCTTCTGCCTGTCCGAAGCGGTGCATCGGCGTGTTGTAGTTGATGTGCTCTCCGCGAGAGGTCAGGCCTCCGTCGGGCGTCATCAGGATCTTCCGGCTTCGGTCGTTCACGAAGAATCCCGGGGCAACGGCATTGACCCGGATTCCGGCCGGGGCGAGATAGGCGGCAATCCACTGGGTCCAGTTGCTGATAGCGGCCTTGGCGCAGGCATAAGCGGGGACGCGGGACAGCGGACGATAGGTGTTCATGGACGCGAAATTGACGATTGCGCCATGACCTTCTGCGATCATATCCTCTGCGAAAACCCGCGTCGGGATGACTGTACCCATGATATTGGTGTCGATCACATCCCGGAAGCGGCCCATGTCCAGGTCGAAGAATCCGCGCCCTGCATGCCCTTCCTCCAGTTCTGCCGGATCGAACTCATTCATCGTAGTGACCGCGTCGCTCTGGTTTCCTCCGGCACCGTTGATCAGAATGGTGCACCGGCCATATTCTGCGTTCACCTCGGCCCGGACTTCCTTCATCCTCGCTTCGTCTTTGACGTCTGCGGTAATGATCAGGCAATCAAATCCTTCCTTGTGAATTTTATCAGCAGTCGCCTGCAATTTCTCCATCGTTCGACCGACGAGGACGACATTCCAGCCCTTCTTCGCGAAGTCAACGGCAATCGGGCCGCAGAGCGTTCCGCCGGCACCGGTAACGACAACAGTTTCTTTCTTATTCATAGATCCATTTTTCAGCATTTGCATAACAAATATTCTCCACGATGGTCCCGAGCAGTACGGGATCTTTGGGCAGAAGCCCTTTGTCTACTTTCTTTCCAAGATAGTTGCACAGAATCCGGCGGAAGTATTCATGCCGGGAGAAGGAGAGCACATTCCGCGAATCCGTAGTCATTCCGATGGCCTGTGACAGCAGCGAATAGCTGGAGAGCACTTCCAGATTCTCCTCGATGCCGGCTTGATGGTCATTGAACCACCATGCCGGGCCGAATTTGATCTTCTGTACGCCGCTCTCCGAAAAGGATCCTGTCATCGTCGCCAGCGGGGCATTGTCCGCCGGATTGAGCGTGTACAGGATGACCTTGGGCATCTGGCCGTCCGCATCGACCGCGTCGAGAAAATCGCAGATGCTCCGGATATCGCATCCGGACCCGGGGCACGCGAATCCTCCGGCTGCGCCCGCCGTAGCACGGAGGCGGGAGCTGGTCCACCGCTCGGCGCCGATGTGCAGCTGCATGACCCAGCCCCTGCGGGCATATTCCCGGGCCAGCCATTCCAGGATAAACGATTTCAGTTCAATGGATTCCAGGATATCCAGCGATCCCAGCCGTCCGAACAGGCCGGCGGCCCGTTCCTTCCCGGTCTTCTTGAATGCGAAGCCGTTGTCGAGGGCATGATCCGACAGCTTGCATCCGTTTTCCCCGAAAGCGTCCAGCCGCTTCGAAACGGCATCCAGGAATGCCTCCAGCGAGTTGTCGGCAGCCTGCAGCCGTTCCATCCAGGAAGGCTGGAATCCGATGATGGAATCGCCTCTGAGCGAAGGTGTTACATTGATTCCGGAAACCTCCGTCGCCTTCTTGTGCAGCCGGACGTCATCCAGCAAGTCGTCCGATGTGCTCGCCCGGGTGACGTGCACTTTTTTCAGGAGGGAGTTGATGGTGAAGTCTTCTTTCTGCAAGAGGGCGTTGCAATGGTCCCAGAGTTCCCCGGCGCTGACATGCTCCTCCCAGAGGTCCAGTCCGAAGAATCGTTTCATCTCCAGGAAGGACCAGTGATAGAGCGGATTGCAGATCAGTTGCGGCAAGACGCCGTACCAGGCGTCCAGTTTTTCCCTGGGGGAGGCGTCCCCGGAGATCACCCGTTCGGGAAGCCCCATCAGCCGCATCGCCCGATGCTTGTACGGATCGGAGCACACCCATAGGGTACCGATGTCGGGGTATTGCCGGTTCTCGCAGATATCCTTGATAGGCAGATGATTATGGAAATCGACGATTGGGCAGGACTCCGCATGGCCATGGAACAGTTCCCTGGCGAAGTCTCCTTCCAGCAGGAAGTCGCCGGAAGGATCCGTATTAAGCGTTTTCAGACGGTTGCTCATTGGAGTTTGTTTTACGGTGTGTCATTAACCAGAGAACAGCGGCTCCGACCAGGCAGATGGCTCCGGCGATGAAGCTGTACAGGCCGCCTTTCGTGCTGAATGTCGGGATACTCATGCCGCAGAACAGGACGCCTGCCACGACCAGGGAGAAGAAGAACAGCGCACCCATGACCCGTTTGTATTCGGGAGAAATGACCGGCTTGTCGCTTTCCTGGATCGGCGTAGTGAGTTGCTTGAAGAAAGCGCCCACTTCCTTCTCTTTTTCTTCGTCCCGCTTCTTATAGGGGAAGTAATAGATAATCAAGCAGATAATGATCTCGATCAGGGTCCCTGCCTCCCAGGAAATGGAAGGGATCAGGTTGATGACGACCCCGAAGGCGACGCCTCCGAGAATCGTCAGCATGGCCGCCGGGCCGCCGGGCCGTTTGGACAGGATGCCCAGGATCAGCGGAATCCCCAGCGGGATGGCCATGATGCCGGTGAACAGCTTGTTCGCCTCGAACGCCCCTCCCATGCCTTGGATCAGGATGGCGCCCCCGATCATGACCAGACCGATGAACAGCGTGGCCCACCGGGCGACTTTCAGCGTCTGCCTGTCCGACGCATCCGGATTGAAGAGGCGCAGGTAGATATCGTGCGTGACGACGCCGGACATGACATTGTATTCGGCGTTGAGAGAGGACATCGTGGCTGCGAACATGGAGGAGAACAGGATTCCCATGATTCCCACGGGCAGCAATTTGACGGAGAGGGCGACATAGGACATTTCCGGATTGTCGATGCCGGGAACGATCATCGGGCCGGCAACGGCGGGAAGCAGGAATACGGGCGTGAAAATCAGGAACAGAAGGCCGGTATAAATCCCGGTTTTCCGGGCTGATGCTTCATCCTTGACACAATAGAATTTCTGGATGAACGTCCAGTTTTCATTGTATTTGATGATGGTCATGATGCAATAGACCGACAGCCAGAAGGGAGCGCCCTTCGGACCGTTGAACCAGTTCAGGTGGTCCGGCATCGCCTCGGCCATTCCGGTAAAACCGCCTGCTGCGGACAGGGACAGCGGAAGGAGGACGAGCGTGATGAGGATGAGGATGATGAACTGGATCGTGCTCATGATCGTTACGGACCAGATTCCGCCGAACAGGTTGAACAGGGTGACAATCAGGCCCGCCAGCAGGATGGACATATTCAGGGAAAGGGGCGTCACGGCCGTGATGAATACGCCGATCGCATAGAGCCGGACCATGTTGTCCAGGAACCGCATGATCAGTCCGACCCAGCTCATGGTTTCACGGACAGAGATGTTGTACCGTGTCTCCAGGTATTCCATCGGGGTCGTCAGGCCGGTTCTCCGCCACCGTCCGGCGAGGAAAATGCCACCCAGGATGCAGGCCGGGACGGTGCACCAGAAAACTGTGATGGAGACAAGCCCGTATTCATAGGCGATGCCTGCATATGCGACGAAAACAAACGTACTGAACAGGCCCATGAAGTTGGTGATGGTCGCCATGACCCATGGGATGGTCCCGTTGCCTTTGAAGTAAGATCCGGAATCTTTTACCAGCCAGCCGAACAGCACGCCTACAACCGCCATCAGGAGGATGTAGATGAGGACGGCCACATAATCGAGTCCCGCTAAAGAGAATGTCATAGTGTTTTAATAATCAATTTCCAGGGCATCCAGGATGCCTTTAATGTAACCGGTTCCGAACAGCGTCCCGTTCATGGAGTAGCTCGGACGGTCGTTGTCTTCTCCGGCCATGGTGGGGACATGGTCGGAGCGGATGATGCCGTCGAAACCTTCGTCGCGGTACACCCGGAGCATGTGCGCCATGTCCGTCGGCCCGTTGTCGTGGAAGGTTTCATGAAAATGCTGCGCGTTGCCGGCGACATCGCGCAGGTGCACGAAAAACACCCGTTCGTGCCAGCGGTGGAAGACGGCGGGGATGTCGGCGCCCATGGTCCGGTAAGTCCCCTGGCAGAAGGTCAGGCCGTGGGACGGGCTGTCGCTCAGGGACAGGGCCATGTCGATGGCCTCCGGGCTGATGAAGAACCGTCCTACGCCTTCGACGGAAGGCACCGGCGGGTCGTCTGGGTGCAGCCCCATCCGTACGCCGGCCGCTTCCGCGGCGGGCATCACCTCCGAGATGAACCACCGGTAGTTGTCCCATACTTTTTCGGCGCTCACGGGCGCATAGGGCTTGGGCGGCAGGGCGGCCGCAGCCGCGCTGTCGAACCCGGTCACCAGGGCTCCGCCTCTTTCCTTGATATCCTTATGGGTCCGGAACCAGCCGGTCTGCATGAAATTGTAGCACAGCGTACGGATTCCCAGACGCCCCATGTTCGCGAGCATCTGGCGGTAATGTTCCGCGTCCTCCTCCCGTCCCGGGAGCCCCAATTTGATGCGGGTCATGTCGAACTGGTCGCCTTCCAGCGCAATCAGATCGAATCCCCGGGAGGCGAAGATGTCCTTCGCCTCCTTCAGGGTATCGAAATCCCAGATCGGTTTCTTGCCGGTCAGTTCCGGTGCGAGTTTCGCGACAGCGTAGCGGATTCCCATCTGGGAGCAGAGGTCCCACCGGATGTCCGGCTTGTCGGAAAAGAACAAATGTGCGAGCTTCATTCTTCTAAATTACACAGATTATTTCAAACTGTCAAAAATCTTCTGAGCCCGCTCATTTAAAGCTTTGATGTTGACTTTCCTGCAGTCGCGGTACCAATTCTCCCATTTGCCCGAGCAATACGTTCCGGCAGCCGCATGGATGGCCTCCATCTCGTCCAGGGCCTCCTTCAGGGTCTGCTTGACGCCCTCCCGGTCTCCGGCGGCAAGATACTGCCGGGCCAGGATGAGATCGGCCGTGAATGCCGTGAAATGGTACATCAGCGTGGACGGATAGACCAGGGTCGTGTATGCAAATCCCTTTTCGGCCTCCGGCAGCCGTCCATATAAGGCAGATGAGAGGTTCATGGCCAGTTGCAGCGATGCCTTCTGCGCACAGAGCGCCGAGTAATTCTGCGCCGGACTTTCCAGACGGGCATTCCGGGTCATTTCAGACAGCTTCTGGTCCGTGATCAGGAAGTGGGATGCGATAAAGGAATCGCTGCCCGGATCGTTGTACGCGATGGAGAAAGGCTCGCGGAGTGCATCCGGATCTCCTTTGCCGGCCAGTTCCTTTTCCAGGCTAGCCATTTCCCTGCGGCAGATCCCGTTCATGTAACCGTCCAGGTACAGCGGGATGCCTGCCACCGGGTGCTGCTGCAGCGCATTGTAATACATGGAGAACGCTCTTTCCCACTGGTCGGTATCCCGGGTGAGGTGCTTGGTGATCCAGTCCCGGGTCCACGTCTCGGGAGAGAAGGCATCCATGTTCCACAGCATCTTCGACGTCGCGTCGATGTTGTACGTAAATTCCCGGATATCACTGACATTGAAGATCGCGTAATCGGAGGAATTCATCTTGACGACGTCTTTCATCATCTGGTAGGTCTTCGTAGCGGGGGTGAGCGGAGCCAGGTGCGGTCCGTCTCCGATCAGGGCATGGTGGTAATAAACCCCGTATTTGTTGTTGGCGGAGCGGGGGACAGACCAGAAATCAGGCGTCCACTTCCATCCGGGCCCGTTGTCCGCAAAGACAATGATGACGTCTTTCGGGAAGGTCAGGTAACCCTGCCGGTTGAGGGCCGCCCCTTCCATCCACAAGGTGGTGCTCAGGTAGCGGTTCTCCTTGGGCACCCCGATTTCATCCAGGATCTCCACCTGCTTGGCGATGGCGTCAGAAATCAGTTTCCCGCGTCCTTCGTCGCTTTTGGGCACGTTCGGGTCCGCTGTCCACATCGGCCGGTCGGCAATGCCCCGGAGGCCGATCTGCCAGATCACATTCGGATATTTCGCCCAGATCTTCGCGGTCTCCCTCCAGACTTCCACCATCTTTTCCGGGTTGCTGAAGTAGGAGAATGTCACATCCTCTCCGCGGTCCTTCCAGTAATTCAGGAAAGTATATCCGTTGACGCCCATGGGTTCGATGTGGTGCATGGACAGGAAGACTCCCCGCTTGGCGCAGATGTCCACCAGGGCCGCTTCCGGCGGGTTGGCGATGTTGATGAAACTCGCGGGGATAATCAGGTTGTACCGCGCCCGCACGAGGGCTTCCGCGATTCGTTCCATCACCTCCGTATTTACGACGGTGGAATAGAAGGGATAATCCAGCCGCCGGTTCCCGCTGGATTCTTTCCAGGCGGTCAGCAGGTCCTCGTCGTTGATGAACCAGCCGCGGAATTTAAAGCTGGGAGGATCCTGGTGGAAGGCGACGTCGTCCCAGGCGAGGGTCTCCGCTTTCGGATACGGCGTGTCGTTCCAGAACGCCATCGGGTCGACCCCGAGGAAGCGCTCGGTGAATTCATAGATGCCGAACATCGTCCCGCGGGCGTCGCTTCCCGAGATGGTGAGGACTCCCTTCGAAACGGAGAGGTCGTACGATTCCCAGCGGTCGGGATCGGCCTGGGTGCAGATCAGCACATCCCCGGGCTTGGCCTTCTTTCCTTTGACAATCTGGAGTTCGGCCCCCGTGATTTTCTTGACGTCACGGGCGAGGTCGCCGGCGGCCAGGGTGATGAATTCCGGCTCTCCCTTGGCGATGACGATCCGGCCCTTCTTCTGGGGAGAAACCAGGGTGAAGGACTCGGCCGACAGGCTGAGGGAGAGGACGGAGAGAAGGAGAATCAGAGTAAATCTCTTCATAATCATTAATTATTATATCCGGGGTTCTGCTCGATGACGGCATCCGTATTGGCCTCGATGAAGGAATACGGAATCGGGAACAGGGCCATGTAGTCGGCTACCTGGCCGCCCTGATACTCATTGTATTTCCTCGTGCGCTCGACGAATTTTCCGGTACGGTACAGGGTCAGCTTCCGCCTTTCTTCCAGCGTCAGCTCCCGGGCCCTTTCATCCAGGATATAATCCAACGTGACTTCGGACGCGGTAACGTCGCTGGCGTGTGCCCTGCGCCGGACCACGTTGATGTCATCCGCCGCTTTCTGCAACTCTTTATTGTACATGTAGGCCTCCGCGCGGAGCAGGTAGGTTTCCGCCAGGCGCAGCATATACTGATCTGAATACGTGCTGCCTGCAGCAGAGGTGAGCGTTTGGAGGGCTTTGTCTTTATAGAGGGCGTCCGGATGGTCTCCGGGGCAAGAGGCTTTGGTCAGCCAGGGATACCAGCGCCAGTTTTGGGCGGCGTAATTCTTGCTCAGGGAAGCCGGATCCGTGATGGACATGCCGTAGTACTTGGATTTGGGATCGTCGTAAACACCGGTGCGGACGATATTGACCGCAGAGTTCCTCATGTCGGTGTCAAAGTCTTTTCCCCAGTTCTGGTTCAGTTGCCAGTCGGTTGTCCTCATGAAGGAAACACCGCGTCCGCCGTTGTTGAAGTCAGACCGGCCATTGCCGCCCAGCATCGCTGTTTTTCCTTCCGGGTCCGTGCAGAGATAGGTGCAGGGGCAATGATTCCGCTCCAGTGGATAGACATAGCTGCCGGTCGTTACTGTATAGCCGCCGACGACATCTTCCTCCATCTGGATCACCCAGAGGGCTTCTTTATTGCCGGCCGCTTTCCGGTTCTGGTTCTTGCGCTGGAACAGGTCGAAGTATACATCGCCGTTGGGGACACCTTGAACCCTTGAACCGAAGCGTTCCGTCATCAAGGCCGTGTTGGGGTCATTGATAACCTCACTGGCATACTTGATGGCGGAAGTATAATCTCCAAGGGAGATATAAGTTTCTGCAAGATAATGTTTTGCTACAAGGTTGGAAACCTTTCCGTCCGCAACGTCGGAGATGCCCGGCAGATGGTCTCCTGCAAATTCGAAATCATCCTTCATGAATTTGAGGACATCCTCTTTGGAATCCCTGACAAAATCCGCCCTCGGCGTAATGATCTCTTCCCGGTTGATGGGCACCCCGCCGAAATAATAGACCAGCGTCCGGTAGGCAAAAGCCCTGAAGAAGCGAGCCTCGGCCAAAATCGCTTCCTTTTCGGAATCGCTGAGCGCGGATGCCTGGACGCGGGTGAAAATGGTATTCGCATTCTTGATCAGTTTGTACTGGTTCTCCCAGATGTTCTTGACCATGGAGGCTGTCGGGACGTAATGGGTTACCAGATTTCCAAGCCGGTCTGTGTTGCGCCGGGCATTGTAGGCGACATCCGTTCCCAGCATGCAATAGAGTCCGGCTTCGCTGTACTCATAGTTGCGGACCATGTTGTACAGGCCGGCCAGTGCGCTTTCGTAATCCGAATAGGTAACGTAGGCATTCTCGAGGCTCAGGAAATCCATGGGGACTTCCTCCAGGAAAGTATCCTCGTTGCAGGCGGGCAGCGTCATTGCTCCGAGGGCAAGGAATAGGAAAAGTTTATATATTTTTTTCATGACAGGATGTTTTTAGAAAGTCAGGTCGATTCCCAGAGAGTAGCTGCGCATGACAGGCCGGGAGGTCGTATTGGCACCCAGGCCCATCTCAGGATCCCATCCGATCCAGTTCGTGAACGTCAGCAGGTTTTTGCCGGAGAAGGAGAAGGCCAGGTTTTCCGCACCGATCTTCTTGGCGATCTTCTTTCCGAGCGTGTAGGTCAGGGACAGGTCCTGCAGGCGGACAAAGTTTCGCTGCTGGTACAATGTCCCGGAAATGGTCGGGGTGACCCACATCTGGCGGAAAACCCCGTCCGGATTCCTGGGTGACCAGACATCTACGAAATCAAAACTATTGGTATTCTGTGCATTGCCAGGAGTGTTGAAGTTCTGTGGCGCATTGGAAGCCATATACCCGTTCTTCCCGCCATGGATCATGTTGATCATAAAGGAGAGAGCCAGGTTCTTGTACCGCAGCCGGTTCGTAATGCCGAGCCTGAACGCGGGCTCCTTGTGGCCGAGGATCACACGGTCATTGGCCGCCGTGATGGCGTACTTTTCTTCGTTGTCGAAATCGTGGAGTTTATAGGTCCCCGGATACCAGCCGGAAGGGATTTCATCGCCAAGCTGCCACATGCCGTCCACCTGATAGTCATAAATGGTCCCGATGGATTCTCCGATAAAGAGTCCGCTGGCAATCAGGTCATCTTCTTTTCCGTCTCCGTCTTCATCTTTCCCCAGCAGGGTCAGGATGCGGTTCCTGTTGGTAGAGAATGCCGTAGAGACGCTCCATTCGAAGTCCCGGGTCGATACGGGAATCCCGGTCAGCATGATTTCCAGACCGTTGTTCCGGATCTTTCCGAGGTTGGTGGATACAGTCGTGAATCCGGTCGTGGAGGGGAGCGTCATATCCCATAAGAGATCGTGGGTAGTAGCAATATAATAATCGACGCTTCCGTACAATCTGTTCTTGAAGAAGCCAAAATCGAGTCCGAAGTTGATTTCATCCGTGGTTTCCCATTTGAGGTTCGGGTTGGCCATGGTAGATACGTTCGTTCCGATGGTCGTTCCGGCTCCGTCTCCGAACACATAATTCTGCGCGGCGGTGACTTGGGCCAGGGAAGCATACCGGTCGATTTGGTTCCCGGTTTTACCGTAGCTGAAACGGGCTTTCAGTTGATTGACCCATTGGGCCTTTTTCATGAAGTTTTCTTCTGAAATCACCCAGCCGATACCGGCGGAGGGGAAGATACCGAATTTGTGGTTTTGCGCGAAGCCGCTGAATCCGTCCCGGCGAACCGTTGCCGTGAACAGGTACTTCCCGGCATAGCCGTAGGATAAGCGGGCCATCTGGTAGAGGTTGGACTCTCTGTAAGCCGCAGAAGTGATGGTCTGGGTTTCAGCGAATTCCAGGGCGTTGTAGCTGAGCGTGGCGTTGGCGAACCCGACGCCCTTTGCCTCGGTTTCATCATGGATCCGTTCATTCGCTCCATAGACCAGGGTTACCCCGATGTCGTGCTTGTTGAAAGAACGGTTGTAGCTCAGGATGTTGTCCAGGAGCCAGTAATTGTCATCCGCATAAGATTTCAAGCCTTCGCCTTGGAAGTTGCTCTTGAAAGTGTTGAAGTTTCCGTTGTTGGCGGCATTCAGGCGGTAACTGTAGTTGATTCGGTATTGCAGTCCGGGAATCCAGGGAATGCTGACGATGCCGTAGAGGGTCGTACTGATCTGATGCTTCTTCTCCATGTCGTCTGATGTCGAATACAGGAAAGGATTCAGCACATTCTGGCCATTCGGGTTCGCGATATATTCTCCGTTCTCATCCTTGGGGGTGATGACCGGGTTCATATTCATGATGTTGGACAGGGTCGGTGCTTCTCCCGAGAAGTCGAGGAAAGAAAGGAACGTATTGGTTCCGACCTTCAGCCAGTCCGTCACGTTGACATCCAGATTGACCCGCAGGGTCGTCCGCTTGTAGGTATCGTTCATCGTGATACCCTTGATGTCGGAATGACTCCCGGAGAGGTAGTAGGATGCCGTCTTGGAGCCGCCGGCGACGGTTACGTTGTGCCGGTACATGTGGCCGGGATTCGTGCAGGCGTCCCACCAGTCATATTCCGTCCCGGCGGCAATTCCGGCGAATGTCGGGGCGAAGACCTGGGACATGGTATAGTCCCAGTCAGGGTTCTCCTGGGTGTATCCGGATTCTTTTGTATACGCTTTCTCATATTCGATGTCCCGCATTTTCTGCAGCCATTCTTCCCGGTTCAGCAGACGGGTGCGGATGGTCGGCTCATTGATGGCAAAGGTTCCATTATAGGTAATCCTCGGCGCGACTTCCCGTTTTCCGCCCTTGGTGGTGATGATAAGGACTCCGTTGGCTGCTTGAGCTCCGTATACGGCTTTGCTGCTGGCGTCTTTCAACACGTCAATGGATGCAATGTCGGCAGGGTTGATATCGGACATTCTTCCGGTGTAAATGATCCCGTCAAGTACGATGAGCGGGCTTGTGGACCCGTTGATCGTCGTCTGTCCGCGGACTTCGATGGAAGGATTCGCCCCCGCCGAGTTGACCTGGCCGATGTTGAGGCCGGCCACGGTGCCGTGGAGCGATTCCATGATGTTCGTGTTCGGATTCTGTTTGAAAGTCTCGATATCCGCCCGGACGATGGATCCGGTCAAGTCTTTTTTCTTTTGCGTACCGTAACCGACAAAGATGACTTCATCGAGGAATTCAGAAGATTCTGCCATGGTTACGGCAATCTGAGCTCGGTTGTTGACGTCGATTTCCTGGGTTTCATACCCGATCATGGATACGACCAGGGTAGCATTCGAGGGAACGTTGGAGAGGGTCGCCGTACCGTCGATGTCCGTGACGGCGCCATTGTTTGTCCCCTTGACGAGCACTCCGGCGCCCGTCATGGGCCCCGAGTTGTCGGTAACGGTTACCTTTACCCGTCCGTTCTGCCCGAATGCCGTCATGCAAGACAGGAACAGGGCAACCAGGACGAATAGATAGTTTTTTAAAAGCTGCATGGTTTTAGTTGTTATTAAGGTTATTTCAAAATCAATGCGGTCTTGTCGACGATATAGACAGGGCTGTCATAGACGGGAACGACAAAGGTCCAGTCGGCGCCGTTTCTCTCATAGCCGACCTTGTAAACATTGCCGGTCCGGATGTCGACGCAGACAGGATTCTTGAACTTGCCGTCTTTGAAGGTGACCTTGGTCGGGGTGGTGGCTACGTTGTCGTTGGGGGTCGAGGCGTCTTCCCAGACGGCGAAAGAACTGCCGCCGGCAGGCGTGGTGAAGGAATAGACGGAATAGGAACCGTCTCCTTCCACCTGGATGTTGCCCGTATCGACGGAAGCGGCCATGGTGTCCCAGAGGGCGATCAGGTTCTGGACCGCATAATAAGCCTGTTTGGCGCGCACGACATTGTTGTCATCGTCGGTTTCGAGCAACCCTTTGACATTCTTTATCTTGATGGCATCGTCGCCGCCGTAGTTCATGTCGCTGATGCAGAAAATCGTGGTGGGGATATTCTTGCCATGGTCGCTGAGCATCCGCCGGAGCGCCCATTTGCCCTGGGAGATTTCAGACCAGTCGTATTTGCTGAGTGCGCCGCCTTTGAAGCCTTTGGACGGAGCCCCGGTTTCGCCCTGACGGAGAATAATCTTCGTGGAGAATTTGTCGAGGCTGTCCCGCATGGCATCTACCTTCTTATACATGTCTTCGGGGCGGAAATGATAGAAGTGATAGGAAATCCATTCGAAAAGATCGAGTTTCCCGGCATCTTGGATCATCTGCATGCACTGTGTGAATATATCCGGTCTCCAGCCGGCCCAGGCAAAGCCTGCGATCTTGGCGTCCGGGTCGACTTTCTTGATGATTTCCGCGGTCCGGATCTGCAGATCGACAAGCGGAGCGGGATTCTCTTTCAATGATTTGTTGATATCCGGTTCGTTCCAGATTTCCCATTCATGTACCTTGCCCTTGTAGCGGACAGCCATGGCCTCGACCCATTTGTCCCAGGCAGCCAGCGCTTCTTCGGAAGTGGGCCATCCGCCGGCGAGGAATTTGGTTCCGCCGCCTTCATAAATGGGGTTGCCATAGGAGGTCTCCAGCCAAGGCTCCAGCCCGCGCGAGACGGCGTCGTCGATGATCGAATCGAGCCAGGCGAAGTCATAAACACCTTTCTCTTTTTCGGTCTTGGCCCATCCGGCCTGCAGGCGGATCTTCCGGATGCCGATTTTCTCCAGGTACTCTTTGTATTTGTGGTAGTCGGCATAATCGCGGTCCAGTACTTCGCATCCGATGGTTACATCGTTGTGGGTCTTGTCCAGCGTCGTGGGGGCAACGACGCCGATGAGTTTGGCGTCGATGGTGGGTTGGGCCAGTTCCGGATTGACCGGGACGGCCCGGCTGCATGCTGCCAGCGTTAATGCTGTGAGCAGGATGGGAATAACGTGTTTTTTCATGATGGAAGGTGTGGTTGGTGAATAGAATTTGTTTTATAATAATGAACAATCATTTTATGATGACAAGATAAGAAATTATTTTAAATAAAACTCCTCCCTTCTTAAATCGTTTAAATATTTTTTTTCAGAAATAGGTTATTTTTGTGCGTTTATCAGAGAATGATTATTTTTACTGGAAGACGCTTAAGATAAGAGTTGATGATACAGGTGATAGAAAGGGTCTCGGCGATCCTGGAATTAGTCGCATCGGATAAGGATAGGAACTGGTTGATGACGGAAATCGCGGATGCGTTGGGAATCAACCGCAGCACGTGTGCCAATATTCTCAAATCATTGGTTGATCTGGGCTATCTGGAGAAAAATGAGAAGAAGCGGGGTTATACCCTGGGATACAAATTGTACCAACTGACCGGAAGCGCGGACCAGCTTTCCTCTGTCCTGAAGCCGGGCTTCCCGTATGTGGATGAGTTGTCGCGGAAGTTCAATGAATCGGTCCTCCTGTCCACGGTCCGCAATGGCAAGCGGGTCCTGCTGTATGAAGTCCATGCCAATCATGAACTCCAGGTGCGGGCCAAGCAGGAGTCCACGGTTTACAGGACGACATCCGGGGTCGTGCAGCTGGCGTATTTCGACCGGCAGCGTCTGGATGATTTCATCAAGATCGCCGGGCTGCCGGGAGCGGAATGGCCCGGCGTCCGTACGCGCGAGCAGATGGAGGATGCATTCGTGAAAATCCGGCTGGACGGGATTCTCGTAACCTTGAATAAGAATCACGTGGTCGGTCTGGCGGCTCCTCTTTTCCAGAACGGGGTTGTCATCGCCGCTATCGGGATTTATCTGCCGGATATCCGGATCAATGACCGGATCCAGGCGTCCATGGAAGCATCTCTGAAAAAAACGGCCGCAGCGATTTCTGCCTTGTTGTAAAGTACCGTCAAGCGGCGGGCGGCAGTCTCCCCGGGGATCAGAGGAACAGCATTCCCACGCGGAAGACGATGAAGGCAAAGACCCAGGCGACGACCATCGTGTAGGCGCAGCTGGCGATGGCCCATTTCCATTTCCCGGTTTCGTTCTTGATGGCTACGAAGGTCGCGATGCACGGGAAATAAAGCAGGACAAATACCATGAAGGCAAGGGCCGCCGGCCAGGAAATGTCTTGGACCAGTGCGCTCTGCAGGGCGGTGTCTTCGGACAGATCTTCTCCTTCCGAGATCTTGGCGCCTTGGGAATACATGACCCCAAGCGTACTGACTACCAGTTCTTTGGCTGCGACGCCCGTCAACAGTCCGACATCCATTTTCCAATTGAATCCGAGCGGGTCCAGGACCGGGGCGACCGTCTGGCCAAGCAGGCCGATATACGAATTCGCCTGCTGGACTTCGTAGAGGGAATCCACTTGCTTGGCGAGGCTTTGTTTCCACGCTTCGTGGTCGGCCAGGGCCCTGGCCGATGCTTCTACGCTCTCCCTGGGTGTGTCGACCAGCAGTTCCACATTGGCTATCTGTGAATAAACCTTTTGGGCCTCAATCAATTCCGTATTGCGGGGGAAATAGCCGAGGAACCAGATGACAACGGAAGCGATCAGGATCGTCGTCGCCATTTTCTGGAGATATTGCTTGCCCTTTTCCCAGGTGTGCCGCCAGATTGCTTTCCCGGTCGGGACGCGGTAGGGCGGCAATTCCATGACGAACGGAAGGTCGTCGTCTTTCACGAACCGGCTGAGTACCAGCGCGGAAAGAATAGCCAGCACGACTCCGAGCAAATAGATGCCGAGCAGGACGAGGGCGGCGTTTTTCGGGAAAAAGGCTCCTGCCAGGAGCACGAAAATCGGCAGGCGGCCCGCGCAGGACATGAAAGGAATGATGGCGATGGTGATCAGGCGGCTTTTCCGGCTTTCAATCGACCGGGTCGCCATGATGGCGGGGACATTGCAGCCGAAGCCCATGACCATGGGAATGAACGACTTCCCGTGCAGGCCGATCCGGTGCATGAGCTTGTCCACGATGAATGCGGCCCGTGCCATGTACCCGGAATCCTCCATGATGGAGATGAAGAAGTAGAGGATCAGGATGTTGGGCAGGAATACCAGGACGCTGCCGACGCCGGCGATCGCGCCGTTCACGACAAGGTCCTTGAGCCATCCGTCTTTCATGAAGGTGGCGACAAAGTCGCCGAATTTCCCGACCAGCCAGTCAATCCAGTTCATCGGATACTCGCCCAGCGTGAAGGTGGCCTGGAACATGATGTACAGCAGGGCGACAAAGATCGGGAATGCCATCCATTTATTGGTGACGACTGCGTCGATTTTGTCGGTGATGCTGCGCCGGGGACGCTCCTCGGCATGCTGGCGGTAGGTTTCTGTGAGTGCGCCCTGGATGAAGGCGTATTTGGCGTCCACGATGCCGGCCTCCGTATCGGTATGCATCAGGTTGTCGATGCGCTTTTTCTCCTGCAGCCGGGTGGCGATCAATTCGTTCCGGATCGGGGTTGCCTCGACGATTTTCTCGATGTCTTTGTCGTTTTCCAAATACTTGATAGCCAGATACCTTGTCGAGTATTTCGAGCGGAGGTCGGGCTCCTGCTGCAAGAGGGCTTTGATCCGGTCGATGCTTTCTTCCAGTTCGCGGCCATGGTTGATGTGGATGTGGCGGGCCAGGCGCTCGTCGGCGCCTTCGTAGATTTTGATGACGGTATCGAAAAGCTCCGGAATGCCCTGTCCGTCCCGGCTGACCGTCGGGCAGACCGGCATGCCGAGCAGCCATCCCAGCTGCTGCGTATCGATCTCATCTCCTTTGGAGACCAGTTCGTCATACATGTTCAGGGCCATGACGACCCGCAGGTTCATGTCGATGAGCTGGGTGGTCAGGTAAAGGTTGCGTTCGATGTTCGAGGCGTCCACCACATTGATCACGACATCCGGAAGCGTCTCGATCAGGTTTTTGCGGACATAGAGTTCCTCGGGGCTGTATGCGGAGAGGGAATAAGTTCCGGGCAGGTCCACGAGGACGAACTGGTATCCTTTATAGGAAAACTTGCCTTCTTTGGCGTCTACCGTGACACCGCTGTAATTGCCGACATGTTCATGACTGCCGGAAGCGATGTTGAAAAGGGATGTCTTTCCGCAATTGGGATTGCCGACCAGGGCGACGCGGATGATGTGGTTGCGTTCTTCGGCCAGCCGGGCCATCTCGCGGTCCAGGCGCTGCAGGTCGGAATCGTCTCCCGGGAGGAGGGGAGCGGGGCCGTCTTTTTCGCGGAGTTCTTCCCGCACCTCGGCTTCGCTGATCACTTCGATCAGCCGGGCTTCCTCGCGGCGCAAGGACAGTTTGTATCCGAGTATCTCGTATTCAATCGGATCCTTGAGCGGAGCATTGAGGATGACGCGCACCTTTTTCCCCGTGATGAATCCCATTTCAATCAGCCTCTTCCGGAAACTTCCGTGGCCGTTTACCTTGACAATCACACCTTTTTCTCCGGTGGACAGATCAGAAAGCAGCATACTTTGTAATTTTGCGGTGCAAAATTAAACCTTCCCGCGGACAATCCCAATCCTAAAAAATGGGGATATCCACCCTCATTTTCCCCATTTGTGGTGAAGTCCGGCTTGTTTATGCGCAGAATAATGCTTTTATTTGTATATGGAAAATATGTAGGTACATACTATGAAAAACAGTCCTCTCAGAAATGTTCTTCCGGTCCTGTTCGGCTTTTTCGTAATGGGATTCTGCGATGTGGTGGGAATCGCCACCAGCTATGTCAAGGCGGATTTCGGATGGAGCGAGACGCTCTCCGGCTTCGTGCCTTCCATGGTCTTTATCTGGTTCTTTATCCTCTCGGTCCCGGTTGCCCTGTGGATGAACCGGTTGGGCCGCAAGACAATGGTCCATATCAGCAACATCGTGACCCTCATCGGGATGCTGCTGCCCTTTATCAGTTATAATGTCGTCACCTGCCTGCTGGCATTCGTGCTGCTGGGTATCGGGAATACGATCCTGCAGGTTGCGCTGAACCCGTTGCTGACCAATGTGGTGAAAGGGGATGCCCTGACGAGTTCGCTGACGACCGGACAGGTGGTCAAGGCGGTGTCGTCTTTCCTGGGTCCGATCATCGCCGGGTTTGCGGCGACGGTGCTGGGGAAATGGCAGTATCTTTTCCCGATCTTTGCCGCCATCACGCTGTTGTCTGAAATCTGGCTGCGTCTGACTCCTATTCCGCGGGAAGAGGCGGCTCCGGCCCAGGGTGCAGGCCTTCCGGCAACCCTGGCCTTGCTGGGGAAACCGTCTGTCCTGCTGCTTTTCCTGGGGATTTTCTTCGTGGTCGGCGTGGATGTCGGAACGAATACGGTTGCGCCCAAACTGCTGCTGGAACGTTGCGGATACAGCCTGGCTTCCGCAGGCCTGGGGTCCAGTGTCTATTTCATCTGCCGTACGGTCGGCGCCCTGCTCGGGGCGGTGCTTCTGGTCAAGATGAAGGATTCCACATACTTTAAAGTCAATATCCTGGCGGCAATCGTGGCCCTGGTGGCCCTGTTCTTCGCCAAGGGAGCGGCAGGCATCCTGGTCGGGGTCGGTGCCATCGGTTTCTTCTGCTCGAGCATTTTCCCGGTGATTTATTCCGCCGCGATGAAGGGACATCCTTCCAAGGAAAATGAGCTGTCCGGCCTGATGATCATGGGTGTGAGCGGCGGTGCCGTGATTCCGCCCCTGATGGGCTTGATGACCGACTGGCTCGGGAATCAGGCAGGTTCGCTGCTGATCATCGGCTGCTGCATGGCCTATCTGCTGTTTTGTGCGCTTTGGATGGATAAGAAAGTTGTTGAATAAGGATATGAAGATGAATCGTTTCCTGGGTTTTGCCGCCTTGGCGGTGCTTTGCCTTTCCTGCCAAGCCCCGCAGGAAAATCTTTCCCAATATGTCGATCCGCAGATCGGGACGGCCCATTCCCGGTGGTTTTTCTATACGCCGGCGGCCGTGCCGTTCGGTATGGCCAAACCCGCTCCGACGACGGACGGCCATTATGGAAACCCCCACGGTTGGGAAGCCGTCGGGTACGATGCCCGGCATACGTCGATCGAAGGATTTGCTTCTTTCCATGAGTTCCAGGTGGGCGGATTGGTCCTGGCGCCGATGAGCGGGACGCTGAAAACGGTTCCGGGGGATCTGGAGGATCCGGACAGCGGATACCGTTCCCGGTTTGACAAGCAGGATGAGCTGGCGGAACCCGGGTATTACAGCGTGCTGCTGAAAGATTACGACATTAAGGCGGAATTGACTGCTACCAAGCGGGTTGCATTCCATCGTTTCACCTTCGATCCGTCGAAGGGAAGGGGCTATCTGCTGTTCAATGTCGGAACCCGGATGGGAGAGAACGGCTATGTCAAGGATGCCGGTGTGTACCTGACGGAGGATGACCGGGTGGAAGGATTCATTGTCACGGTCCCCAAATATGTGGACAATTATCAGCACGGCGGGGAAGTCCGCATGTATTTCAGTGCGGTCATGGACCGGAAGCCCGACGGGTTCGGGACCTTCCAGGATGACAAGACGTTCCCGGGAAAACCGGCTTTGAAGGGTGTCGGATGCGGATTGTATTTGTCGTATAACCATCCGGAACTCCCGGTCGAGGCCAAGGTAGGCTTGTCTTACACGTCGGTGGAGAATGCGCGGCTGAACATGGAGACGGAGGCCAAAAACCTGACCTTCGACCAGGCCCATGCTGCGGCCGCGAAGGAATGGGAGGAGAATCTGGGCCGTATCCGTGTCGAGGGAGGCAAGCAGGAGGATAAGGTGAAATTCTACACCGGTCTTTTCCATGCTTTGCTGGGACGCGGGCTGGCCAGTGACGTGAACGGCGCCTATCCGGCCCACGACGGTTCGGTCGGACAGATTCCGCTCGGTAAGGATGGGAAACCGGTTCATAATCATTATAATACGGATGCGATCTGGGGCGGGTTCTGGAATCTGACCCAGTTGTGGACCCTGGCCTGGCCGGAGTATTACGCCGATTGGATTTCGTCCCAGTTACTGGTTTTCAAGGATGCGGGCTGGCTCGGGGATGGCATTGCTTGCAGCAAATACGTCTCGGGCGTGGGGACCAATTTCGTGGGCCTGGCCATCGCGGCGGCTTACAACTGCGGGATCCGCAATTTCGACGTGCCGCTCGCTTATGAGGCGGCGCGCAAGGATGCGCTGGAGAGCGCCGGCCGTCCCAAGGGGGCCGGGAAGTTGGATATCGGCGCCTTTGTCAAGCATGGTTATTCGCCTTATATCGGAAAGGGGATGAATTATTATTCCGGTTCCGATACGCTGGGCTCCGGCTTCAGCGTGTCGCATACCCTCGAGTATGCTTTCAACTCGTACGCGGTCGCCCAGATGGCGGGTGCGCTTGGCCATCAGGCGGATTATGAGCAGTTGATGAAGCTCTCGGAAAGCTGGAAGAATGTCTATGACCCGTCGGTGAAACTGGTCCGTCCCCGCGATATGGAGGGGAATTTCCTCGAACCGTTTGACCCGTATGCGGCTTGGATCGGCTTCCAGGAAGGGAACGCGGTGCAGTATACCTATTATGTGCCTCATGCCCCGGAACAGCTGGTGGAGATGGTCGGCCGGGAGGAATTCAACAACCGCCTGGATTCTACCTTCCTGATTTCGCGTGAAAGTATTTTCGGCGGCGGCAAGACCATCAATGCTTTCGCCGGCCTGCAGACGTACTACAACCATGGCAACCAGCCGAACCTGCACATCTCCGGCTTGTTCAACTTCTCCGGAAAGCCTTGGCTGTCACAGAAATGGATGCGGATTATCTGCAATGAATTCTATGGGACGGAAGGGGTTCACGGTTATGGCTACGGCCAGGATGAAGACCAGGGACAGTTGGGCGCCTGGTATGTGATGGCTTCCATGGGACTCTTCGATGTGAAGGGTCTGACGGCTCCGGATCCCTCGTTCCAGGTGGTCGGTCCGCTGTTCGACAAGATAACCATTACGCAGAACCGTCGGTATGGCAAGGGTGGCAAGTTCGTCATCGAAACCACGGGCGGATCGGACGAGGCTCCCTATATCAACTCGCTGGAACTGAACGGGAAACCGATGGATTCCATCCAGCTTCCCCTGGCGGAGATCCGTCGCGGCGGCACCTTGAAAATCGGCCTCGGCCCCGAACCGGACACCGCATTGACCCGGTAGCTTTCCCGTTATCGGCAGACCCGGTGGCTTTCCCGATTTCATTGAATCGGTAGCTTTCCCGTTTTCAGGGTAATGTGGACAAAAGCGGTTGGTGAGCCTACCGCTTTTTCTTTTTTCATTAGCAAAGAGCAGATACCGTTTTCAGTAAAATCGCACTTTACATGCAGGCTGGCTGGATGGCCGCGGATGGAGGGGTCATGTCAAATGACCCCCTTGCCATGCCGGTCATTTTACACGGACCTTCCCTGCAGCCCCTTCCAAGGCATATCCCTGTAAAGTGCGTTTTAACGAGTCACCCGGCCACGCAGCTTTCTTCCAGGGGCGGCGGGAGTGCATGCGGGCGTTCGGAGCCACATTCTTCCAGGGGCAGCGGGAGTGCATGCGGCGTCCCGGAGCCACTTTCTTCCAGGGGCAGCGGAAGTGCATGGAGGTCCCCCCGAGTCGTTTACTCGACGGCGCTGATGTCGATGAGGTTGTTCAGGAGGGCGTAGACGGTCAGGCCGGCGACGGTTTTGATCCCGGTCTTGCGGCTGATATTCTTCCGGTGCGTGATGACCGTGTAAATGGAGATGTTGAAACAGTCGGCTATCTCCTTGTTGAGCATGCCCTTGGCCACGCAGACCAAGATCTCTTTTTCGCGGGCGGACAGTTCTTCGCCCTCAGACTTGGGCGCTTCCTGCCGGGTCTTCAGGGCACTGCGCATCTTCCGGATGACAGTGACCGGCTCGTCGTACAGCGAGATGACCTCGTCGTATTGTTTGCGGACCTCCTCGCTGCAGGGCATGGTTTCAAATGCGACGACGGCCGCATCCGTGAATTCGGACAGATAATTCCTTCCGCTCCCGCGCGAGGCGTAGTCGAAGACGGTGGGGTCGACCAGCACAACGTCTGCATCGACGTTCCGGAGCCGGGCTTCGCTGCTGCGGGACACATCGGACAAGATTCCCTCGACTTCGAATTCCCCCAGGTCTGCAAACACGCTTTCCAGTCCCCGGGCCACGACGGTGGAGGGAATGATCATGAGGACTTTCTTGTTGTTGCTCATTGCTCTTCCTCCAGACGGTTGACCATCGGGATCAGGATCTCGTCTTCGATCATCGTGTGCTTCTGCAGATCCTCCCCGAGCAGGAACATGAACTGAAGCACATCGCTGACGATGCTGTTGTCGCAGCCCGCCGGCAGGTACTTCATGACAATGTTCTTCAGGTCATCGAGTTTCTCTTCAATATTGCTGTGATTCTCCTCATACTGGAGAATGGTGTAATCCTGTCCGCCGGTATGGCCCAGGACGGAAAGGACGTAGGGGAATACCGTGTTCTCTTCGTAGCCGAAGTGCTTGGCCACCTCTTCCTTGTACTGCTGGAAAAAACGCCGGATGACCTTCTTCTGCCGCTCTTCGCAGGGCTCGATCATGCGGGAAATGCCGTCGGAGAGCGCCTGGAGCGCGGAGTCCATATAATAGGTATGCGACTGGTGGAGGTATTTGACGATATCGCGCAGGTCGGTCCGCCGCAGCATGTCCTTCGGCGGCCGGTATCCGTCAAAGGTGTATACGTTGCAGATCAGCAGGAACGTGCTGGCATTTACCCCATTCTTCCGGCAGGCTTCTTCCACGGTGTCCTCTCCGAACCCGAACGGAATGCCGATGCGGGGGAGCAGGGGCAGGAGCCGGTAATTGATATCGAGTAGGTCCGACAATTTCATCGAACCGGAGAACAGGGTCCGCCCTGTTTCTGTCTTGGACGCAGTCTTGGCAGTCATATTTCGAAGGATTCTACGGTCAAAGGTAGTGATAAAGAACGGAAAATGAAATCATCATAAATGGGGATTCCCTCCGGAGGCCGCCCGGATCTGCGCAAAGTGGCAGGTCAGTCCCTGCCGGCAGTCCCCGTGCCAGTTGTGCATGCCGCCCCCCAGGCAGTCACGCCATTTCCCGCAGGTGGCGCACGGCCCGCGCCGGGCCCATTTCCGGTCCCGGAAAGGCTGGAACCGTTGCTCCCAGACGGCGTAAAAGTTATCTGTATAGATATTGCCTTGCGAGAAAACGTCCCGGTCTATGTTCGGGCAGGCACAGATCCGTCCGTCAATCAGCACGGAGGCGACATTGACGCCGGCTCGGCAGAAAAACGGTGTGTCGCGGACCTGCGCGTCATAGGGCCCGAGATAGCCTTCACAGCTGAATGTCACGTGCATGGGGCCGCCGGCAAGCCGTTCTTTCCGGATGAAATCCATCAGGGCGACGAGTTCGTCATCCTGCAGGATCATCTCCGGGTCCGAAGCGGCGCGGCCGATCGGGATGACGGTAAAAAGCCGCCATTGTTTCACGCCGGCCTCTTCCAGCAGGGTTTTGAGCCGGGGCAGTTCCCGGAGGTTTTTGCGGTGGACACAGGTGACGACGTCGAAAGCAAGCCGCGGGGCGGACGCGGCCAGGCGGATGGCTTCCATCGCCCGGTCGAAACTGCCTTCCCGGCCGCGCATCCAGTCGTGCGAGAGCGCCTCGCCGTCCAGGCTGATGGTCAGCGCGCCCATCCCGGCCCCCAACAGGCGGCCGTGCATCTGCCGGTCATAGAAAAATCCGTTCGAAACCATTCCCCAGCCGAAGCCTCTTTCGCGCAGGGCCAGGCCGATTTCCCGGATGTCCGGCCGCAGGAGCGGCTCTCCGCCCGTCAAAACGACGGTGAACCCTTTGACAATCTTTTCTTTGGGGATTGTGTCCAGGGCATGCAGGAAATCCGCCAGCGGCATGTCCGGCTGACGGCTGGAAGCGAAACAGTCACTGCCACAGTGCCGGCAATGCAGGTTGCAGCGCATCGTGCATTCCCAGAAAAGGTAATTGAGTTCGTGGACCCGGATTTCATTGTTCCGGAATAACCTGAAAAGGAATGGGTTCATCTCAGTGGCGCTTCAGGCGTGTTTGACAAAGATAAAAAATTTTTACCTTTACAGCCGAATCCGAAAGCAGCATGTCCCGTCGCAGTCCCCGTTTCAATTCCCCGCTTCTGCCCCTGCCCGCGCCCGAGGCCGTGGACCCGGAGGCCTTGTTCCGCTCCTGGGAGGCCGGGCAGACGGAAATGGTCTGCGTCTGCGGGCCGACCGCTTCGGGAAAGACCCGGTGTGCCGTCTCGCTGGCGCGCGCTTTCAATGCACTGGCCGGAGGCGCTTGTGCCGAGATCCTTTCCGTGGACTCCCGGCAAGTATACCGGGGCATGGACATCGGCTCCGGGAAAGACCGGTCGGAATACGGGGAGATCCCGGTCCATTTGCTGGACATTGTTGACGCCGGGGAAACCTATAATGTATACCGGTATGTGCAGGATTTCAACCGGGTGCGGGAAGCGGTGCGCCGAAGAGGGGGGCTTCCGGTCCTGTGCGGCGGCTCGGGTCTGTATATCCGGGCGGCGACGGAGGGGTATTTCTCTGCCGGGCACCCGGACCGGGTTTTCCATATCGGGACCGTTATCAGCCGGGAACTCCGGAACGAGCTGATAGACAAAAGACTGGACGAACGCCTGGCCGGGGGCATGCTCGAGGAGGTTCGCCGGCTGCTGGAGAAGGGTGTCCCGCGGGAAGCGCTGCTGGGATATGGCCTGGAATACCGGTACGTGACCCTGTACCTGGAAGGCGGACTGTCCTATGCGGACATGCGGAGGCAGCTGGGGGATGCCATCCACCGGTTCGCGAAGCGGCAGATGACCTGGCTGCGGGGCATGGAACGCGCCGGAATCCGCATCCACTGGACCGATCCCGGCGCGTTGTGCCGAACGTGTAATGACCTCTGCGAGAGGTATTCACGATAAATGTTCCCTTGGAATCCCTACAGCTGGAAAGCTTCCTTGATCAAGTCGACGCTGTCCAGTTTCTCCCATCCGAAGAACTGGATTTCCTGTTCCACTTCCCGGCCGTCCCGCTTCAGGCAAACCACCCGGGTGTAGGGTTCGCGGCCCATGTGACCGTAGGATGCGGTCGGCTCATAAATGGGATTCTTCAATCCGAATTTCTCGATAATCTTGGCCGGACGCAGGTCGAAAAGCTGTCCGATCTTGACAGCGATGGCGCCGTCATCCAGTTTTTCCCCGTTCCGGGTAACGGCAGCTGTCCCGTAGGTGTCGACGTAAATACTGACCGGCGCGGCGATCCCGATGGCATAGGCAATCTGGACCAGGCATTCGTCGGCGACACCGGCGGCCACCAGGTTCTTGGCGATGTAGCGGGCGGCGTACGCTGCGCTGCGGTCCACCTTGGACGGATCTTTTCCGGAGAAGGCTCCGCCGCCGTGGGCACCGCGGCCTCCATAGGTGTCTACGATAATCTTGCGGCCGGTCAGGCCGGTGTCCCCGTGCGGCCCGCCGATGACGAACTTCCCGGTCGGATTGACATGCAGGATGAACCCGCATTCAAAGAGCGCGGCGGTTTCCGCGGGCAGCTGCGCGATGACGGCGGGCAGCAGGATGTTCCGCACGTCCGCCTCGATCCGGGCATGCATGGCCTCGTCCGTGTCGAATTCATCGTGCTGGGTGGACAGGACGATGGTATGGATCCGCAGCGGCCGGCGGGTCTGCCCGTCGTATTCGATGGTGAACTGGGCTTTCGCGTCCGGACGCAGATAAGGCATCGGGCTGTCCGGTGCTTTGCGGATGGAGGATAAGGTCTTCAGGGTCAGGTGGGACAGGGACAGGGGCAGCGGCATGTATTCGCGGGTGTCGCGGCAGGCATAGCCGAACATCATGCCCTGGTCGCCGGCGCCCTGGTCGTCGGGGTTTTCGCGGACCACGCCGCGGCTGATGTCCTGGCTCTGCTCGTGGATGGCCGAGAGGACCCCGCAGGAATTGGCGTCGAACATGTATTCCGCCTTGTTGTAGCCGATGTCGCCGATGACACGGCGCACCACATGCTGGATGTCCACATAGGCGTCGTCCGAGCGGACCTCGCCGCCTACGACGACCAGGCCGGTCGAGCAGAAGGTTTCACAGGCGACTTTGGCGCGGGGGTCCTGACGGAGGAATTCGTCGAGGATGGCGTCAGAAATCTGGTCGGCCACTTTGTCCGGATGGCCTTCGGAAACGGATTCGGAGGTAAAAAGAAAATTGTTCATGTTTCTCAATCGTTTTCAAATCATTCCGGACATGAAAAAAGCTCCTCCAGGAAAGGGGAGCCGTCAGAAAACACTAAACCTGATATGAAAACAGCCATCTCCATAAGATGACAGCAGTCAACATTTTAGCATTTTTTAACGTGGTTGCAAGCAGCCAAATCTTTCCACATCCGGCTGCAAAGATAAGCATTGTGCGGGAAAAAGCCAAAGAAACCTTGTTTCAAATATGGTAAATTATCACTAAATTTGCGGCGGCAATAGAAAAAATAATACTTTATTACCAATTAATAATCTATGAGTCAATCAATTAAAAGAGGATTTGCGATATTGGTCGCAATCTTTGTGGGTGTCGCTGCGCTGGCGCAGGTGACGACATCTTCCCTGAACGGCCTCGTGACCGAAGAATCGGGTGATCCGCTTATCGGCGCGGTTGTTACGGCTGTCCACACACCTTCCGGTACGCAGTACTATGCGGTTACCAACGACAAGGGACAATACCATATCTATGGTATGCGCTCCGGCGGTCCTTACAAGGTGGAAATCTCCTTCCTCGGCATGAACACCGAGCAGCACAACAATGTGACCCTTACCCTCGGCGAGCCCTTCGTCATCGACGCCGTGCTCAAGAGCACCAATGAACTGGAAGCGGTCACCGTCGTTGCCGACCGGTCTTTCAAGTCTTCCCTTACGGGTGCCGGCTCTGCATTCAGCCGTACCCAGCTGGAAAGCACGCCGACCATCGACCGCAGCATCTATGATGTCGCCAAAATGACTCCCCAGGTCTCCGAGAACAAGAACGGCGGTATCTCCATCGCCGGTACCAACAACCGGTACAATGCCTTCTCGGTGGACGGTGCCGATGCCAAAGACTCATTCGGTCTGGCAGCTTCCGGAACCAACGGCGGCCAGACGGGTGCCAACCCGATCTCCCTGGACGCCATCGAGGAAATCCAGGTGTCCATCGCCCCGTTCGATGTCCGTCAGAGCGGCTTCACAGGCGGTGCCATCAACGCCGTCACCAAGTCCGGTACCAACCAGGTCAAAGGTAGTGTTTACGGTTTCTTCTTCAATGAGAACCTGATCGGTACGACTCCCGGCAACGCCGAGCAGATGCAGGCCAACTTCAACAAGACCGAGCGTGAGAAGTATTCCGACGAACTGTACCGCACGGTCGGTGCGACGGTCGGTGCTCCGATCATCAAGGACAAGCTCTTCCTCTTCGTTTCCGCCGAGCAGTTCAAGCAGTCCTATCCGAACGTATTTTCTCCGGACAACGGTTCCTATGATACCAAGGATCTGGTCAAGCCGGTGACGGTGAACGGAAAGACCTATACCCACCTGACCTCCGAACTGGCCCAGCTCATGATCGACCACTACAAGGCGACCTATAATCCGCAGGGCGACTTCTCCGAGACGTTCACGCCTCACCAGGTGAATACCAACTCGATCAACCTCCTCGGCCGTGTCGACTGGAATATCAACGACGGCAACAAGTTGATGGTCCGCTACCAGCTCATGGATGCCAAGAAGGACAACTATTCTTCCGGTGCCAATACCTATTATTTCAATAATTCCGGTTATACGATGGCGACCCGGACCCATTCCTTCGTCGCCGAGTTGAACTCCCGCCTGTCTCCGACCGTGCACAACAACCTGCGTGTGTCCGCCGTTCTGGAGCGCGACCACCGCGAGGTTCCTTACAAGGGAGCGAACATGTACATCTCCGGTGAGAAACCGGTCGTCGACCTCGGTACGGAGTATTCTTCCGGCGCCAACTCGATGGATTCCGACACCTGGACCCTGACCGACAACCTGTCCCTGTTCCTGGGTGACCACAACATCACCGTCGGTACGGACGACAAGTTCTACAAGTTCAACAATGTCTTCCTGCAGTATGCGTTCGGTGGCTACACCTATGCTTCCATCGCCGACTTCATGGACAACAATCCTTCCCAGTTCAACTACCGGTATGCCGATCCGGATCTGACCGGCGGCCAGACGGTTTGGGCTGCCAACACGAAGATTCTCCAGCTGGGCTTCTATGCACAGGATGAGTGGCGTCCGAACCGCAACTTCACGGTTACTTACGGTCTCCGCGCCGATGTTCCGATCTTCCTGAACAAACCGACCGAAAACCCGACCTTCAATGCCACGAAGTTCGCAACGAACTATGATGAATATGTCGGTGTCGTGCCGCAGGCTTCCATCCTTTGGTCCCCGCGTCTGGGCTTCCGCTGGTATCTGAATGAGAGCCATGCGACCTTGCTGCGCGGCGGACTCGGTCTCTTCACCGGCCAGGCTCCTTTCGTGTGGCTCTCCAATGCCTACAACAACACCGGTATGGAGGCGAAGAGCATCACGGTCAACAAACCGGGCGAGACTGCAGGCTTCAAATTCACCAGCGATCCGTATAATGATCTCGTGAAGACCGGTGTCTTCAAGGCAGCCGGCAGCGGCGCGACGATCAACACCATGAACAAGAAGTTCAAGTATCCGCAGACCTTCCGTGTGAACCTCGGTCTGGAACAGGAACTGGGCGCCGGTTTCCGCTTCACCTTCGACGGACTCTTCTCAAAGACGATGAACAACGTGATGTTCAAGAACCTGGCTATTACTTCCAACAAGTATGTCTATCCGGTGAACGAGGCTGTGGCCAAGTCCAATCCGAACTCTGCCCTCGCTCCGTACTATACCATCGACAGCGGTGACTACTATGCGATCGTCGCGTTGACGAATACCAACAAGGGTTACACCTATTCCCTGAGCGGCAAACTCGAGAAGAGCTTCGATTTCGGTCTCGACTTGATGGCTGCCTATACGTACGGTCATTCCTTCTCGGTCAACGACGGTACTTCTTCTGTCGCTTACTCGAACTGGAAATATAACTACGCCGTCGATACCAACTCGGGTGACGAGCTGTCCTACTCCATGTTCGACAAGCCGCACCGGATCATCGCCATGGCGAACTATACGACTCCGACCTACGGTCGTTTCATGAGCACGAACATCGCCCTGACCTACGAAGGTTCGAGCGGACAGCGCTACTGCTACACCTACAGCGAGGATGCCGACTTCAACGGTGACGGCCAGAAGGGCAACTCCCTGATGTACATCCCGACCGTGGAGGAAATCGGTTTCATGAAGTGGTCTTCTCCGACCGATGCCCAGAGCTTCGAGCAATTCATCCGCAGCGACAGCTACCTCAGCAGCCACCGCGGCCAGTACTCCGAGCGGAACGCCGGCATGGCTCCCTTCGAGCACCACTTCGACCTGCACTTCTCCCAGAACTTCTTCTATGACAAGAAGCATGGCCGCAAGGTTGAGTTGATGCTGGACTTCAAGAACATCAGCAACCTGTTCAACCGTGCATGGGGTCTGTATTACGGCTCTGCCTACAACCGCAGCGCGCTGAAGGTGACGGATGTCACTGCTGCTGGCGCCGGCATGGTTCCGACCTACAAGTGGTACGGCCAGACCGCGGTTACCCTGAGCGACTTCTACTCTCGCTGGAGATGCCAGCTGGGTCTCAGGCTTACGTTCTAATCACTTAACAGTCAAGAACAATGAAAAGGATAATCAATACGATCATCGCACTCGGAGCCGCCGTGCTGGCCCTCTCCGCATGCAAAGAGGAACTTCCCGATCCGCTTTCCGAAACTGTTTCGACGGACAAGACGGAACTCATTCTGGCCGACACCGGCACCCCGACGGGGACGATTGCGGTCACGGCTACCGGCGACTGGATCGCCGTACCCTCCGGCGAGGAGTGGTTCTCCATCAATACGGCTTCCGGAAACGGTAACGGTACCATCACTGTTACAGCTACCGAAAATGTAGATGATACCTATCATGAGATTGCCGGACCGCGCAGCGGCCAGATTACGGTGATCGGTGACGAAGGCATGCAGGTCGTGACGGTCAAGCAGGCCGGCGAGCCCGGACTGGACGCTTCCCGTCACTATTCCAAGGTTACCAAGGCCGATGAAATCGAAGCCGGCAAGGCTTACCTGATTGTCGCCAATACCGGTTCGGAACTGCAGGCTGCCAAGGCTTTTGTCCCGGACGGCAAGGGTGAAAGTTACTATTCCTATATTTACGGGGATGTCGTTACGGAAGAGGAAGGCGTGATTGTGCGCCCGAACGCTGCCAATGGCTTCACGCTGGTGGCCAAGGACGGCGGTTATGCCATCCAGATGCCTACCGGAAGGTATCTCTTCCAGGCGGCTGCCTACAACAACTTCTATTCGACGGAAGACCTGGCCAAGGCCGATGTCTGGAAAGTGGAGATTGGTGCCGACGGTGCCGCTACCATTACGAACCAGACTGTCAGCGGGAAATATTTCCAGTATTCAATCGGCTACAGCTCTTACGGTGCCTACGGCGGCGCTCAGGACAATGCGGTCCTGCCGGTACTGTACAAGGACTCTGCTGCCCCGAGCGACGAAGTCCTGGTTGTTGAAAGTGAGACCATCGTTCCCGGAAACACGACAAGCGTTTCCATCCCGGTCAGCTCCAACAAGACTTGGAAAGTCCGCAACCACGATTCCTGGATCAAGTCCTTCACGGCTTCCGGCAGCGGGAACGGCACCATCGAAATTACCTTCGATGAGAATACCAGCTACGAAAATACCCGCGAGGCAACCTTCCTGATCATCGGCGAAACCACCAACTTCGAGGTTACCCTCGTCCAGGATCATCTCTACAACATCATCGATGCAACTGTCGCCGAGTTCAAGGCGGCTGCTGTCGGCGACCAGCTTTATCGCCTGACCGGCAAGATCCGCAGCATCGCCAACTCGAAATATGGCAATGTCTATATCGAGGACGGTACGGACTATGTCTATGTCTATACGCTCTTTGAGAATGACGAGAAAGTCGCCCAGTCCTTCTCCAAACTGGGTGTCAAGGAAGGCGATATCATCACGATCGTCGGCCCGCGTGACGAGTTCCCCGGTGCGAAGGTCGAGGACCAGAAGATCCAGATGAAAAATGCCTACTGTGAAAAAGCGGTCAAGGCCCAGGACGCTACGGTGAGCCAGGTGCTTGCCGCCCCTGTCGCCAGCACCTATCTGGAGGGACAGTATTACCGCGTGACCGGTGTCATCAAGAGCGTCGTAAGTACGGCTTATGGCAATCTCTACCTGAAAGAGAAGGACAGCGATACATACATTTATGTGTACGGTCTGACGAAAGCCCCGGTTGCCAAGAATGACAAGAGCTTTGACAGCCTCGGACTGGCAGCAGGCGACGAGATCACGATCGTCGGTCAGCGCGGGGAGTATCCCGGTGCCAAGACGGAAGACCAGAAGATTCAGATGGCCAATTCCTTCTTCGTTTCCAAGGCGGAATAACGGTTTTTTCTAAGTAATTATACTGATTTTTACGGGTGGAGCCGGTTGGCGCCACCCGTTTTTGTTTATTTTTTGAAAATTATTTCATACCTTTCATTGTCCGATTGTTTATTGTGTTTAGGATGATTCATTTAAAACGATCAATCATATGAAAACTATCCGTAGTATTTTTGCATGTCTGTCCGCAGCGATTCTGGTCGCCTGCGGTGGTCCGGATGAACCTCAGGAGAAGACAAATCCGACGCTCAATGTGTCTCCTTCCGCACTGCCATTTGTGGCGGAAGGCGGTTCAGGGACTGTTTCCATCACCGCGACGGGCGGCTCCTGGAATGCCAAGTCCGATGCCTCGTGGGTTTCGATTTCCCCCTCCAGCGGCGGGGAAGGATCCGCAACGGCAACGGTTACAGTCTCGGCCAATACGGGTGCGGCCCGTACGGCGACCCTGACGGTTTCCAACGGTTCGGCCAGCAAGACGGTCAGTATCAGCCAGGCGGCTTATGAAGATCCGTTTGCTGAAGGGAAAATCTATATTAAAATGGGCTTCAACAAGAAGAGGCCGTCCAAATTGGATATCGGCGAGTGGCCCTGGCTGGACGAAAGTAACGTGAAGGAGTATGTGAGCGGCGAACCGCAGGAAGGTTATGAACTGGGCGGTATCACGATTGAAAAGGGAGAGGATCTGGATGTTCCGACAACGGATAATACGCTCGGATTTGCGATTGATGAAGGATACATCCTCATCGGCGGGATCGAACTGGACCAGTTGACCAAGGCCGGTGAAACCTTCGGTTTGCGTTTTACGGGCAGTTTTGCGAAGATGTCTGTCGGCGGCGAAAGCGGCTCCGGTGCTTCGACTTACCAGAATGACGACGTGCAAGTCTATGTAGGCGAGGACAACGGTAGCAGTGATCCGGGCCTCAGTGACGGGACGGATCCGGCGGACAAGTGGACGCGTACCGATATCACCTTCAGCGGCGGCGCCCCTTCCGGGAAATGGAGTGAGGCTTCGTCCGAGTTCGCCGTGCAGCCGGCCAAGGTTGTGACCCGGGCGACCAGCACGAAGATCAAATTGCTGATCAAGGGGAGACGGGGCATCCATTTCAAGGATATCAAACTGGTTGCCCACAATGCGAAAGACAAGATTCTGGAACTGTCTAAAGGCACATCCATCGGTGTCGGCGGCAATCCTACGAAATTCCAAGTCAAGGATGTGAAGGTATCCGAATTCCTCCAGAAGTCGCCGAGTTCCTATATCCGCTACCGTCTGGCGGGAACAGTGTCAGATCTGTACAATACGACCTATGGCAACTTCACTTTGACGGACGAGACCGGCTCCGTGCTGGTATACGGACTTACGAAGAATGAACTGGGTTATGGGAAGTCCAATGACCGGTCTTTCGGCAGCCTGGGCATCAAGAACGGCGACAAGGTGACGCTTGTGGGTTACCGCGGCGTCTATGGAGACAAGCCGGAAGTCGTGTTTGCCTATCACGAAAGCCATGAGGCTGGTAAACTGGAAGAATATACCGTTCCGGAGGTAATGGATGCTTCTTTCAAGCAGAAAGTACCCTTCAAGCTGAAGGAAAGCATCGTCGTGGCGGTCAATGCCCGCGGTTTCGTCGTTACGGACCAATCAGACAAGAGCAATAATAATTTCCAGTATATCTATGTATACAAAGGTTCCGACCACGGTGTGAAGATCGCGGATAAAGTGACGTTGACGGGAGACAAGACGATGTATAACGGTGTTCCCGAAATAGAAAACGTCGATAATATCCAGGTCGTTTCTTCAAACAATGACTATATTCATGCCGGGGTTGAAGAGAGCCGTGATTTCGATTACTACAGTATTGACGCGGTGACGCTCTCCGAGGCGCGCCTCTGCCGCGCCTCCGGTAAACTGGTGAAATCCGGCAACTATTATAACCTGACGTTGCTGGATATAACCTCATTGGAAGATAAAGGCAAGAAACGGAAGGTCAGTATCCAATATCCGGGCGAAACCGGAATTGATTTCGTCGGCGGCGGAACGAAGATTGATGATTATGTCGGCCATATTATTACCGTAGAAGGCTTTTGGAACGGCATCTCCAAGTCCGGGGATCAGGAATATGTCAATTTCATCGCTACCCACGTGGGAGACTTGTATCTGCATGACACGCCGTCCGGAATTAGCAGGACAAGTGAAAACATGCTGGTTCTGGATGCGTTGGTGGCGGCGAAAGGGGTAATACCCGGTTCTTCCTCCTATATCGTATTCGCTGATACGAAGCAGGGCGGCTATGTCAGCTTGAAGTATTCTCCGAGCATTGAGCCTCTTTTTAACGATTGCAAGGTCGGGGATAAATTCGGCATGATCTATTGCTATGTACGGTCCGGATCCGCAGACAGTAATGCCAGCACTCCCAAGCATTTCACATACCATGGGTACTACGAGAATCTGACCAGCGGCAATCCGGTTGAATACAAATACATGCAAGGACCTTATACGGAAGGAACGGAGCTGAAGAAAGGTAAGACCGTCTATTTCGAGGCGACCGGTACGGTTGCTCCCGGCAGCAGAGACATGGTGCTTTCAGATGGGACCGTCCTGAGGGATCATTGCCAGACCTCTTCCAGCATTCTGAACGGGACCACGCGACGGAAGGTGACAGCCCGCGGGTTCAGATTGTATTACGACAAACAGGTTTATTGTATCTTCACTTCTGTCCAGAGCAGCGAGGAGGTCACCGGCATGTCGATCCAGGAGATCCTGAATACGCCCTCTAATTCTGAGGTCAAGTCCAATTCTGTGACGGTGGCTGCTGTTGCCAGCGACGGATTTGTCATCACGGAAGGAGCGGCGGCGTCGATCTTCGTGGACCTGTCCGGCATGACGGCGGCGCAGCAGAAATCGCTGATGCCTGAAGTGGGAGACCAAGTGATTGTCTCCGGAACGAAGAAGTCCCAGCTGCAGAATTATTTATCATCCGGATGTATCGGCGGCAGCAATGTGACGGTGACCAAGAACGGCAGGAATCCCGACCTCATTCCGGAAGCCGAGGATGTAACGGCCCCGGCGGTCTATACCTTTGCCAAGCATGTGCGAATAAAGGGACGGGTGGAGCAGTACAACAGCACGACCTTCCGCCTGGATTACGGCGGCGGATCGCACCGCATCCAGTTCTACCATCCGACTTCAGGGAAACAGGACACGTTATCCCTATTTGCTGGCAAGGCAGTCATCGTCGAAGGATACTATGTCGGGTATTCAGCTCTTACCGGAGGAAACCTGTACCATTGGGTCCCCAGCAAGATCATCGAACCGGAAGAGGATTTCCACAGTGATTTGGAAGTGGTGGATGGCGGTTGGAACGGCAGGATGGAGACGGTCACGGCGTCGGTCAACGATGTCCCGGATGTGAAAGCTTTCCTGCTCCACGATTGGGCCAGCGCGTACATCAAGGTCCCTGCCGGTACGGAAGAGATTTCCTTCTATGCAGTGGCCACTGCGGCGGGAAGTATCATTGCGAGTTTCGGCCGGATTTCAATGCCCGTTGGCAATGTGTCTGCGTCCTTTGACGGCAGGTCTCCTTACTCGGTTACGGTTTCGGAGGACAATAAATACACGTTGAAAATGGGCGCGGTAGTTTGGGATGAAAGTGGAATGCCGTCGTTTGAGCCGGGTGCATTGAAAGAGGATGCGGAGATCCAGATTTATATGCAATCCCAGACACAAAGCGGAGAGCTGCTGGTCTTTGCCGTCCGTCCGGAGTAACCGGCGGGGATCGACTTGAAAACGGAAATCCGGGGTGGAACGTTCCTTTCGTTCCGCCCCGGATTTTTTGTATCTGTCGGCTGGAATTTTCCTCGATTCTTCTTATAGGGCAATCGCTTTTCTTCCAGATTTATTATATTTGCATGATGGGTACTATGCCCGTAACTGTAAAAACATAATAACCATTCCGAATATGAAAATCAAACATTTATTTTTAAGTATCCTGGCACTGGGCGGCCTCCTGGTTTCCTGCAAGGGAGAGAAAGAAGAAGACTGGGGCGCACCGGCGCTGAACCTGGACAAGACGGAATTGTCTCTGGAGCAGGGTGCGTCCAGTACGACGTTCACCGTCACGGCAAACCGGGACTGGGCTGTCAGCCCGAAAGAATCCTGGATTGCGGTAACGCCCCAGGGCGGACAACCTTCCAAGAATGCCCAGACTGTGACGGTCACGGTCCTGGAAAATACCGGGAATGACCGGACCGGAACCATCGAAGTGAAATTGCTGTCGGGTTCCCAGGCCCTGACGACCAAGACCATCAAGGTCAACCAGGCGGGGCCGAAGGGCGAAGACACGACCGACAAGCCGATGGGTACGGGAACGAAAGAGGATCCGTACAATGCCGCCGGCGCCGTGGCCTTTATCAATACCCTGGCTCCCGATGCGGAAAGCGAAGCGCCTGTCTACATCAAGGGCATTGTCAGCAGTGTCGAAGAGACCTATGAGGCGAGCGGCACATATGGCAATGGAAAATTCTATATTTCCGGCGACGGTACGGACAAGACCACCCAGTTCTATGCATTCCAGGTCCTGTATCTGGGCAACAAGAAGTGGGCGAAAGGCCAGGACGACATCAAGGTCGGCGATGAGGTGATCATTTACGGCAAGGTCGTCAACTACAAGGGCAACACCCCGGAAACGGTCGGTAAAGGTGCCGCATACCTGTATTCCCTGAACGGCAAAGTCGTCGAAGAAGCCGGCGGTACACCGGCCGGTACGGGCACACTTGCGGATCCGTACAATCCTGCCGGGGTCATTGCCTATATCCAGACCCTCGGCTCCGATAAAGAGAGCCCGGAGGTGGTCTATGTCAAGGGCAAGATCAGCAGCATCGAAACTACTTTCGCTGCCAGTGGAAACTATGGCAACGCCACCTTCAATATTTCAGAGGACGGCACGACGGCTTCCAAGGAATTCTATGTGTACCAGACCTATTATCTGGGCAACCGCCAGTGGAAGACCGGGGATACGGAGGTCAAGGTCGGGGATGAAGTGATCATCTGCGGCAAGGTCATCAACTACAAAGGCAACACCCCTGAAACAGTCAGTAAAGGCGGCAGCTATATCTATTCCCTCAACGGCGTCGTTGACGGCGGCGGAGATGACACCGATTATTCGAAGGTCCCGGCCAAGACGGTTGCGGAATTCATAGCGGCGGCAGACAAGAGCAATTATTACAAGTTGACGGGTAAAGTCAGTGGCTTCAATGCCTCTCACTGCAGTTTCGACCTGACGGACGCCAGCGGTTCCATCTACGTCTACAGCGTGGACAACAAGAGTGACTGGGCTGACAAGATCGCCAACGGCGGAACGGTCACCCTGGCGGGTAAATACAGCTATTATGCTGACAAACAGCAGCATGAGGTCGTAAATGCCCATATCCTTTCCTTCGAGGCCGGCGCAGATGTAGTCGCGAAGAAGGCGACAGTCGCCGAGGCGCTGGCAGCGGAAAAAGACGCCCTGCTGGAGGTCGGTCCGGCGCTGGTCGTCGCATCGGCCGATGCCGGTTTCCTGATGGAACAGGCGGGCTCGATGATCTATGTTTATTTGGGAGCGGAGGCGACACCGGCGCGTCCTGCCGTGGGTGACAAGGTTACGGTAACGGCGACGCGTGCCGAATACAGCGGCGTCCCGCAGTTGACAGGCCCGAAGGAAATCAAGACCGAATCCACGGGCAACACGGTCACCTATCCGACGCCGAAGGACATTACTTCTGCATTCGATGCGTACCAGTCCCAGACCCGGGAGTATGTGACCTTCAAGGGTAAACTCAGCATTTCCGGCAACTATTACAACATTACGGTCGACGGGGCCTCCACGCTCACCGGCGCCCTCGTCAAGCCCAAGACGGACATTGCTTCGCTGAACGGTCAGACCGTTACCGTAACCGGTTATTTCCTTTATATCGCCAGCAGCAAGTACCTGTATGTCATTGCGACGGACATCAAGGGCGACGGCAGTGGCGGCGGTGGCGAGGAGCCGCAGCCGCCGGTGGAAGACGGTGAAGTGAAGATTACATGGGATAAGCAAACAGGCTGGACACTCGTTACGGGAGCGTCGGGAAGCGCTACCTACACAAGCGGATCCTATACGATCCACGCCTTGTCGAATGGTAACAGCAATGCTCCTACGGTGAATGCGAGTTCCGGTGATTTCAGATCCTATGCGAAAGCAACGGTAACGATTTCTACGACCGGCAAAGCGATGACGAAGATTGTTTTCAATCTTTCCTCACAAGGCCAGAAGCGTTTGACGGATATTACGGCATCCGTAGGGACCGTGGCTACTCAAGCAGTTGGCGATAAGACTGTTACGTGGACGGGTTCCGCCAAGGAAGTTACGTTCACCGTGGGTGAAAAAGCCGTGTATGGATCGGATGGAGAAAGCAAGGCAGGGCAGTTTGATTTTAACGATGTCGTAATTACGCCCGAAAAATAAACGATCCATGCGGGGAATCCGACAGGTTTTATGCGGTTTGGCCGTGGCGGTATTCACCGCCGCGGCAGCCGTTTCCTGTACCGGCCCCCTGGATGAAACCTGTACGTTGACCCTGCGCGAAACCGCGGTCGGCAATGCCTCCGGGAGCCAGTTCATCAGCATTGAGGCAGGCGGATCCTGGACGCTTTCCCTGGATTATCCGGAAGGGGAGACCGGCTGGGCCAGCCTCAGCGCCAGCGAAGGGAGCGGCTCCGTCCATACGGTGGTCCTTTCCTATGCCGCGAATTCATCCGGCGTTTCCCGCAGCGTGACTGTAACCCTTCGCTGCGGCAGCAGGAGCAGCGCAGCGAGCCTGGTGCAGGCCGGGACCCTCCCTTCCGGGAAGGGCAGCCCCGTTGCGACTGCTACCTGGCTGGAGCTTCCGCAGACCAGCGCCTCGGACGGGCTGACTTTCTACTCCCACAACATGCCCTCGGGCGGGCGCAATTACTCGTTCTATTACGATGAGAAGAGCCTCCTCTCGTACTGGGTGGCCTATCCGCTCAACAAGGGCCTGATCGGCTCCTATTACGGCCGCAGCGATGCCTGGGGCTATGATCCGATGCTTTCCTCGTCGAAGCAGCAGAATGTTTCGGGCGGATACCGGGACGGCAACAACGGGCATTATGACCGCGGGCACCAGCTTCCCTCGGCGGACCGGCAGGGGACGTACGCAATCAATGCGACGACTTTTTACGGCACCAACATGACGCCGCAGAACAATGCCTTCAATTCCGGTATCTGGGCGAACCTGGAAGGTGAAGTCCGGGGCTGGGCGGGCTCGTCGGATACCCTTTATGTCGTCACGGGCTGCGTGACGGAGGGGGCATCCTACTATGTTTACGACCGCTCCAACCGGCAGGTGACGGTCCCGACCGCGTATTGGAAGGCCGTCCTGCGCTATATGAAAGGATCGACGTATGGCTATAACGGCTATATTGCCTGCGCCTTCTATTTCGACCATGTGCAGTACAGCCGGTCGGACAAAGCTTCCCAGCCGGTGGACAAGAGCATGGCCATTCCGGTTGCGGAATTGGAAAAGAAATTGGGCTGTCAGTTGTTTGTCAACCTCCCGAAAGTGGTCGGGGACGAGACGGCGGCCAAGATCAAAGCCCAGAACCCCCGGGACGTAGCCTTCTGGTGGTGATGAACGAAAAGGTAAACCCTGTAACCCAACGATAAAAAGATGAGAAGAATCCTCTATGTGTTCCTGGGAGTGCTGCTGGCGACGTCTTCGTTGCTGGCGGACGATAAAAAAAGCTATGTGATCGGCTTTTACAACCTGGAAAACCTCTTCGATACCTATCATGACGAAGGGAAAAACGACTATGAATATCTTCCGGACGGCGCCAATCAGTGGACCGAAGTGAAATACCAGAAAAAGCTTTCCAACATGGCCACGGTCATCCGGGCGATGAAGGAGGACAACCATGTCTGGCATGCGGTCCTGGGCGTCAGCGAGATCGAAAACCGCCACGTGCTCGAAGACCTGGTCACCCAGAAAGAGATTGCCGAGGCGAACTACCAGATCGTCCATTATGACGGCCCGGACCGGCGCGGCGTGGACGTGGGGCTGCTGTATCGGCCGGAGGTCTTCTCGGTGCTGGAAAGCAAGTCCATCCCTTTCGATTTCAACAGCGAGACGATCAACTTCTCCATGACTCAGGAGGAAAAGGATTATTTCCGTACCCGTGATATCCTGATGGTCAGGGGCTTGCTCGGCGGCGAGATGTTCGCCTTCTTCGTGGCGCACCTGCCCTCCCGCATCGGCGGAAAGGGAGGCGACCTGCGCAGCCGGGGCGGCGAGATCATGTACCAGGAGTCCCGGCGTCTGATGGAGGCCTATCCCGGCATCAAGATCGTCGCGATGGGGGACATGAATGACAATCCGACCGATGAAAGCATTGCTGTCTACATGCATGGGAAAGAGAAAATTGAGGAAGTCGGTCCCGAGGATTTCTTCTCCCCGTTCGTTTCCATGCTCAAGGATGGGTACAGCTCCCTGTTCTATCAGGGCGGCGGCAATATTTACGATATCATTGTCGTCAATTCCAATCTGGTCAATGCGCCGAAGGGTTCGCTCTCCATCCGTCCGTTGGTCAAGAACAGGCGGAAGCAGTATTACGGCCGTATTTTCCACAAACCGTTCATGACGGAACAAGAAGGGCAGTATGCCGGCCAGCCGCTGCGCACCTTCTCAGGCGGCGACTTCAAATGCGGCTACAGCGACCATTATCCGACCTTTATCCTGGTGAGTAATAAATAAATGTTCGATATGATAAATAAGAAACTGATCCTGGCTGCATCCGCTCTCCTGTGCTGCGCGGCGCTGTTTGCCCAAACCTTTACCGGTGGAGTGAAGGGAACGATTGTCAGCCGCCAGGACCGTTCGCCGGTGGCCGGGGCGGCGCTGACCCTGTACCAAGGAACGGAGCAGATTGCTGCGACGACGGCGGACAAAGACGGTAACTTCTTGATAAGCAACCTCGACAATGGCGTATATGATCTCGTGATTGTCTCGGACGACTTCCTGGAAACCCGGGTGAACGTGACGGTGAACGACGGGTATGTCAAGAACATGTTTACGCTCTCCCTCTCGCCTGCCCAGCAGGTCTCCGAAGCAGAGGAAGACAATTTCGTCGAGTTCGACATGGAGGATTCCGGGTACAATGACAATCCGACCATCCTCTTCGGCCAAAACGATATCTTCAACAATGTCGCCGGCTTCAATTTCAGTGCGGTCCGTTTCCGGGTCCGCGGCTATTCGAGTGAGTCGCAGGATGTGTATCTGGCCGGCGTGAAAATGAATGATGCGATGACGGGGTATTCCCCGTTCTCCCTGTGGAGCGGCCTGAATGAAGCCACCCGGACGAAATATGCCGTGACCGGATCCGAGATCTCGGATTACGGCCTGGGCGGCTACAACGGATTGACCAATATCCCGGTCAACGCTTCTTCCGTCCGCAAGGGCTGGCGGGCCAGCATCCTGACCAACAGTGCCTTGTATCGTCTCCGCCTGATGCTCACATACGCTTCCGGCCATCTGGACAACGGTTGGTCTTATGCCTTCAACGTGTCGGCCCGTCTCGGCGGAAACGATTGGATCAAAGGAGTTTACTATCGCTCTTTCGCCTACTATGGGGCCGTCGAGAAGCAACTCACGGATGCCCATCGGCTGGGGCTGGTCTTCATGGCGGCGCCGGGCCAGCGCGGGGCGCAGAATGCCTCCACCCAGGAGGTGTACGACTTGATGGGGGACAACATGTATAACTCCAACTGGGGGTACCAGAACGGGAAGGTCCGCAATGCGCGTGTCCGCATCACCCATGAGCCGATTGCGATCCTGAAATATGATTTCACGCCGTCGGACCGTTTCAAGGCTGCGGCGACGTTGCTGTACCGGTTCGGCAAGAACGGGTATACCGCCCTGGACTGGTATGATGCCCAGGACCCGCGCCCGGATTATTACCGCAATCTTCCCAGTTATTATTTCATGGAGGATACGGATTACAACCGCACGAATTATCCCAAATATGCGTGGGCCTATGATTCCTGGTCGCTGACGCATGACCCTTCGATCGTGCACGTCAACTGGGACCGCCTGTACCATGTCAACCAGCGGAATACCACGGCGATCGGCAACCGGTCCAAATATGCCCTCGAAGAGCGCCGGACAGACCAGCAGGACCTCAATCTCGCCCTTAACGCCAAGTGGCGGGTGCTCCCGAACTACACCATTACCGGCGGGATTGACGCCAAGGTGAACCGGACGGAGTACTACAAGATTATGAATGACTTGCTCGGCGGCGATTATTTCCTGAATGTCGACCAGTTCGCAGAGCGTGATTTTGCCGCTTATCCGTACATGGTGCAGAACGACCTGGATGCCTGGATGAGCGGGGGAGACCAGGTGGTCCGCAAAGGCGACAAATACGGTTACGATTATTTTGCCCATATCCGCCGGTTCTCCGCCTGGGTGACGACCAAGTGGACGGCCGGATCCCTCGAGACGACCATCGGCGGGCGGCTCGGATATTCGGGCTTCTGGCGGGAAGGTTTGGTCCGGAAGGGCCTGTTCCCCGGGCTCGCGGATGACGGTTCTCCGTTCATGTGGAACGGGATCCCGATTACGACTTACGAGACGGACGGGTCACCGATCACCTCCAAGGGCGATTCCAAGCATGTGGGGTTCATGACGTACGGAACCAAAGTGAACCTGAATTACATCATGACCGGCGGGCACCGGGTGTACATTGATGCCGCTTACCTGAATGATGCGCCTGCCTTCAACATGGCCTTTGTGTCCCCGAGGACGCGCAACTCCCTTGTCCCGAACCTGACGACGGTCAAGACTCTTTCGGCGGATGTCAATTATCAGTACAGCAATGCCGGATACAATTTCCGCGTGACCGGATTCTATACCGAAATCGCGGACCAGAGCGATGTGATGAGTTTCTATGACGACCTCCAGAACACCTTTACGAATTTCGCCATGAGCGGCATCGACGAGGTGCACATGGGCATGGAACTGGGATTCAAGGTCCCGACCCCGATCAGCAATCTTTCCCTCCAGGGAGTGCTCAGTTACGGGGAGTACATCTATACTTCCAATCCGACGATGTACCAGACGTATGACAATAGTTCTGAAATCGTTACCGCTACCTATGGCGTGAAGGTGCCTTACTGGAAGAGCCATCCTGCCACGGACGGGTCGACGGTCAAGCACTATGTCCCGAGCACGCCGCAGTTCGCTTCGAGCCTCGGCCTGGCCTGGAACAAGAATTACTGGTTCATTGATGCGGACGCGGAGTATTTTGCGAAGTCCTTCCTGGATATGAACCCGTTGTACCGCACGGATATGGCGACGGCCGGTCCCGACGGCGTGATCACGGAGTCCGAGATCGAGTACATGGCCGCCCAGGAGGAATTCGACCCGGTTTTCCTCGTGAATTTCAGCGTGGGCAAGTCCTGGTACATCAAGCGCGCCTACCAGGTCGGTTTCTCCCTCAATGCGAAGAACGTCCTCAACAACCGGAACGTGAAGACCGGCGGATACGAGCAGAACCGCCTGGTGGACAACACGGTAAGCAAAGAACGCTTCTACCGCTTCAATCCGAAGTATTTCTATATGTGCGGCGCCAATTATATGTTGAACCTTTATTTCAGATTCTAAGCCATGAGAAAAACTTATCTTCTTGCTGCCGCCCTGCTGGGTGTCCTGTTTTCTTCATGCGAGGAATGGGAGCCGGTCCTGACCGTGAAGTATGACGAGGTCCCGGCTGAAAGACCGAAGGTGAAACTGGTGACGACCTCGATTGCCGAGTTGAAAAACATGTATGCCGGCAAACCGCTGGATATCCAGGAGGATCTCGTGATCGGCGGACAGGTGATTTCCGATGATACGGCCGGCAATATTTACCGGAGCCTGTTCATCCAGGATTATTCCGGGGCGATCGAAGTGAAAATCGGAAAATCATCGCTGTACAGCGATTACAAAGTCGGGCAGTGGGTCTATGTCTGCCTCTCCGGGCTGACGCTCGGCAATTACAACGGGACCCTGCAGATCGGGGCGAAGGACCCCAGCGGCGAATATGAGACGGCCTATATCGATGTCCAGTCAATCATTGATACCCACATCTTCCGGGGCGACATCGATCCCCCGGTGAAACCGGTGGAACTGACGGAAGCGGACCTGGTCGCCTGTTTGGCCAAGGGATACCGCGGGGAGTATTTCGGCCGGCTGGTCACCCTGCGCGGGCTCAAGTACGGGGCCGTTTCGACGTACAGCACGGATGCCTACAAGCGGATTTTTGCGCTGCTATATATCGACCAGTATGCTGACAAGAAAGCCTCCAGCAACCGTATTTTCCTCAGTGACAAGACCTATGGCGTTACGACCTGGGCCATGTCGAAGAACAAGTTCCTGGAATATTTCGATGCGGGGAACTTCAAGGATGTCTATGTCGGGAACGGCAATGCAAAAACCCCGGCTACGGAAGCGCAGTTGGCTACCTTGCGGGCCAATGCGGTGTCTGTTACATTGAGCCAGTATTTCTCCCTGGGCCGCACGCCGGTCCAGATCCGCACGAGCGGTTATGCCAAATTTGCCGACAAGGAAATCGATCCGGCTGTCCTGGGGAATATCACCTCTTCCTATGCGGACGGCGCTTCGATCGACGTGACGGGAATCCTTTCCAACTATGACAATGCCATCCAGTTCACGCTGATTGATGAAAACAGCGTGGTCGTCAACCGGTAATGAAGATGAAAAGAATTGTTATCCAACTGCTAGCGATGATGGTGACAGCAGCATGTGCCCCGAAGGGCAATATCTTTATGCAGGAGTGGGATACGCCGGACGGGACTCCGCCGTTCAGCCGGATTGCCGAAGCGGATTATGTCCCGGCGGTCCGGGAGGGAATTGAGCGGCAGAAAGCCGAGATCAAGGCCATCGTGGAGAATCCGCAGGCTCCGACTTTTGAGAATACCATTGCGGCCTACGAGCTTTCCGGTTCTTTGCTGGCCAAGGTGTCCGGGGTCTTCTTCAATGTGTCCGAATCGGATTCTTCTCCGCAGATGCAGCAGATCGAGGAGGAAATCACCCCGCTGATCACGGCGGCGGAGGATGCGGTTTTCATGGATCCTGCTTTCTTCGACCGCGTGAAGGCCGTTTATGCGGACAGCGCTTCGCTGACCCGTGAGCAGCAAATGGTTACGAAGAAACTGTACCAGCGCTTCATCCGCAATGGCGTGGCGCTGGACGCCGCCGGCCAGGCCCGGTTCAAGGAAATCAATACCCGGCTTGCGTCGCTCAGTCAGCAGTTTGCCAAGAATCTTCTGGCGGAGAACAATGCGTTCCGCGACAAGATCGGCGTGACGGTCTCTGCTTATCCTTCTTTCATGTCATCCTGCGAGGACCGTGCGAAGCGCGAGGCGGCTTTCCGGGCCTATTCCATGCGCGGGAACAATGGCGATGCTGCTGACAACAACGCCATCGTCTTGGAAATCATGAAACTCCGGACGGAGCAGGCTGCCCTGCTCGGCTATCCGAATTCGGCTTCCTACCTGCTGGCCGACAAGATGGCCGGGAATCCGGAAACAGTGGATGCGTTCCTTTCCAAGATCATGGCGGCCTCCATGCGCAAGGCCAGGGAAGAGATCGTGGACATGCAGGCCGTGATGGATGCGGATATCGCCGCCGGGAAGTTGCCGGCCGGCAGCAAGATCCAGCCCTGGGACTGGTTCTACTACGCCGAGAAGGTCCGGGCGGCCAAATATGACCTCGACGAGGCGCAGACCGCCCCGTATTTCCAGATTGACAGTGTCCGTAAGGGTGTTTTCTATGCCGCGGAGAAATTGTATGGAGTCAAGGTCGTCGAGGCGCCGGACGTGGAAGTGTACAATCCGGTCGTCAAGGCATTCCGGCTCTATGACCGGGACGGTTCCCTGCTCGGTATCTTCTACGGGGATTATTTCTCCCGCGACACCAAGCGGGGCGGTGCCTGGATGAACAATTTCCGGGACCAGTATGTCGACGCCTCCGGAAAGGATGTCCGGCCGATTATCGTGAATGTCTGCAATTTCCCGCCGCCGACCCAGGACACGCCTTCGATGCTCTCCATCGACAATGTCCAGACGGCTTTCCATGAGTTCGGCCATGCCTTGCACGGGTTCCTGACCCGTTGCCATTACAAGGATGTCAGCGGAACCAGCGTGGCGCGGGACTTTGTGGAGACCTTCTCGCAGTTCAATGAGCACTGGGCGTTCCAGCGTGAGATCCTGTCGGTCTATGCGCACAACTGCAAGACGGGGGAACCGATTCCGCAGGAATTGGTAGAGAAGATTGGCAAATCGTTGAAATTCAATCAGGGATTCATGACGGGCGAATTGTGCGCCGCGTCGATCCTGGATATGAAATGGCATGAACTGACGGCCGAAGAGCTCGCCCGCTTTACGGATGCGCAGTCCATCCGGGATTTCGAGGCGCGGGTCTGCCGCGAGATGGGACTCGTGGAGGAAATCATCCCGCGGTACCGGACGACCTACTTCAACCACATCTTCAACAGTGGGTACAGCGCTGGGTATTATAGCTATCTCTGGTCGGAAGTACTTGATAATGATGCATTCGAGTATTTCAAGGAGCAGGGGCTTTTCAACCCGGATGTCGCTCTGAAATTCCGTCAGACTTTCCTGGAAAAGGGCGGAAGCGAAGAACCGATGACCCTCTACCGTTCCTTCCGGGGTGCCGACCCGGATCCGGCTGCCTTGATGCGGGCACGTGGTTTGGAATAACTTTTAATAACGTGGTATTGGAATAACTTTTAAAAACTAATAAGCGTATGAAAAAGATTCTGATGTTGATGGTGGCCATTGCGGCCAGTGTTTCCTTGTATGCCCAGAACGAACCCGCTCCCGGAAAGGGGACCCGGATCCTTGCCCACCGTGGTGGCAGGTCGGAAGTCGACGAGAACACGGTGGAGGCGTACCGGCATGCTTTTTCTTCCGGCTGCCTTGCCCTTGAAACCGATATCCGGATGACCAAGGACGGTGAGTTGATGATCTTGCATGACAAGGATTTCAAACGCATGTGCGGAATCGATAAAGCCCCCGAAGACATGACGGCTGCCGAGATCCGCGCCATCCGGACCAAGGAAGGTCACAAGATTCCGTTCATGAAGGATTTGGTGGATTTCGTGAACCAGTATGACGGAGCCTATGTCGAGTTCGAACTCAAGTGCACGGATGAGGAGAAATATCCGCAAGCACGTCTGGAAGAGTATCTGGACAAGGTAGCTGCCGCTGTTTATGCGAACAAGCCGCCGCGTTCCATTTACCTGATGACGAGTTTTGACGCCCGGGCCATGCGGTATCTGACCGTGAAGCATCCCGAGTCGGAGCCGATGTACCTGACGTCAAAACCTTGCTCTGCAGAGACGGCGGAATTGGCTAAATCTCTTGGCGTCAAGAGATTGGCTTGCGGTATTGCCGGAACTTCCCGTGCCGGCGTGAAAGCCATTCATGATGCCGGTCTGCGCGTGAATCTGTGGCCCACCAAGAGTGTTGACGACGTGCACCTGGCCTGGCTGCTCGGCGCCGATTATATTTGCACGGACATTCCGGCCGAGGCCGTAAAATACATCCGCAAGAATAATCTCCCGATCATTACCGACGTACGGTAATCCGGGGATATCTTAGCAAAATAAGGCTGACTAAATAGTTTACTTTTTAGTCAGCCTTATTTTGTTACCGTACGTAGCTGGTCAGCAGTTTCATGCGGCCGTCGGGCTTGAAAGTAACTCCGCGGGATGTCGCCGGAATCAAGACGGTTTCTCCCTGGTGGACGGTGACGGGGCAAGCTGCGTCAGGCTCGTTGTCCTCCAGGATTCCGCTCCCTTCCATGCAGATCACCACCAGGAACGAATCCAGGTTGGAAAGATCCTTTGTGACAGGCTGTTCCAGGTCATAGACCGATGTCGTGAAATACGGGCAGTCCACGAGCGGGACCTCTTTGTCCTTCCCGGGCGTGTAGGCCGTCCGATAGTCTGGATACACCGTATAGTCGATGGCATCCTTGGCCAGTTCCGTGTGCAGTTCACGCGGTTTCCCGTCCAGTCCTTTCCGTCCGTAATCGTAAATCCGGTACGTGATGTCCGACGTCTGCTGGATTTCCGCGATGAAACAACCTCCGCAGATTGCGTGGATCCGGCCGGCGGGCAGGAAGAAAACATCGCCCGGAGCGACGTCATAGCGGCTCAGGACGTCCGTGATCGTGTTGTCTGCCACGCGCCGGACGTATTCCTGGGGCGTAATCGGCTGCGACAGACCGGCCAGCAGGTGCGCGCCGGGGTCTGCGCCGACGACGTACCACATCTCCGTCTTTCCCTTGGATCCATTGTGCCGGACCGCGGCCAGGTCGTCATTCGGGTGGACCTGGATGGACAGGTCGGCCTGCGCGTCGATGAACTTGATCAGCAGGGGGAATTCCGTGCCCGTCGCGGCGAACACATGGTTGCCGACAAGGGCGGCACCGTATTCTTCGAGCAGGGCGGCGATGGTCTTGCCGGCCAGCGGCCCTTCGGCGATGACCGATTCATGGCCCTTCACGCCGGAGAGTTCCCAGCTTTCTCCGATGTGTTCCTGGTCGGTTTCAATGCCTTTGAACGGGGCTATTTTTTCGCCGCCCCAAACGACAGTTTTCAGGATGGGGCGGAACTTGAGCGGGTAGAGCATGGTCTTATTCATTTTCATCCATTTGGTTGAGAGCGAACGCATAAGCGCCGAGGGAAATGGCCTTGCTGGCGCCTATTTTCGAGCGCATGACACCGATGCGTTTCTGCGGGTCATACGTGACAGTCCGGTCTGAGCCATAGACCTTCAATTCCCGGGCATCCCCCGCGGCGAACGCGGCGAATTCTTCCGGATCATCGAGGTTGTAGACCTTCATCTGCACCCGGTTCACTTCTTCGCCGCTCAGCGTGTGGATCTTGCTGCGCATCGTTTTCAGGATGCCGGGCATGATGTATTTGTCGCTGTTCATCAGGCCGCCGCCGATGCAGATCAGTCCGTCGATCAGCGTGGCCGCCGTTGCCATGGCGTCTCCGGCCACTTCACCGAGTTCCTCGTACGTCTTGATGGCGGCTTCCCGGTTGCCGGGGGCGGTACCCTCGCAAATGGCGCCGATTTCCTTGGGCTCCAGGTTGTGCGCAGGATTGCCGCTGAGTTCGCCGAAGACCCGTTTGACGGCCCGGATGGAAACGCCCTCCTCAACGATGACATCGGTGATCTTGGGGTGTTTGAGGCAGAACGTTTCCACGCAGGAATTGTCGCCGCGGTTGAGTTTACCGCCGATGACCGTTCCGATGCCGAATCCGGTCCCGAAGGTATATCCGATCAGGTTGTGGTAGCGTTTGGCACTGCCGGCTGCGGCCAGCCGGGCATTGATTTCCGGCAGGGCACCGCCGAGCGCTTCCCCGTAGGCATACAGGTCGCCGTCATTGTTGATGAAAACCGGAATGCCGAATTTATCCTCGAGGAACGGGCCGAGGGCGACGCCGTCACGGAAAGAAGGGAAATTGGGCAGATATCCGCCAATAATCCCGGCCGGGTAATCGGCGGGTCCGGGGAAGGCGAAGCTGATCGCGACCGGTTTTTCTTGCAGGTTGTTGATGATCGTGCTGAAACCCAGGACCATGGTCTGCAGGCAGAGGTCCAGGTTCGACGCATTGGCCGGGAGGGTGATGGGTTCGGTGATGAATTCGCCGCCCCGCATGGCGCCGAAAACCATGTTGGTGCCGCCGGCGTCAAGGGTCAGGACGATGCGGGAGTCGGTTTTGAAGTTTGCCATTGTTTATCTGTTGTTTGAGTGGATTTCCGGACAGGCCGGGGACCGCGGTTAATACCAGGTTTGCGGGTCGGGCCCCATTTGGAAGACCAGGGAGCCGCCCCTGTAGATGTCCGTATAGTCAATGTATCCCCGGTTCAGCGGCACGCCGTTCAGCGTGACCGACTGGATGTACCGGTTCTCGGGAGAAAGCCCTTCTGCGGTGATGGTGAAGGTGCCTCCGGCGACTTTCACCACCGCTTTTTCGAAGAGCGGGGCCCCGAACCAGAATTGCGTGCTGGCCGGTTCCACCTGATAGAAACCCAGGCTGGAGAGGATGTACCAGGCGGACATCTGTCCTTCATCCTCATTCCCGGCGAGTCCGTTCTCGTTGTTGAAATACATGGTGGCGTACACCTCCCGGACCTTGTCTGCGGCCTTGGCAGGTTCTCCGGCCATCGTGTAGAAATAGATGATGTGGTGGCTGGGCTCGTTGCCGTGGACATACTGGCCGATCAGCCCGGAGATGTCAGCGGAAGCATTCTCTCCGTCGATGTGCGTGTCCTGTGCGAAGAGGGTGTCCAGCCGGGCGACCAGCTTCTCGCGGCTGCCGTAGAAGTCTTTCAGCCCTTCGAAATCATGCGGGGCCAGCCAGGTGTACTGCCAGGCGTTGCCTTCCACATAGTCCTGCTCCCGGTGGTTGGAATAGAAGGGGTTGAACGGTGTCCGCCAGCTTCCGTCCGCGAAGCGTCCGCGGGCAAGGAGGGTTTCGGGATCCATGTAGTGGCGATAGGAATGGCTCCGCTGCTGGAAGAACCGGGCGTCCTCCTCTTTGCCGAGCGCGGTCGCCGCATGGGCTACGGCAGCGTCGGCAATGGCGTATTCCATGTCATTCCCGATGCTTTCGTTATACAGGTCGGACGGGATGTATCCGTATTGCTTGCGCAGGTCCTGTCCCCGCTCGTCCATCATGACGGATTTCTTCAAGGCCTCGAAAGCGTGCTCGCGGTCGAAGCCCTTGTACCCTTTGACAATCGCGTCGGCGACGGCGATCACCCCCGGATTGCCCACCATGCAGTCGGTCTCGTTGCCCATCAAGTGCCAGACCGGCAATTTCCCTTGCTGGTCATAGATGTGCAACATGGTGGAAACCATGTCGTTCATTTTCTCGGGGTGGATGATGGTCACCAGGGGCATGGCTGCCCGGTACGTATCCCACAGGGAGAAAATGGTGTAGTTCGTGAAGCCGTCCCGCGCATAGACCTGGTCGTCCGAACCGCGGTACGTGCCGTCCACGTCGCAGAACAGGGCTGGATGAATCATGGAATGGAAAAGAGCCGTGTAGAAGATGGTTTTCTGCTCGGTGTCCTCCGTCGTGATGCGGATTTTCGACAGTTCCCGGTTCCAGGCCTTGTCCGCCGCTGCGGCGACTGCTTCGAAATCCCAGTCTTTCAGCTCAGCCGTCATATTGGCCTTGGCTCCGTCCATGCTGACCGGAGACAGGGCGACCTTGAGCAGGATCTGCTCCTGGTCTTTCGTCCGGAATGCCGCACGGGCGTACATCGGGGCCGGCTGCGTAAAGGAGTCAAACGGCTTGGAGAACTCGGCGTAGAAAAAAATCTTCTGGTTGCGGGCCCATCCGGAGGAATAGCGCCATCCCCGGACGGCATGGTCGCCGACCGCTTCGATGAAGGTGTCGGTCGCTTTGTCCCAGCAGCCGCCGTTCTGCAAGTCGAAGACCAGCGCGGCATCCCCGCTCTCCGGGAACGTGTAGCGGTGCAGGCCAACCCGTTCTGTTGCCGTCATTTCTGCAGTGATCCCGTAACGGAGCAGCGGCACTTTGTAGTAGCCGGGCCGGCTGACTTCCGCCCGCCGGTCGGCATAAGACCAGAGTCCGGAGGCCGGATCGTCTTCCGTTCCGCGGGCATAGGTGACTTCGCCGGTCACGGGCATGACCGTGACGTCGAACAGGTCTCCGATGCCGGTCCCTTCCAGGTGCGTGTGGGAGAATCCGATGACCGTGGAGTCACTGGCGTGGTAACCCGAACACCAGTCCCACGACTGGGGGATGCTGGTCGGGCCGAGCTGCACGAGGCCGAAGGGGACATCCGCCCCCATGAACACGTGGCCGTGTCCGCCGGTGCCGATGCGCATATTTACCCATTGTGTCAGATTCTCCTGGGGGAGGGGTGCCTCACAGGCGACCAGGCCTGCAAGGGCGCAGAATAGCAGCAGTATACGGTTTTTCATATCATTTCAGGACAGCTTCTCGGGGTGAAGACTATTTGTAAATCTGGGTCATCGGGCGTCCGCGCCAGGTGGCGGGAATCTTCAGGCCCAGGATGTGGGCGAACGTCGCAGGGACATCGTATTGCATCATGGGATCCGGGATCTCATAGCCTTTCTTGATGCCCTTGCCGAAGGCGATGAACGGACTTTCCAGTTCTTCGATGGTGAAGCCGCCGTGGCCCTTGTTCTTGCCGCCGTGGTCGGAAGTGACGATGAGGATCGTATCGTCATAGATTCCGGCGTCCTTGAGGGCCTGGATGATGTGGCCGACGCAGACGTCGATCTGACTCATCATGTCATAATATTCCGGCGAACCCCAGCCCTTCGAATGACCCGCACCGTCCTGGTTGTCAATGTAGAAGGTGAAGAACTCCGGCTTCTGCTCCAAAATGTAGGGAACGGCTTCCCGGAGCGTGTAATCCAGTACGGAAGCATATTGCTTGACGTTGCAGGACTTGAAATATCCAACCGCGGTGGAATCGACGACATACCCGATTCCGCTCCAGTTGAAAACGCAGCCGTTGACAGCGCCGGGACGCTGTTCCTTCAGGAGCGTGTAGATCGTCTTCGGCATTGAACGGTCCTTGTCCACAGCCGCCGGGATATCCGGAGACTTGGAGTTCCAGCGGTAGTAACCGTGCTGCTCGGTCGGAAGGCCGTTAAAGATGGTGGCCCAGTTGATGGCGGAGGCGGAAGGCATGACGGAGCGTTTGTGCAGGGTCCAGGCGCCGCCCTCCATCAGGGCGCGGAAATTCGGGATGTTGTCGGCTTGTTCGACACACCAGGAGGCCCAGCCGTCAATCCCGATGAATACCAAATGTTTGGCTTTCTTTTTTGCGGCATCTGCCGGCTGCCACAGTGCACAGAGTGCAATCAGGGCGACAAGGATCGTTCTTTTCATGTTATTAACAGTTTATGGTATCGTCAGAAAAGCGGCTCCGCCGTCATCTTCGCCGGCTGCGGGATTCCCATGAGTTTGAGGATCGTCGGCGCGACATTGCACAGGGCGCCGTCTTTGACTTCCTTCACGGCGTCGCCCGCATTGATGACGATGAACTGGACCGGGTTGAGGGAGTGGGCCGTATTCGGCGTTCCGTCCGGATTGACCTCGTAGTCGGCATTGCCGTGGTCGGCCGTCAGCAGGACGACGTAATCATGTTCGATGGCGGCTGTGACCACGTCTTTTACGAGGCGGTCGATGCATTCGACGGCCTTGACGACGGACATGTAGACTCCGGTGTGGCCGACCATATCGCCGTTTGCGAAGTTCAGGATGATCATGTCTTCTTTTTCGGTCTTGATCACATCAATCAGTTTTTCAGCTACTTCCGGAGCGCTCATCTGCGGCAGGAGGTCATAGGTCGGGACCTTCGGGGAGTTGACCAGGATCCGGTCCTCATTCTCGAACTGGGTTTCACGCCCGCCGTTGAAGAAGAAGGTCACATGGGCATATTTCTCGGTTTCGGCGATGCGGAGCTGCCGCTTGCCGGCCTTGGCGACGGTTTCGCCGAGGGTGTCCTGAACGAGTTCCTTGTCAAAGAGGATGTGCACGCCGGTGAAAGAGGCGTCGTACGGGGTCAGGCAGCAGTAATACAGCGGAATCGTATGCATGCCTTCTTCGGGCATGTCCTGCTGGGTCAGGACCGTCGTGAGTTCGCGGGCGCGGTCGTTGCGGAAGTTGTAGAAGATGATGGCATCGCCTTCTTCAATCTTGGCGAGCGGGGCGCCGGCGGCGTCGGTCACGACGATCGGCTTGATGAATTCATCCGTGACATCGGCATCATACGAAGCCTGGATGCCTTCGGTGGCGGAAGTGAACGCAGCGCCTTTCCCTTCGACGAGGAGGTCGTAGGCTTCCTTGATGCGGTTCCAGCGTTTGTCGCGGTCCATGGCATAGAAACGGCCGCAGACAGTGGCGACTTTCCCGGTGGTCTCCGCCATTTTCTGCTCGAGCTCGGCGACGAATCCTTTTCCGCTGCGCGGGTCGGTGTCGCGCCCGTCCATGAAAGCGTGGACGAATACCTTCTCGAGCCCTTCCTCATGGGCTACGCGCAGGAATTCATAGACATGGTCCAGGGAACTGTGGACACCGCCGTGGGAGGTGAGTCCCATCAGGTGGAGTTTCTTCCCGCTCTGCTTCACATAGGCGAAAACGTCATGTATCTCTTTGTTTTCGAGAAGTTTATGTTCGCGGCATGCGATGTTGATCTTGACGAGGTCCTGATAAACGACTCTTCCGGCTCCGAGATTCATGTGTCCGACTTCGGAGTTTCCCATCTGGCCGTCGGGCAGTCCGACGAATTCGCCGCTGGCCTGCAGGTGGCTCATGGGATATTTCGCCCGCAGGGAGTCGATGTAAGGGGTTCCCTGGGCCCAGATGGCATTGGAATAGTCATGACGGCCTTCACCCCAGCCGTCGAGAATCATAAGAAGAACTTTCCTATTCATATTATCTGAAGTTTATTTTGATTACATTTGCATGTGAATACGATTCAGCGTACAAAGATAATCATTTGGTAAGAGATTCTGATACCAAAAAGTGGCTATTATGAGTGGTAAAAGACGGAAAGGAACCGCGCGGGGAGCGTCGGTCGCAAAGAAAGGTCAATTGAAAGCGGCAGGCAAGGCCCGCAAGGAAAAAAAGAACTTGCCCGAATATGTCGGGACGGCGCGGATGAGCCGGGATGGATTCATCTTCGTGGACGTGGAAGGGCTCCAGGAGGATATTTTCGTCAAGGCCAGCAAGACACGCGGTGCCCTGAACGGGGACAAGGTCCGGGTTGCTTTGACCAAGTTCGCCAGTGGCGGCCGCCGGCAGGAGGGGGAAATCATCACAGTTCTGGACCGGTCCGCCAAGCCGTTCGTCGGCGTCTTGCATATCGTCGGCGTCCAGGCCTGGGTCCTGATGCAGAGCAAGGTAATGCCCTATGACATCTCCATCGACATGCTGGATCCCGACGGGCACCCGCTCTCGCGCAGGCGCACTTCCGAGAAAACCGAGTGGCACGATTACAAGGGTGCGCTCCGGCAGCTGGGGAACGGGGAATATGCCGTGACCGGCGTTTACGAAACGGTCGACGGGGAGCGCCGGGAATTGCGGGCCCATTCCGGAATGAAGGTCGCCGCCCGGGTGGACAGCTGGGAGAAATGGGAGATGAATCCCCATGGTTATCTCACCGATGTCCTGGGCGAAATGGGAGAGAATGATACGGAAATGCACGCCATCCTGGCCGAGTACGGGCTGCCCTACCGGTTCGAACCGGAGGTGGAAAATGCGGCGGACAGCATTCCGGAGGCCATTACGGCCGCGGACATGAAGGGGCGCCGGGATTTCCGGGACACCTTGACGTTCACCATCGACCCGGCCGATGCCAAGGATTTTGACGATGCGCTGTCATTCAAGAAGTTGGATAACGGGAATTTCGAAGTGGGCGTCCACATCGCGGATGTCTCCTATTATGTCAAGGAAGGAACGGTCGTAGACCGGGAGGCGCAGGCGCGCGGAACGTCGGTTTACCTGGTCGACCGGACGGTGCCCATGCTTCCGGAAAAACTCAGCAATAAATTGTGCTCGCTCCGTCCGAAGGAGGATAAACTGACCTTCTCGGCGGTATTCGAGATCACCCCGAAGGCGAAGGTCTTCAATCACTGGTTCGGAAGGACGGCCATCTGCTCCGACCATCGTTTCAATTATGAAGAGGCCCAGGAGATTCTCGAGGGGAAGGGGAACGGCGGTGCTTCCGCCGCGGTGTGCGAGGCGGTGAAAGAGCTGTGGGGGCTGGCCTCCCAGCTGCGCAAAAAACGCTTTGCCGAAGGCGCCATCAGTTTCGAACGGCCGGAGATGAAAGTGCTCGTGGATGAAAAGGGCCGCCCGGTGGACGTGTTCCAGAAGGAGTCCAAGGAGGCGAACTGGCTGATTGAGGAGTTCATGCTGCTGGCGAACCGGTCCGTGGCGGAATTCATTGCCACGGACGGAAAGATGGACGGGAAGGCCCGCAAGAATGCCAAGACATTCGTCTATCGTATCCATGACGAACCCAATGCCGAGAAAATCCACGGCGTCAAGGAGTTTGCCGGGAATTTCGGGTATCAGACCGACTTGGGTGCGGAAGGCGGCGGCCGGGCGCTGGCCCGTCAGCTGAACGCGCTGCTGTCGGCGGCCAAGGACAAGCCCGAGTTCATGGCCATCGAGATGCTGGCGCTCCGCTCCATGGCGAAGGCTTGCTACAGTACGGACAACATCGGACATTACGGGCTGGCTTTCCGCTTCTATACGCATTTCACCTCTCCGATCCGCCGGTACCCCGACACGATGGTCCACCGGTTGCTGTCCGCCTATCTGGACGGTGCCGCTTCCAAGGACAAGGACTATTTCGAGGCGCAGTGCGTCCATGCTTCCGAGCGGGAAGTGATTGCGGCGAATGCCGAGCGGGACAGCATCAAATACAAGCTGGTGGAATACATGCAGGACAAGATCGGGGCGGAATTTGAAGGTCATGTTTCCGGCCTGACGGAGTGGGGCATGTATGTGGAAGTGGAGCCGACGAAGATCGAGGGGATGGTGCCGCTACGCGACATCCGTTCGGATTTCTATGAGTTCGATCAGGATAACTACCGGATCGTGGGCCGCCGTACCCGTAATGTGTACCGGCTGGGCGATGCGGTGAAAATCCGGGTCAAGGCGACGAATCTGGACCAGCGGATTCTGGATTATGAGTTGATAGAGACCGGTTTGGAAGTCCATGAAAAAGCGCCGGACCAGGAAGCGCCCCATGCTTCGCGCCCTGCCGGGAAACCGGGCCGGGGGACAAGGAAATCCGGGAGATCCGCCAAGTCCGGAGGCTCCGGCAAGTCAAGGAGATCCAGGTAACAATCTGAAAATTAAGGAACAGGGTCATACCCGCTGCCGCCCCACGGGTGGCAGCGGAGGAGACGCCGGACCGTGAGCCAGGTGCCTTTGAAGGGCCCGTACTTGCGGTATGCCTCCAGGGCATATTGCGAGCAGGTCGGGGTGAACCGGCAGGAAGGCGGTTTCAAGGGGGAAATGCACACCTGATAGAAACGGATGAGCCCGATGAACGGTGCGATGGCGATTTTCCGCAGGGTGCGGAGGAATTCACTGGCCATCTTGTACCTCCATTTTTGATACGCGGTCGGTCACTTCGGTCAGGACGGTTTCCATTGCGCGGGAGATTTCCGAGTATCCCAGCAACTCTTTCGTATTGTAAATCAGCAGTAAATCGATGCCGTGCCCGCCCTGGAGCATGGTTTTCCGCAAGCGGTAGCTTTCGCGGATCCGCCGTTTCAGCAGGTTCCGGCGCACGGCGCGCTTGAAATACTTCTTGGGAACGGAGACCAGGATCCGGTTGCAGGAGGCCCCGTTCTCGGGCAGGAAACAGTACCGCAGGCAGGACGCATGACCGTACCGACCTTCTTGCAGCAAGCGTTCGATATCCTTCTTGCCGCAGATCCTTTCCTGCTTCCGGAATGTATGTCCGGCTTGTTCCATGGGGGCTTATCGTTCCTCCGGCGCTTGGGCCGGAGAGGGGGTTACTGGTCTTTGCGGGCGTTGAGGTACAGTTCGAGGGCACGGGCGACGGAAGGAGCTTCCGGCGTCGGCGCCTTGATCTCGATCGCGATACCGGCCTCTTCCATCGCATGGACAATATGCCGTCCGAATGTAACGAAGCGGGTCTTTCCGGGCTGATAATCCGGGAAGTTTTCGTACAGCGATTTCAGGTCGGCAGGATTGTAGACGACAATGATGTCGTAGGAAGGGATGTCCAGGGCATGCAGGTCCTGGGAAACGCTTTTGACGAATACCGCTGCCTTGAAATCCAGCCCGGCCTGTTCGAACAGGTGGGAAATCGCCTCGTTGTTTCCGGATCCGGAGGTCGTGATCAGGAACTTTTCGTCCTTGTGCTTGCTGCCGATGGCTTCCAGCACGGATTCGGGCGTTCCTTTCCCGTAGAAGATTTTCCGTTTGCGGAACACGATATGTTTTTGGAGGTAGACGGCGACAGCTTCGGTCGTGCAGAAATACTTCATCGTTTCAGGCACTTTCACGCGCAATTCCTCGCACAGTTTGAAAAATGCATCAATGGTATGGCGGGCGGAGAAAACGATGGCAGTGTAGTCGAGTATATTGATCCGTTGGGTCCGGAACTCCCGGGATGTAAGGGGTTCAATCAGGTAAAAAGGATGAAAATCGATGTTCACGCCGAAGTTTTCCTGAAGGGCGGCATAAGGTGCCTGATTCATAGGAGTAGCCTGTGAAATCAGTATCTTTTTGATATCCATAGTTCGTTTATAAAAGTATGGCCGAAGCAATCAGCAGCGCGGCCGGAAAAAGTTCAAGGTCGCAAAGATACAAAAATGCTGTGAATTGACTGCAACCATTCGACAAAATTTGTGTCCTCCTCACCAGAAAGACCAGGAAGAAGAAGAGCAGGATGTAGTATAGGATGTTTCTGATAGTCAAGTCTTCCGCCCCCATGAGGGACAGGCATCCGGCGGCCGCGCCGCAGGCAAGGACAGCCACGATGAAAAAGTTGTATCCGGCCCGGTCGGCCGTCTGGTATAAATCGTGGTTGATTTTCCGGGGCATGGCTGCCCGGGTGAGGATGCGCCGCAGCAGGATGTAGGCGAGGAGGGCCGCGAAAACCGCCAGGGTCTGCATCCAGGCCGGCAGTTCGTTAATGAGATCCGGGGCGTATAACCCGTAGCGGGAGGCCAGCAGGGCTGCGGGAACGACCAGGACGGCGGCGCAGGCCCCCCGGTCCCGGATCAGTCCCATGCTGTCTTCCAGGTTGACCGCCTCCTTCCAGCGCAGGATGCTTCCGAAAACATAGGGGAAGACATGGACGAGGCGGCCCAGGTAGAGGATGAGGATGATGACAGAGACGATGGTTGCGATGCTGTTCAGCGGAACATCGGCCCAGGAGACGGCTGCTGCGGCGGCATCTCCTGCCGCCCCGGCTGCCAGCTCTCCGGAAAAGGCTTCCGCCGCAGGACGTACCTGCAGGGTGTCCACCGACGTTATTTCTGCTGAAAGGGGCATGCTCAGTTTCCTCGTTTCGCGTTGTATCCCATTTGCGTGAGAAGGGCCGTCACTTTATCCCGGAAATCTCCCTGGACCGTGATTTCACCATCCTTGGCCGATCCGCCGACCCCGAGCTTGACTTTCAGCGCCTTGCCCAGCTCCTTGAGATCTTCCTCCCGTCCGGAGAATCCGCGGACCAGCGTCACTTGCTTGCCGCCCCGGCCTTTCCGGTCAATGGTGACGGTCAGCCGCTGGCGGGAAGGTTCCGGGGTCTCGGGCTCCGTTTCCTCCTCCCGGGTGAATGTGAAATCCGGGTTGGTCGAGTAAACCACCCCGAGCCGTTTTTTCCAGTCATTCTCTGCCATCTCTCGCTGCGTTAGTTTTTTGCAAAGTTAGCGAATATATTCGTATATTTGTAATTCATATGGGGAAACCTGCCCCTCAAAGGATTGAATATGGAACAGAAAAAGTTTAATCTGTGGAATCGGGCCGTCGCGGTCGCCGTATTTGTAATCGCCTCGGTAACATACCTTTCCACTATAGAGCCGACGGCTTCATTCTGGGACTGCGGCGAGTTCATCGCCTCCTCCTACAAACTGGAAGTGGGTCACCCTCCGGGAAACCCGGTATTCCAGCTGGTCGCCCGTCTTTTCACCCTATTTACGGACGGAGCCCATGCGGCCGTCGCGGTCAATGTCATGAGCGCCCTGTGCTCTGCGCTGACCATCTTTTTCCTCTATCTGACCATTCTGTTCTTCGCCAAGCGGCTGGTCCGGCCCGGTGAAGACGGGAAGTATACGACGGGGCAGACCATCGCCCTGCTGGGAAGCGGTGCCGTCGGCGCCCTGGCCTATTGCTTCTCCGACACGTTCTGGTTCTCGGCGGTAGAAGGGGAGGTATATGCGATGTCCTCGCTCCTGACGGCCGTTGTCTTCTGGGCGATGACCAAATGGTACGAGCAGGCGGACACGCCGTATGCCAACCGGTGGATCCTGTTGATTTCCTTCCTGATGGGGCTTTCCATCGGCGTCCATTTGCTGAACCTGCTGGCTATTCCGGCCCTGGTTTTCATGTTCTATTACCGCAAGCGGGAAGAGGGCGTCTACACGTTCTGGGAGTTTGTCAAGATCGGGCTCCTGTCCGTCGTGATCCTGGGCCTGCTGGTTTTCCTGATCATCCCGTATCTGCCGAAGCTGGCGGCCTACGTGGACCTGTTCTTCGTGAATGTCCTGGGCCTGCCGTACAACAGCGGCGCCGCGTTCTTCCTCCTGGCCTTGCTGGCGCTCTGTTTCTGGGGCGTCTTCCGGACATACAGGGAAGGCAAAGTCGTGATCAACACGGTCTTGCTGTGCTTCACGACGATTGTTATCGGTTTCTCCGTCTTTACGGTTGTCGTTATCCGTTCCAACGTGATGCCTCCGACCAACGAGTACCAGCCCGACAACGCCTTTACGCTGGTGCGTTACCTTTCCCGCGAACAGTACGGGTCGACCCCGCTCCTGTACGGGCAGTACTTCGACGCGCCGATGGAGGTGACCCGCTCGAAGTATTGGGCGCCGGTCGGCGGCAAGTACAAGCATGTGGACGGACCGCTCGACGGCAAGTATTATCCGGAAGGGAAGATGCTTTTCCCGCGCATGTGGAACGGTCTGGACGATAAATACATCTCTTTTTACGAGTCCTACATGGACGGTAAGGGTGTCAAGGTCGAGGGCGCGACGCACAAGAAGCCGACCTTCGGAACGAATCTCCGGTTCTTCTTCGATTTCCAGCTCGGATGGATGTACTGGCGTTATTTCATGTGGAATTTCGTGGGACGCCAGAATGACATCCACAGTCCCTCTCCCGGCGAATTGTTCTACGGCAACTGGGAGAGCGGCATCGGGCCGCTGGACAAGATGCGTCTGGGCGACCAGAGCATGGCGCCGGCCATGTTGAGCGAAAACAAGGGGAAAAACCACTATTTCTTCCTGCCGCTGATTCTGGGGCTGCTGGGGCTTTTCTTCCAGTTCGACCGGGACCGCAGGGGATGCTGGCTGACCTTCCTGATGTTCTTCATGACGGGGATCGCCATCGTAATTTACCTTAATCAGCCGCCTTATCAGGTCCGTGAGCGGGATTATGCCTATGCAGGTTCCTTCTATGCCTTCTCCATCTGGATTGGTTTTGCCGTCCTGGCCCTGTACGAGATTGTTTCCGGCTGGCTCAAAGGCAAGGGGTCCCCGGCCCTGGCAGGAGTGCTCAGCGCCCTTTGCCTGGGTGTTCCGGCGCTCATGGCTGCCGAAAACTGGGATGACCACGACCGGAGCAACCGGCGGACAGCCGTGGAGATGGCCCGGAATTACCTGGCAGGTGTCGGTCCGCAGGGTATCCTGATCACCCATGGGGACAACGATACCTTCCCGCTGTGGTATGCCCAGGAAGTCGAAGGTGTCCGGACGGATGTGCGCATCTGCAATACGTCGCTGCTGGGAACGGACTGGCATATCGGCCAGATGAAATACGCCTGCAATGACTCCAAGCCGCTGGCCCTTTCGGTCAGCCAGGACCAATACCTCTATGGGACAAATGATTACGTGCGTATTGCGGATTCCCGGAACCAGGTGATTCCTCTCTCGGATGTCATGATGGTGTTCCGGCATCCGGAGGCCAAGCTGGTCACGCAGGACGGCCGGAAGATCGACTATATCGTCTCCCGGAAAGTGAGTATTCCGGTGAACAAGGAGAATGTCCTGAAGTATGGGATCCTGTCGGAGAAATTCGCGGAGGAGATTCCGGATGAAATCGTCCTGGAGATCCCTGCGGGCAAGGATTACTTGTCCAAGCCGGAACTGTTCATGCTGGACCTGCTCTCCAACTATCAGTGGGACAGGCCGATCCATGTACTGAGCCAGGGCGGCGACCTCAACATGGGCATCAAGGATTACCTCATGTACGACGGGTATACCTGCAAGTTCACGCCTTTGAAGAACAAGATCACGTCCACCGATATCGGGAAAGTCGATGCGGACGTGCTGTACGACAAGGTGATGGACCTGTACTCTTGGGAGGATATCGGCCGGGATGACTATTATGTGGATTACCAGAATAACTATACTTTCCTGGGTGTGGTGTCCCAGCGGGATGTCTTCCTCAATACGGCGGAGGCACTGAAAAAGGCGGGAGAAAACGAGAAAGCGGAGCAGGTGCTCGACAAATGCGTCCGTGTCTTCCCGGACAAGGTGTATCCCTATGACTCCATCTGCCTGGGCTTCACGCATAACGATATCGTTTCGATTGGAATCGCTTCGTTGTATTATCAGTTGGGTGCCAAGGAGAAGGCATCCGCGCTTGCCCAGCGGATCGGGGAGGAACTCAGCGAGTCTACCCGTTTCTACCTCTCCTTCTATGAATATGCAGAGTCAGAGTTCAAGTTGTCTTGCGACCTGTTTTACTACCTGACGGACATCATGGGCCGGTATGGCGACAAGGAGAAAGCTGACGCCATGCACAGCGCCCTGGAATCTTATATCACGAGCTTTGCCGGAACCCCTGCTCCCGCCGCGGAGTAGGGGGCTGGCCTTTGACTGCGTCGCGCAGGGCGTGTTCGCCGGCTGCGATGCGGCCTCCTTAAAGAAAGGCCCGAAACCATTTGATTATTATTAGATTATTCGTATCTTGACCGTGAAACCACATCTTTACGGCCATGATACGGACTGACTACAATTTCCCCAGCAGGAGTTCGGGACTCCTGCTTTTGCTGCTGCTGTTCCTCCTTGCCTTTCCGCCGTCGCTCTCGGCGCAGACCGACGTCAGTTACCATCGCGGCACCACGCAGCTGGAGGACATCCTTCCTCCGTCCCCGGAGGCCGCCTCGCGGGTGAAGTATGCCGACGTCCCATTCACGCACAGCATGGGAGCCGCCGAGTACAGCGTTCCCATTTATGAACTCAAGTGCCGTCGCCTGACGATTCCCATCAGCCTCGACTACTGCAGCAACGGTATCAAGTTGGACGAGATCGCGGGGGTAGCGGGGCTGGGCTGGACGCTCAACGCCGGGGGATGCATCACCCGTGAAGTGGTCTACATGCCCGACGAGTTCACCGAGGGAACCTTCTCCTATACGTGGCCGGACAGCCAGCTGCAGGCGCAGCTCCTCGCGCATACGTCCAACACCGCGACGCAGACCTTCCTGGGCAAGGTCGCCGGGAACCAGATCGACACCAACGCCGACCGGTACAGCTACAGCGTCCTCGGGCTGAAGGGACAGTTCATCCTCGATCCCTCCGGGAATGTCATCCAGCTGCAAGGGGACGGGGTGGAGATCGACTATACGACCAGCGACGGTGAGAAGACCTTCATCATAACCGGGCCGGACGGTACGGTCTACACGTTCGGCTGCCGGGAGACCGCAACGCGGAAGGAACAGATCCGGTCCGACTCCATCTACGGCGACCAGTCGGTGGACTGGAGCGCCACGACGGCCTGGTATCTCACGCAGGTTACCAGCCGCGACGGGACGGAGAGTGCGACCTTCACCTACGACGACGGAGGGACCTGGGACCGCAGCACGCAGACCGTCTCCAGGACCTTGTCCCTGACCCCGAGTGCCAATACCAGCGGATATGACGAAGCCGTGTCCTCCGACATACACGCCGTCAAGTCCGAACACCAGACCAAGATTCTCTCCGGCATCTTCCTGTCCGGGTTCACGGCCGCCTTCACCTATGCCAGCGTGTCGTCCTACTCGCTCCACGAGGTGGTGTCCGGGACCGATGCGGACAACTATCCCCGGCGCCTGACCGCGGTCACAGTGACGGGCCCTTCCGGCGCCCAGCTCGTCAGGGCGGAGACAGCGACTTCCGCGCACGCCCACGACGGCCGCATCCTCCTCTCCGGAATCAACCTGTACCGCTCCGGTACGCTGGACGACCGCTGGACCTTTTCCTACCGGACGGCCCTGCATGCGGTATCGCGCTACTCCCAGGACTGGTTCGGCTACTTCAACGGCGAGAACGGGGACAAGATCTTCTCGCGCTTCAATGATCCCGATGCCGGCCGGACGAACCTCTGCCCCTATCTCCTGCAGTCAGGCCCCAACTATACCGCCTCCCTATCCTACGGATCCCCGGAAAGTACCCAAGCCTCCTACATGATGCTGACGGAGGCGGACCATGACGGAGCCCGTACCGTATGGACCTATGAGGGAGGGTCGACCGGCCTGACGACCGCCGTCGGCGGCGCAACCGTCCCTATCAACGTGGGGGTGCGCGTGGCCCGGATCCAGGTCTATGACGGGAATACGCTCACCCGCGTCCGCACCTTCACCTACGGCTCGCCCGCGATGACCACGCCCGTCGACCCTCTGCAGGAGGTGTACATCCGCACTTCCGCCCACATCGTGTCGTCCGGCGGACCGACCCTCCCGGGGACGAGCACCGCCTGGACCTTCACCCTGAGCGAGACCCCTGTCACCGACGGGCAGGCCCTTCAGAGCGCCCGCCTCTGGTACGGCACCGTCACGGAGGAGGTGTCGGCTGACGGCTCCGCGAGTGGGAACAAGACCGTCTATACCTACGATACAGCCCCTGTCCATAACCTCACGTACAACACCCTCGACCGCTTTCCCACCACCTGGGAGAGTGCCTACGAGACTACGGGGACGGGTATCGCCCCCTTCTCCGGCGTCCAGTCCCAGTACGTCTATGACGGCGCGGCGCAGGCGCCGTGCCTGACGGGCCGGGCAACCTACCGGCGCGACCCCGATGCCTCTGCCGGCACCGCCGAGCTCGTGGAGAAGGAGGAGACCGTCCACACCGCCTTTCCCACCGGTTCTGTCATGACGGGGTACCGGGTCCTCCGGGTGATGCAGCGCTTGATGTCCGGACCGGTTTATGAACAGGACTTCCTGCACTATCCCCTCTACAGCCAGAGCAGCCTGGGATCCATGCCCTCTGCCGTAACGCGGATCGGTTATCACCTTTCGGGAAACGACACGACCCGGTTCACCTACAGTGTGTCACGCCCCTCCATCAGTGCGCCGCTGCGGACGACCGGCGTGGTCGTCATGTCGGCCGATGCCGCGCGCGGTCTGACGATGACCTATCCCGACATGATGTCCACCACACCGGCCTGGGCCCAGGACCTCGTCTCAGCGCATGCCCTCGCCGAGCCCGTGATACGGACCTATTCCGTCTTCACCGATCCCGCGTCCCTGCGCAATGCCTCCGGCTACCTGGAGGCCCTTGTCCGGGGCACCCCCAACCGCCCCCAGTATCCCGATGCGATACAGGCGGTCCGCGTCGAGACCGAGTATGGCTATTTCAGCGGAGCCCTCATGCCGGAACGGACCGTTGAGTATGTCAACGGGACCGAGTCCTGGCGGGAGGAGATCCTTGCCCGGGACGCCCTGGGCAATCCCGCCTCCGTCAAGCAGAAGGGACGCCCCGTGACCTCCATCCTGTGGAGCTACAACGGACTGTATCCCGTAGCGGTAGCCGAAGGTGCCGCCCTTTCCTCCGTCGTAGGCGCGATGGGCGGGCAGGCGTATGTCAACACGCTGACCCAGTCGGCCTCCCTCTCGTCCTCGCAACTGAACAAGCTGAACAGTCTCCGCGCGGCGTCTCAGACGGCATCCTCCCTTGTCACGACCCTGACCCATCTCCCCGGGGTCGGACTTCTCTCCCGGACGGACCCCGCCGGCATCAAGACGTCCTATACCTACGACCATGGGGGGCGGCTCGCCTCGGTGGTGAACACCCAGGGGCAGACCACCGACGAGTATGCCTACAGCCTGCTCAACAGCGGGGACGGGCGCCTGAGCGCGACGCACTACACCTACACCAGCACGGGGAAGGGCTCGTCCTACCGTGACGTCACGTGGTGGAACACCCTCGGCCTGCGGCTGGAGGACGTTGCGGTGTCCGCCTCGGGGACGGACAATGCGGACCTGGTGACCGCCTACGAGTCGGACTACATGCTCCATGACGACGTCCGGATCTGGCAGCCTTACCCGGCCTCCTCCGGGGCGGCGGGATCGTTCCGCAGCGGGGCGCCCTCGGCCGCCGGCACCTACCACGACAGCCCGTCCGCCTACCATGGACGGACCTACGAGGAGTCTTCCCGGGAGAGGATCCTCCAGCGCACGCTCCCGGGGTATGCCGCCCATCCGGACGAGTCCTACACCGACATCGTGTCCGGGTTCCCGGTCCTCCGGTGGAATGACGGAGCCGTTCAGAACAGCGGCACCTACCCGTCGGGGCATCTCGTGGCGGAGATCACCGAGGATGCCGACGGACGCATCACCCGCAGCGTGAAGGACCACCACGGACGGCTCCTGGCCACCCGCCGGGAAGGAAGCGGGAGCACATGGGAGGCCGCCACGCGGTACGTCTACGACGGGCTGGACCGGCTCTCGGCCGTGGCCGGGGCGGGCATCGCCCTCTCGGACACCCTCTCCCTGTGGCGGTACGGATATGACGCTGTCGGGCGACTCTCGTCCAAGGGGGTCCCGGGGAGCGTCAGGGAATATTACACCTATGACAGCGAGGACCGTATCGTCACCCTCTCCCGCGGGGACGAACTGACCGAAATCGTCTATGACGACTTCGGCCGCGTCACGGAAAAGTACCTCACCGTGGGCGGCGGCCCTCGGACGCAGACCGAATGGCACCGGTACGACACCTATTCTACTGCCGGGGCGGCGCTCCTGGGCGGGAGCACCTATACCGGCGGGCCGGCGAAGGGCCTGGAGACCGAGCGCTCCCATGCCGTGACGGACGGCCAGGGCGGGTTCTCCGGCACGGCGGTCACGGTCACCGCCTACGATGCGCTCGGGCGGCCTGTCCGCAGCGTGACCCAGTACCCCGACGGACACACGAACACCACCGTCACCGCGTACGACTTCTCCGGCCGTCCGACCTCGACGGTGGTGACGGGCTTGCGTCCGGGCGGGACGACGGCGGATGTCCTGTCCGTGACGACGGCCTATGACCAGCGTGAGCGCCCGGTGAGCACGCTGTCCGTCCTGACTGTCGGCGGGGTGGAGAAGGCAAGGAACACGACCCTCTATACCTACGATGCCCTCGGACGGCAGTCGTCCGTCTCGTCGGGGCCGACGGCTTCCGGCGGCTTGCTCGACGCAGAATATGCCTACACGCTCCAGGACTGGACGGCGTCGGTCACCGCTTCCCTCGGCGGAAGGACGGTCTTCTCGGAAGAGCTCGGATACGACGGGACGCCCGCCTCGTCGCTCGGAGGTCCCTCCTACACCGGGCTTATCACCCGTAGGGAAGAGACATGGCTGGTCCCGACCGGGCCGTCCCAGAGCCAGTCGGTCTCCCGGACGGAGGACTATGTCTATGATTATGCCGGAAGGCTCTCCGCCTGGGATGACGCTTCCTCGGGGGAGGACCTCTCCTACGACGCCCGGGGGAACATCACGCAGCGGGTCCCGCGGCACGGCTCCGGCGGGACGGTCACCCAGACCTATGCCGGCGACCGCCTCGCCACACGGAAGGTAGGCAGCGCCGCGGCCGTCTCCTTCTCGCACGACGGCTTCGCGCGGATGACTGCCGACACCGAGTCGGGCCTGGAGATTGCCTACAACCCCTTCAACCTGCCGGAAAGCATTTCACAGGGCAGTACCCTCAAGGTCCGCTATACCTACCTTGCCGACGGGACGAAGGAGTCGGCGCTGGACGCCACCGGGGCCGGGCTGTTGTACCGGGGACCGTTCACTTACCGGCGCACCTCCGCCGGGGCGATCTCGCTCGAAAGCGCCCCCTTCGACCGGGGACGGCTTACGGAGGATGGCGTACGCTACCACATCACCGACCACCTCGGCAGCATCCGGGCCGTCATCGACGGAAATGCGTCGACCGCGACTTATCCGCCGGCGGGGTTCTACGCCCTGGATGACTTCCAGCCGTATGGCGTGCGGACGGCTTCCGCCGCTTCGTCCTACCTCACCCTGGCGTCGACGGGCTCGGTGGTCTCCCT